>Ga0116147_1000752_pt1 | contig 37558 bp, 38 predicted proteins | sample AD_JPNHG3_MetaG_FD_89749 | JGI IMG/M metagenome (GOLD analysis project Ga0116147, IMG submission 89749) | Active sludge microbial communities of municipal wastewater-treating anaerobic digesters from Japan - AD_JPNHG3_MetaG | ecosystem: Engineered > Bioreactor > Anaerobic > Digestate | place...
CTGTCCCGGGCCACTATCCTGACGAGTTCATAGGGCGCCCCGAGATTCTTGGCTTCCGTCATGAGCTCTTCCTCCGGAAGGGCCGCAAGCCTCACGATGTCGTCGTTGATCGTCCGCATGTGGCGCACGGCCTCCACGACATTGCCCGTGCCGGCCTCCCCCTTCGTCCGGATCATCGCCGCGCCCTCTCCGATCCTCCGGAGCGCCTCTCCGAGGTTGATGGCGCCGCAGACAAAGGGAACTTTGAACCTCCACTTGTTGATGTGATACTTCTCATCGGCGGGAGTCAGAACCTCGCTCTCGTCGATGTAGTCCACCCCGAGGGCTTCGAGGATCTGGGCCTCCACGAAATGCCCGATCCTGACCTTCGCCATCACCGGAATCGTCACGGCATCCATGATTTTCTCTATGATGGCCGGGTCGGTCATGCGGGCCACACCCCCCTGCGCCCGTATGTCCGCCGGCACCCGCTCGAGGGCCATCACGGAAACGGCCCCCGCGTCCTCCGCAATCTTGGCCTGTTCCACGGTGGTGACGTCCATGATGACGCCGCCCTTCAGCATCTCGGCCAGACCCGCCTTCACTGTAAAGGTTCCGAACTTTTCCATCGATCCTCCCGGCGCCTGCGAAGCCCCCTTCATGAGAAGGATCGCAGGCAGCCTCTCAATAAAGCATTCCCAGTCTATGACTACATTACTACAACTAAATTAATTTTCTGTCCAGACTTCTGTACTGGATCGCCTCCGAAATGTGGCCGGCCGAGATCCCCTCTGACCCCTCGAGATCGGCGATGGTCCTCGCCACCTTCAGGATGCGGGTGTAGGCGCGGGCGCTCAACCCCAGTTTCTCCATGGCCATCTCGAGCAGGGCCTGTGACTCCCCGTCGAGGACACAGAATTGCCGGATCTGTCGTCCTGTCATCCGGGCGTTGGTCCGGACCGTGTGCCCCTGGAACCGCTTTCTCTGGATCTCCCGGGCGGTCTCGACGCGATGCTTGATCGTCGCAGAGGCTTCCCCGCCCGATTTCGCGGCCAGTTCCCGGTACTTGACCGAGGGGACCTCGACGTGAATGTCGATCCGGTCGAGGAGAGGCCCCGATATCTTTGACTTGAACTGACGGATCTGCCGCAGGGTGCAGGCGCACTCCCTTCGCGGATCGCCGTAGTAACCGCAGGGACAGGGGTTCATCGCAGCCACGAGCATAAACCGCGACGGGTAAGTGGTCGTCATAGCCGAACGAGTGATGACAACCTGGCCGTCTTCCAGAGGCTGCCTCAGCACCTCGAGGACGTGTTTTTTGAACTCCGAGAGCTCATCCAGGAAGAGCACGCCGTGGTGGGCCAGGCTGATCTCGCCCGGCCTGGGAACGTGGCCGCCGCCCACAAGCCCGGCGTCCGACACGGTGTGATGGGGCGCCCGGAACGGCCGCGTGCCCCAGAAGATCTCCTTGCGGCCAAGCAGGCCGGCCACGGAGTATATCTTCGTCACCTCGATGGCCTCCTCGAAGGTCAGGTCCGGGAGAATGGTGGGAATCCTCTGGGCAAGCATGGTCTTTCCGGCACCGGGAGGACCCACCATCAGGATATTGTGACCGCCGGCCGCCGCGACCTCGAAGGCGCGTTTTGCCTGATCCTGCCCCTGGATCTCGTTGAAATCGACACCGTACTGGAGACTTTTCCTGAAGATGTCCGCCGCGTGGACCTTCGTCGGCCTGACCTCTTTGCGCCCCGCGATGAATTCGACGATCTCGGAGAGGCTCTTCATCCCGAAGACCGGGAGCCCCTCCACCATGGCGGCCTCGCGGGCATTGTCGCCGGGGACGAGGATGCCGGCAACCCCCGCAGCCTTTGCCTGGAAGGCGGCTGAAAGCACGCCGTGAATGGCCTTGACCCCGCCGTCGAGGGACAGTTCGCCCATGATCAGGTAGTCCTTCAGCTTCGTCGGGTCGATGAGCCCTTCAGCCGCCAGAATCGCGACGGCGATCGGGAGATCGAAGGCCGTCCCCTCCTTCTTGACGTCCGCCGGCGCCAGGTTGACGGTGACCCTTTTTTCAGGGAATCTGTAGCCGGAATTCTTGATGGCCGCCTTGATCCGGTCCTTGCTTTCCTTGACGGCCGCATCGGGAAGCCCCACCGTGGAAAACTGCGGAAGACCGGGGGCGAGGTCGACCTCCACGTCAACGGGGTAGGGATCGATGCCTATGACGGCGCTGCTTGTGACCTTTACGATCAATGGGAATACCCTCCCGCCTGCACCTCCGAGGGTGCGGGGCGTCAATTTTCTTTCCTTTACACCGAGTTGGGAATACTATTAAAAAGACGGGCTTTTATCAAGGATTTTCAGCTTCATATTTCAGGCGGATTGTTGTAGTGAAAAAGTCCCCCTCCGGGCGTCCCGTCTTGCGTCCCGCGAGGGACGCAGGCATCCCCGCATCGAGGACGTCACCGGCATGATCGGCATTTTTGATTCCGGATTCGGAGGCCTCACGGTCCTCAAACGGATTGTCGAAAGACTGCCGCAGTATGATTACCTCTACCTGGGCGACAATGCCCGGGCCCCCTACGGCGGCCGGTCCGAGGCCATTGTCTTTGAATTCACCCGCCAGGCCGTCGAATTCCTCTTTAAAAAAGGCTGTCCCCTGATCGTCATCGCCTGCAACACCTCCTCGGCCACGGCACTGAGGAGGATCCAGCAGGAAGTCCTTCCCCTCACCGATCCCGACAGGCGGGTGCTGGGCGTCATCCGTCCCAGCGTCGAGAAGATCGTCGAGTCAACGAGCAGCAGGAATGTCGGCATCCTGGCAACCGAGGGAGTCGTTCTGTCCGGAGCCTACGTCAAGGAACTGGGAAAGCTCGATCCGACGATCAGCGTCCACCAGCAGGCCTGCCCGCTCCTGGTCCCCGTCATTGAAGCGGGGGAACAGGGCTGGGAGGGCACGGAAATGCTGGTCCGGCGGTACCTCGCGGAGTTGCAGACCCGGGCGCCCCTCGTCGACACGCTGCTTCTGGCCTGCACCCACTACCCTGTTTTATACGATCTTTTTCGGAGGGCCGTCCCGGCGGGCACCGCCATCCTCGAACAGGGCCCCATCGTGGCCGAAAAACTCGAGGATTACCTGTCCCGCCACCCCGAGATCGAGCGGCGGCTGGGAAGGGGGAAAAATCGGGTTTTCAAGACCACCGACCTGTCGGAGAAATTCGACCGGCTGGCCCGGATCTTCTACGGTGGTCCCGTCGAATCCCGGCTGGTTTCCCTGGACTGAACATCCGGACCGGGGTGTCACAAGACAACGTTCTCCCGTCCTGGGCTCCTTGACGGACCGGGGGAGATATGCTAATGTCCTTTAGCTTTTTTTCCGGAAGGACAACCTCTGCAGGAACGACGGGTGCGGCATGACAAGGTTCAGCCATGTCGGAGAAAAAGGCAAGGCCCGGATGGTTGACATCAGCGCAAAGAAGGTGACGCACCGGGAAGCCGTCGCCCGCGGAAGGGTTCTGACGAAGCCCGACACGGCCAGGCGCATCGAAGCAATGACCCTCGCCAAGGGAGATGTGCTCTCCGTTGCGAGAACAGCGGGCATCATGGCGGCCAAGAAGACCTGGGCGCTGATCCCCCTTTGTCATCCCATCGAGCTGACCGACATCGACATCGATTTCAGTATACGCGTTACGAAGGGGGAGATCGATATCGAGGCCCGGGCGAAAACGACGGGGCGCACCGGTGTCGAAATGGAAGCCATGACCGCCGTCGGCGTGGCGGCCCTGACGATCTATGACATGTGCAAGTCCGCCGACCGGGAAATCACCATCTCCGACATCCGGCTGATGAAGAAAAAGGGAGGGAAAAGCGGCACCTTCCGCAGATAAGGATCAAAGAGGCTCACCACGGCGTTGATCCAGCCGTCTTTTCAGGAAAAAATGGCCACCTCGGTTTACCGCATCAGAAAGGCGCTAAGGGTCCCCCTCGTTCTGGATTCGATCCTCCTTTTCACCCTGATTCTTCTTGCGTTCTTCGTGAAAGGAACGATGCCGGAAAAGGTCCTGCTGATCGTCCTGTTCATCCCGCTTTCTTACCTGTGCCTCGAGGCCAACACCCGTAGAGCCGAAACGCAGGGCGGGAATCTCCGGCTGACAAGACTCTTCAGGAAAAGAGAACTCGCCTGGCCGAACATCACCGATGTCGGTATCGTCATAATGCGGACCAAGGTCTATGCGGTGCTGACGACGACGAAGGGATTTCATGTCCTTTCGAATTCCTACGAGGACTTTTACGGGTTGCTGAAACACATCGTGGACCACGTCGAGAAGGAGCGCGTTGAAAAAGAGGTTTTGAATCTGCTCGAGAACCCGGTGGAGAACAGGACCAACATTCTTTCGGCCTGGGCTGCCGCCGCATTTTTTTGCGTCATCATCTTCTTCAAACTGTTCATGAACTGATCTCGAAAGACGGGGCCCATGCCCCGGCTGCAAGAAAGGGATGACTCCATGGTGCGCGCCGGTGATTCCAAAAAACCGTCCCCCCGATCCCTGCCGGGGATCGAGGAGGTGTTCGAAAAAAAACTCGAGGAACTTGTCCTCGTCCTGCGCTCGGGAGACGACAAGAAAAGCCGCCTCTACGAGGACATCCTGAACATTGTTGAAAGGGGCCTCATCCACATTGCCCTGCGGCACTCCAACCAGGTCAAGACGGCGGCGGCCACCTTCCTGGGCATCAACAGGAACACCTTCCAGAAAAAGATGACCCAGCTGGGGGTCACGAACGACAAAAGGAAAAAGAAGTAGGATCCGAGGGGGCCGGGTTGCGTGCTTCACGGGTGATCATCGAGACATGAAAGTCGGGGTTCTGGCCCTTCAGGGCGACTTCAGGGAGCATATCGGGATCCTCAAAAAACTGGGGGTCGAGGCCGTGGAGGTGAGGCTCCCGTCGGAACTTGAGGGTCTCGACGGACTCATCATTCCGGGCGGCGAGAGCACCACGATCAGCAAGATGATGGGGATCTACGGGTTCCCGGAAGAAATAAAGAAATTCGCCCGGAAGGGTTCACCCGTTTTCGGAACCTGCGCCAGCCTCATCGTGCTGGCGGGGAAAGTCGACGGACGCAAGAGCGGGCCGTTGAACCTGATCGACATCGACGTGAAGCGAAACGCCTATGGAAGACAGGTGGACAGCCGCGAGGTCGACCTGACGATCGATTTTGCGGATTCGATACCTTACCGGGCCATTTTCATCCGCGCGCCCCAGATCCGGAAGATGGGAGCCGGCGTCAAATCCCTCGCCCGCTATGAAGGCAAGACGGTCCTGGCGAGGCAGAAAAATATCCTGATCTGCAGCTTTCACCCCGAACTCACAGAGGATACGAGAATCCACCAATATTTTCTGGACATGATCCGGAAAAAGGCATAGATATTGAAGCAATCTTCCCCAATGAGACCTCCCCGGCAATTCATTGAAATCACTTGATTATTTAGAACAACATCCCGCGGGTCGAACACCCACCACATGAAACAGACGGATGGTCGCCGAACCAACGAAAATGATCAGGAAATTTACGGGGCAAGGAACGCTCCGAATGGGCATCCTGTGGACTCTCGAGAAGTACATTCCCTCCAATTTGGAAACTTTCCGGCCGAAACGGGCAGAAAGAGGTCGATCCCGCCGCCTTCGAGAAGTGCCTCAACGGAAGGCGGAGGTTAAAATCATGTTGACCCCTTCCGAAATAATTGATAATCACCCCCATTTCGACATTCGCACATGTGCGCAGAGGGTCCGATGGAACTGAAGCCGAGGGCTGAAGCAACGATCGCTCTTTTGCTGAAAAAGGGGGTGGAGATCCCCAATCCGATGACGCTGGACATCGGGGCTGACGTCAATATCGACCGGATCTCCGCGAAAGGCGTCACGCTTTATCCGGGTTGCAGAATCTCCGGGGAAAAGACGGTGATTTCGGCGGGCAGCAGGCTCGGCTTCGAGGCCCCGGCGACCGTTGAGAACTGCCAGCTCGGAGCCGGCGTTGAGCTGAAGGGCGGTTTCTTCAGCTCTTCGGTTTTCCTGGAGAAGTCGCACATGGGCATGGGCGCCCACGTGCGCGAAGGTTCCATCCTGGAAGAGCAGGCAGGCGGCGCCCACTGCGTCGGGCTGAAACAGACGATCCTGTTCCCCTTCGTCACGCTGGGCAGCCTCGTTAACTTCTGTGACTGCCTGATGGCCGGAGGAACAAGCCGCCAGAACCACAGCGAGGTCGGAAGCTCCTATATTCATTTCAACTTCACGCCCGATGGGGACAAGACAACCCCTTCCCTGATCGGCGATGTCCCGCGAGGCGTCATGCTGAACCAGCCCCCGATCTTTCTGGGCGGCCAGGGCGGCATGATCGGCCCGGTGCGCCTGGGATACGGCAACGTTGTTGCGGCCGGCTGCATCCTGAGGGGCGATCACCCGGAGAGCAACAAGCTGATCTACGAAAGGGCCCGCACCGGGGGCGTGAAAAACTTCTTCCCTGCGGAATACCCCAACTTAAAACGAATCGTGGAAAACAACATCATCTACCTGGCCAACCTGACGGCGCTGGACGCATGGTACAGGGAGGTGAGAAAGCCTTTTCTGGAAGCGCAGGAATTCGGATCCCTTCTCTTTGACGGTGTCATGGAACAGCTATCGGTCGCCAGGAAAGAACGCATCAAAAGGCTCGAGGCGATGGCCGAAAAAGCCGTTGCGGCAGCCACCACGAAACGGTCGTCCGAATCGATCCCGAGACGGGAGTTTCATGAACGGCTTCAATGGATCGGGGGCGCGTTCACCGAACAGGTGGAGAGCGACGAAACAAAGAAATCCCGGGAATCGTTCCTCCGGGCATTCCGGAAGGCAACGGGCGATGACAAGGGGAATTACATCGCGACGATACAGAACCTCCCGTCGGAGGTCTCATCCAAGGGCGTCCGGTGGCTCAGCTCCCTGGTGGACGGTCTTTGCATCACAGCCGCGGGGGCCGTGCCGTCCCTGGGCTTATTCAAGAATCAACGATAATTTCGGCAAAACAGGAGAAAACCAATGGGTAAATTGTTCGGAACCGACGGCATCAGAGGTGAGGCCAACCGTTATCCCATGAACGCGGAAATCGCCTTCGGTGTCGGTCAGGCCGTGGCTTACGTGTTCAGAAAAAACGGCCACCGCGCCCGCGTGATCATCGGGAAGGACACGCGGCTTTCAGGATACATGCTGGAGGGCTCCCTCGAGGCGGGGGTCACCTCCATGGGGGGGTACCCCTACCTGGTCGGCGTGCTGCCGACCCCGGGCATCGCCTTTGTCACGCAGAGCATGCGTGCCGATGCCGGTATCGTGATCTCCGCATCCCACAACCCCTATCAGGACAACGGGCTCAAGATCTTCGGAGGCAACGGCTTCAAGCTGACCGATGAGGAGGAAGACCACATCGAGGACCTGATCCTCAACAACCGGCTCGTCGACTTTCTGCCCAAGGCGGCGGGCATGGGGAAGGCCTTCCGTATGGAGGACGTCCACGGGCGATATATCGTCTTTTTGAAAAACAGCTTTCCCCGCAACCTCTCCATGGAAGGGATGAAAATCGTGCTGGACACAGCCAACGGTGCCACATACCGGGTTGCACCCGAGGCGTTCATCGAACTCGGCGCCGAGGTGGAAGTGATCCACAACAAACCGAACGGACTCAACATCAACGACAAGTGCGGTTCGCAACACACCCAGGGCCTGCAGAAAAAAGTGACGGCATGCGGGGCGGCGATCGGCCTGGCCTTCGACGGGGACGGCGACCGCTTGATTGCCGTGGATGAAAAAGGCAAAGAGATCACGGGCGATCAGGTGCTCATCATCTGCGCCCATATGATGAAAAAAGAAGGGAAGCTGAAAAACGACCTGCTCGTGACCACCGTGATGAGCAACCTGGGTCTGAAGGTCGCCTGTAAAAAATACGGGTTCAAACACCATGCGTCCAAAGTGGGAGACCGTTATGTGCTGGAAGACATGCTGAGCATGGGATCGGTCATCGGCGGCGAGGATGCGGGTCACATGATCTTCCTCGACCATCACACGACGGGGGACGGCATCATCGCCGCCATGCAGCTCATTGCCGCCATGGTCAAAACGGGGAAGCCCCTCTCCGAGTTGGCCGCCATGATGGACATCTTTCCGCAGAAACTGATCAATGTGGACGTGCAGCGCAAGCCCGAAATCACGTCGATCCCCGGGATCGTGGAGGCCATCCGGCAGGTGGAAGGCGAACTGGGTGATCAGGGACGCGTGCTGGTCCGATACTCCGGCACCCAGAACATGTGCCGGGTGATGGTCGAAGGGCCGTCCGACTCCGTGACGGAAAAATACTGCCGGCAGATTGCCGATGTGGTGAGGAGCGAGCTGGGCTGATTCGGTCCGGAAAGGCGGGGCTATGGGTATCGCCGTATTTGTGACAGACGATTTCGATCACATGAGCCGGATCGCCGCGGACATCGTCGTCAAAAAAATCGTCGAGATGCACCGGAAGAAGAAAGAGGCCGTGTTGGGGCTTGCGACGGGAAGCTCACCCACAGGGCTTTATAAGCACCTCGCCAAGGCGGCCAACAGCGGGCAATATGATTCCCGCCGCATCCGCAGTTTCAACCTCGATGAGTATGTAGGGCTGCCCGGCGACAACATACAGCAGCGGGTTGTGCATCCCGAGAGCTATGCCTATTTCATGATTCAGGAATTCTTCGGGCTGCTCAAGGATAAGTTCATTGAAACCCTCGTACCTTACGGTTCACTGATCGACCAGAAGCGATTGATCCGTGAATTGAGGGAGCACAGGGAGGACTGGGTGTTCCGGGGAAACGATGCCGGGAAGTCCATTGCCATCCGGGCGAAGCCGGCGTCCCCTTATCTCGCATGGATCCGGAAGGACATCCTGGAGGGCTACAGCCGGAAGATCAGAAAGGCCGGCGGGATCGACCTGCAGATCATCGGAGTGGGCGGCCGCGGCCATGTGGCGTTCCACGAAGCGGGGATCCCTTTCAAGGGCTCCTCGGTCATGCTGGTCAAGCTCGACGACAACACGATCGCCAACGCGGTGAAAGACGGACACTTCGCCGCGGCCGGCGATTCCCCGAACTATGCGATTACCATGGGGGCCGAGCTCGTGTATCAGGCCCGAACGGTTCTTCTGCTGGCAAACGGCGAACGGAAAACCGCCCCCGTGGCGCAATCGCTCCTGGGCGAGGTGACGCCCGAGATCCCCATTTCCTACGGCCGGAAATACGCCGAAAAAGGCGGCAACCTGATTTACGTGATCGACCGGATCGCCGCAAAGGAACTCCTGGCGCATCGAAAAGAGCTGAAAAACAAGGGCATTGACCTGAAAGATCTGACAGGGGCGTAGGGGGGTCTATTTTCCTGGCATTCAGCCCGTGTTGCCTCAAGTGTTTTTCATGCCGGCCCATCGGGCATTGAATATCCCTGATCGCTGTACCATCCCGGCGGTCGAGGGACTGGACGAAAGACAATCTTTGGGGATGATCAGGACCGCCGGATCTTTCTGGCTGCACTGCATAAGCGGTTGAGCAGCACGGCTATACGTAAAAAAAGTCGCCGATCAACTTGTGTCGCACTTGGCCACCATCAGTCCTATCCTCCGAAACAAAACAACTATGCCAAGAATATGACCTGACCCTCTGTGTCAGGTATAATAGCGTCTATGAAAGCACCCCCCTGCGACTTCACCAAGAACATCGGGAAAATCAAGATGCTCTCCGTGGAATGCCGAAGCCTTCTGAAACCCGAAGAGATCATCATCCGCCTGAAGGAGTATTTCGGGAGGGATTTAGGCCTTGAACTCACCGGGGAGAAGCCGGGTTGTCTCACCTTCGAAGGCGGGGGCGGCTTCGTCACTGCCACCCTCTGTGAAGAAAAAGAAAAAACAAAGATCGATATCGTGACCCGAGAATGGGTTCAGCAAGTCCGGGCCTTCATATCACGTCTGTGAGGACCGCATGATCCTCCTTTTCGACGGGTCAGGGTGCCGGCGGAAGAAGACGGCAACGTTGCCGATGAGGCCCACAAGCTCGCTGCCCGTCTGTCCGGCGATGTGTTCCGAGAGGGTCTTCTTCTCCTCCTTGAAATCGAGGAACCGTACCTTGATGAGCTCGTGATCATCGAGGGCGAGACCGACAGACCCGATCAGCTCGTCGGTCACGCCCTTTTTGCCGACCTGGACCAGGGGCTTGAGACCGTGGGCGAGTCCCCTGAGAGCCTTCTTCTCCGTGCCTTTCAGTTTCATCTCATACCGGTTCCAAGATCTGGACCTGCATCGCTTTCACGATGTCTTTCACAGCCGCTCGGTACGGTTTCATGTGGGGCGCCACGAGATGCGCCTTCAGATCATCGAGGGTTGCCCACCTCTCGACGATGACGACGACGTTTTCCCGCGGGGGGTTTTGAACGGGAATGCCGGTGGGCATGTCCACAGTGGGGCCGTACTCGATGCACCCTTTCTCCCGGCCGACGTAGGGGATCACCTTTCTGAACTCCCTGAGGAAATCCTCCCTCCTGCCCGGGGCCACTTCAACGGTGGCCAGAACGTGAATCAAGGAACTCTCCTTTCGGTGTGGTTGTGGGGGCAAAATGTGAATTGAAAAACAGCCATGTCAGAAATCGCCGTTGCGGATGAAATGAACGGCGTTTCTGAAAAAGGCAAGCCCCATCCCTTCCTCGGGGAGGTCTTCCCGGGTCCAGCGCGGATGGTTGGTGCGGTGCGTGTAGGCCTCCGGGTGGGGCATGAGGCCGAAGAGACGCCCTGTCTCGTCGCAGATGCCTGCGATGGCATCACAGGCGCCGTTGGGATTCAGGGGGTACTCCATTGTCGGTTCACTGTAATCGGGTTTGCAGTACTGAACGGCCACGAGGTTCTTCCGGTGAAGCTGCCTCAGAACCGTGGCGTTCCTGGCGATGAACTTCCCCTCGCCATGGCGCACGGGGAGATAGACACCCCTGAGCCCCCTCGTGTAGATGCAAGGCGTCTGATCGTTGATCTTGAGGTAGACCCATCGGTCCTCGAAACGCCCGGAGTCGTTGAACGTGAGAGTCGCGGTTTGCTTGAAGTACTCCCCTTTAAGCCCCGGCAGGATTCCCAGCTTGACCATGAGCTGGAAGCCGTTGCAGACGCCGAAGATGAGCTTCCCGTCCCGGATGAACCGTGAAAACTGCTCGTAAAGGGGCTCGCCGGTCCCGGCTACCCGGGCGTGCATGATGCGGTGTGCGCCGGCCTTCGCGGACCCCAGGTCGTTGCCGTCCAAAAAGCCTCCCGGTAGGTTAAGGAAGTGATAGTCGTCCAGCCGTTTTTCTCCGTAGAGGAGCTCGCTTAAGTTGACAATGTCGACGACGTCGGCGCCGGCCAGTCTGCAGGCATGGGCCATCTCCATTTCGCAGTTTGTCCCCTTCCCGGTGACCACAATGGTTTTAACTATTCTTGCCATTTCCCTCGACCCTTGTTTCTTGAAATGCCTCCGACCAGAAAGACCAGACGGACCCGACAGACCAAATGGACCTGAAATTTTGATTTTCAAAATTTCAAAGGTTTCTGCCAGATCTCCTTCAGCACCCGGGTATCGTCCTCGATGATCCGGTTCCCCCGGATCCCGTTGACCCTGAAGTCGCTTCCCTCGAGCACCAGACCTATGCAGGCAAAGGCGTTGCCTTTCAGGACCTCCTCGAAACGGTCCCTGTTCGCGGGTGAAACCGTCACGACGAAGCGGCTCTGGGACTCCGAGAAAAGGAGGTAATCATCCCGGTAGATCCCCGCGCAGGGCACCCGGGCGAGATCCACCGACAGGCCCAGCCCCCCTGCAAAGGCCGTCTCCGCGAGAGCCACACCGAGACCGCCGTCGGAGCAGTCGTGACAGGAGGCCACGAGATCCGCCGTTATGGCAGCGCCGAGAGCCCCGTAGAGCTTCTTCGCCTTGACGGCGTTGACCACGGGGACCTGGTTTCCGATGAAGCCGTTCTGGGCGAACCACTCCGACCCCCCGAGTTCCGGGAAGGTCTCCCCGAGGACGTAGACGAGATCGCCGGGCTTTTTCACATCCATCGTGACGGCCTTCCGCACGTCCTCGATCCGGCCGATAACGGAAAAGAGAAGGGTCGGCGGGATGGAGATCTTGGTGTCGCCGATCTGGTAGTCGTTTTTCATGCTGTCCTTGCCGGAGATGCAGGGCACGCCGTAGATCTTCGTGTAGTCGTAGAGGGCCCTGTTGGCCCGCACGAGCTGCGCCAGCTTGTATTCGCCGTCGGGGGTCTTTTCGGATTGCACGGGGTCGCACCAGCAGAAATTGTCAAGCCCCGCCAGATGCCCCAGTGAGGCGCCGACGGCGACGGCGTTCCGGATCGCCTCGTCGATGGCGCAGGCGGCCATGTGATAGGTGTCGATATCGCTGTACCGCGGGCAGATTCCGTTGGCGACGACAATCCCCTCGAAGGAGTCCAGGATCGGCCGTATGACGGCGGCATCGGAAGGCCCGTCGTCGGATGCACCGGTCAGGGGCTTGATCACGCTTCCGCCCTGAACCTCGTGATCGTACTGGCGAACGACGGACTCCTTGCTGCAGATGTTGAGCCTCGAGAGCATGGTGCGAAGGACGTGACCCATGTTGTCCGGCTCGGGGAAGCCGGGCTCCCGATGCCTCGGGGGGACCCACTTCGCACGAAGCTGCATCTGCGGGAGGCCTTCGTGTAGAAATTCCATGTCGAGAAAGGCAACCGTCCGGCCGTCGAAGCGGACATGGAACTTTCCGGAATCGGTGAACCGGCCGAGGACCGTGGATTCCACGTCCATCTTCCGCGACAGGGCCAGGAATTCATCGATCTTCCCGGGATCCACGGCGAGCGACATCCGCTCCTGGGCCTCGGACAGCAGGATCTCCCAGGGGTTGAGCCCCGTGTATTTCAGCGGCGCCTTCTCCAGGTCGAGCTCCGCACCTCCGGAGAGTCTCGCCATCTCGCCCACCGACGAGGAAAGACCGCCTGCACCGTTGTCCGTCAGGGCACGGTAGAGCCCCCGGTCCCTGGCCGCAAGGAGAAAGTCCGTCATCTTCTTCTGCGTGATGGGGTCGCCGATCTGCACGGCCGACACGGGCGATCCCTCGTGAAGCTCCTCCGACGAGAAGGTGGCGCCGTGGATCCCGTCTTTGCCGATCCGGCCGCCGCACATGACCACGAGATCCCCCGCCCTGATCTCCTTGCCGTGACTGGGTTCGCCCAGGATGCGGGAAGGCATGATGCCCGCCGTCCCGCAGTAGACGAGGGGCTTTCCGAGGAACCGGTCATCGAAGACGATGCAGCCGTTCACCGTGGGGATGCCGCTCTTGTTACCGCCGTGCTCCACCCCTTCACGCACCCCCTCGTAGATGCGCCTCGGGTGCAGGATACGTTTCGGCAGGGGTTTCGAATAGAACGGCGTCGCAAAACAGAAGACGTCGGTGTTGAAGATGAGCTTGGCGCCCTTTCCCGTCCCGAAAGGGTCACGGTTGACCCCGACGATGCCCGTGAGCGCTCCCCCGTATGGATCCAGGGCGGAGGGGGTGTTGTGCGTCTCGACCTTGAAGACGATGTTGTAGTCGTCATTGAAACGGATGACGCCGGCGTTGTCGACGAAGACGGAGAGGCACCAGTCATCCTTCCCCATGGCTTCCCGGATCTCTTTTGTCGACCCCTTGATGAAGGTCGCGAAAAGCGAGTCGACGACCGTCTCCGTCCCCTCTTCGTCCTCGTAGCGGATGAGGGCGTTGAAGATCTTGTGCTTGCAATGCTCGGACCACGTCTGCGCCAGGGACTCGAGTTCCACGTCGGTGACCCTGCCGCCGAGGCCGACCTTCTCGCGAGCGCTCGCGACGTCCGGATCCCTGAAATAGGCCTGGATGGTCTTCATCTCCTGGAGGCTGAGAGCCAGCACCCTGTCACTGCTCATGGCGAGCAGGCTTTCGTCACTCACGTTGAGATCGATCTCCTCCACATGCGGTCGCTCCCCTCCGGCGACCTTCGGCACATGGGGGCGCATGCCCTTCCGGGGGTCCCAGTCCTTCCCTTCGACGATTTCATACCGTTCGACAAGTTCATTGGCCAGAAGCCCCGAAGCGATGCGCTCCGCTTCCTCTCGTCGGATCTCGCCCCGGATGACGTACTGCCTGGACGTGTAGACCCGGGCATCCCCCCCGGCGCCGTTTCCCAGGAGGGTCCGGATGGCTTCGGTCGCCGTCCGTCCCACGTTGTCCGTCACACCGGGCCTGAACCCCACCTCGATGAGCCAGTCGAAATCGCGGGCCAGCCCGCGGTTGATCGCGTAACCCTGGATCACGGGATCGGTGAGAGGACCTTCGGCAACCTGTTTGATCTCGCCCCGCAATAGATTCCCCTCGACGGTGTAGACGTCAATGGTCCTGACCTCGTCGACGTTGATGCGGAGGTGCTCGACAATCCGCCTTCGGACCCTTTCACCGAGGGCATCCCGCACGCCCTTTTTGAAGCCGACCTCGATCCGGTTGATTTTTCCCTTTTTCACAGCCATGGCCTCTTATCCCTTGTCACGGAGGTTGTATTTGGCCAGTTTGAGGTGAAGACCCTTCCGGCTCAAACCCAGCTGCCGGGCCGTCTTGCTGACGTTCCCTTCGCATTCTTCGAGGACGCGGGCGATCATCTGCCGCTCCACTTCCTCGGTCTTCTCCCGAATGACATCCTTGAAGGGCTTTTTCCGGTCGTCGGCCTTCCGGGCGGCGCCGGCCTCGGCCGCCTCAACCATCTCCGGGGGAACATCGCTCATCCCGATGGTCTCGCCCTGCGTCATCAGGACAAGTCGCTCGATGAGGTTCTCGAGCTCCCGGATGTTCCCGGGCCAGTCGTAAAGGGAAAACAGTTCTTCCACGGCCGGGTCGAGCCCCCGGACCTTCCGGTCCAGCTTCCGGTTGAACTTCTGGATGAAAAACGCCGTCAACGGCGGAACGTCCTCGACGCGCTCCCTAAGCGGCGGGACGTGGATGGGGAGCACGTTAAGCCGGTAATAGAGATCCTCCCGGAACCTGCCGTCCCTGACATCCTGCAGGAGATTTCTATTGGTGGCCGTGACCAGCCTCACATCCACCTTGATGGTCTGCAGGCCGCCCACCCGTTCGAACTCCTGGTCCTGGATGACCCGCAGGAGTTTGGCCTGCATGTCCTTCGGCACTTCTCCGACCTCGTCGAGAAAGAGCGTCCCCTTATGGGCGAGTTCGAACCGTCCCGCCTTGCTGGAGACGGCACCGGTGAAAGCCCCCTTTTCATACCCGAAAAGCTCGCTCTCCATGAGGTTCTCGGCGATGGCGGAGCAGTTGATCTTGATGAAGGGGTTTTTGCGGCGGGGGCTGTTGACGTGGATGGCATTGGCGACGAGTTCCTTGCCCGTCCCCGTCTCGCCGGTGATCAGAATCGTGGTCGTCGTCGGCGCCACCTTCTTGATCACATCAAAAATTTTGACCATGCCCTCGCTGACGCCGACGATTTCCTGGCGATCGATTTCTTCCGGGCTCAGGATCAGTTCCTCGTCGATAAGAGTTTTTGTCTTGACGGCCTTGGCGATCACGTTTTTCAGTTCCGTCTGATCAAAGGGCTTGGTGATGTAGTCGAGGGCACCCTTCTTCAGGGCATCCACGGCCGTGTGGATCGTGCCGTGGGCGGTAATCATGATGACCGGCACGGAGGGGTAATCGCGGACCACTCTCTCCAGGAGGCCCATGCCGTCGAGCCGGGGCATCTTGAGATCCGTTACGACGACCTTGACATCCCGGTTCTTGAGCGCCTCGAGGGCCTCGACACCGTCGGCGGCCGTCAGAACCTCATAGCCCTCGCGGCTGAGCAGGGCCTTGAGGACGAGTCGCATGTTGGATTCATCGTCGACGATAAGTATCTTCTTCATCACCGTGCACGAAACGCCCGCAGAGCGGTTATCGAAAATAAAAGAGTCACGAGGTCCCGCGCACCGGGCGGCAGGAGCACGAAGCATGTCCGCATTGAAGCGTCCGAAGTGCTGCACCTCAGGCCTTGAACCTTCGGGTCAACGTCTATTATGGAACCTTACCCTTGTCAAGATTATTTCATTCCTGGGGGACGGGGATCCGGATGTGAAAAATCGTGCCCTGACCCGGCAGGGATTTGGCGCGGATCTGTCCCCCCTGACTGCGGATGATCTTGCGGCAGATGGCCAGGCCCAGACCCACCCCTCTTTTCTTGGTGGTGAAAAACGGCTTGAAAATATTGGGCATATCTTCCTTCTGAATCCCCCTGCCCGTGTCCCGGATGGAGATCCCGACGGCATCCCCCTCGTCGCTTTCGATCTTCGACGTCCTGAAGGTCAGGGTGCCTCCGTCCGGCATGGCCTCGATCCCGTTGAAGGCGATGTTCAGGATCACCTGCATCATCTGCTCTCCGTCGAGGTTGACCCGGGGGAGCGAGGGGTGGAGGTCCGTCTCGACGGTGACCTTCCCGGACTGCTCATTCGCCCTGATCAGGGAAGCAGCCTTTTCGATGATCCCGTTGATGTCCTGCCGGTCGCTCTTCACGCCCTGAGGCTTCGCGTAGTTCATGAACTGGGAGACGACTCTGTTGAGACGGTCCGTCTCCTCGATGATCACATCGAGCAGTTTCTGGTTCTCGGGGTCCGAGGTCTCGGACCGGAGGTACTGGCCGGCCCCCTTGATGGACCCGAGGGGGTTCCGGATCTCGTGGGCCAGTGCCGTGGCCATCTCCTCGAGGAGCGCCGACTTCTCCTTTTCCAGCTCCTGGTCGTAGGCATAGAGGGATGTGAAAAAATCTTTCGCGTAGGGGAAGAGGCGAATGAAGACCTTTTTCAGGATGAGCTTGATCGGGTCGAAGAGAAGCACGATCAGGAAGGATCCCATGAGAACGTGTGTGAAATACGGGGCGGGGGCGGTGCCGAAAAGCCCGATGACCAGGTAAAAGATGACCGTGGCGATGATGGAGGTGACCACAATGACCAGCGCCCGCCCCATGATTTCATAGACTTCCGGCAGATGGGGGTGGACGATGATGACGAGGACGAAGTAGAGAAGGGCCGCCGCCGCAAGGTTTGAAAAGGGCGGAAACCCGAGAATCAGGTAATGGAGCGCGTCGGAAATGCTGATGAAGGCCGTCACCGCGCAGGCGATGGCCACGTAGGCCATCCTCCTTCTTTCGACGCCGGCGGACTTCCTCCGGATGTAGACCAGAAGCGCGATGTAGCCGTAGAGCAGGATGAGCGATGCATAGAGATTGATCGACGCGTTGAAAAACGGCGAGGGGTAGAGGGGCGTGAAAAAAGTGACGACAAAAAAGAGGCCGATCACGGAGGTCAGGATGACCTCCCGGGTGCCGACGAAGGTCCGGCCCCGAAGGAAATGGTGTTCAAACCTCATCAGGAGGGGCAGCGCCGTCAGAAGCCCCAGGTAACCGACGGTCCTCCAGAAGACGCCCTGAAAGATGCCGTCGAAAAACTCCCCTCCCTTCTGCACGAAGATCGCAAGGCACAGGGCCGCGAAGGCCCTCTGGACCGTCTCCTTTTCCTTTCTGGCGATCAGTGAAACGGCGATGACGAGGCTGACCGCCGCCAGGGTGAAGGTTTCCATGGGTTTCCCCGTCATTTGTGGGGCATTCAGGATCGTCTGATGATATCGGCAATCCCTCCTTTAGTCAAGAAAGAGAGCCCTCCCGGCGGCTGGCACGACGCGCTTGAGAACGGCAAAAGGGCGTGCATAAAAAAGGGGCAAGCATTGGCTTGCCCCCTAACATTGTCCCGATAACCCTGCCGGTCTGTTTCTCAGACCGATTTTTCCATCAGCTTGACCTCGAACCGGTACCCGGCATCCTCGGAAGCCTTTCGAACGGCCTCCCGGAAGGTCCCGAAATCGAACCGGTAGGAGTAGTCCTTCCCGAAGAGCTTCGACTGCTCCTCGATGGAGCCCTTTCTCTCCTTGCCGAAGGTGTTGTAGGTTTCCTTCTTGAAACCGATGCCGGGACTCGTTTCATCGCCACTGCCGCCGGAGAGGCCGAAACCCGACTCTTTCAGCATCTCGAAGAACCGCACCTCCCTGACCGGTTCGTCGACCCTGAAACGGCAGATGTAGGTCAGTTTCTTTTTCGAAAGGAAGGTCTTTCGCTCGGCAACGACGGACTCCAGTCTCGCCGAACCGTCCTTCTGCATCTCGAACTGCCCCGGGATGGTCTTCCCGATTTCCGTGATCGTCTGTCGCAGATCCATTGCGCCTCCTATCTCTGTCCGATGGTGAGTGTGATGTGTTCCGCCGCCTTCGCACCCGCACGAGCCGACCGCCTGATGACCCTGCCCCGGGTGTCCTGCTTCGGGGTGAAGGCATAATGGGCGGGGTTGATCTTGAACCAGGCTTTGTCGAGGGTCGTCACGGCCTCCCACTCCGTCATGGCGACGAGGTTGAGCATCTCGACGGTCTTTCACGCACCCGGGGGCCGTACGATGGACACGGTGACGGTTTTCGTCGGCGGCGTGACCGCGTTACCGGCAAGACCCTTCACGGCGACCTTGATCCCGATGAACCCGCTTCTCCTGGTGCGAACATGAATCGTATCCCAGGCCCGGAAGGGTTCTCCTTCCCCGGGGGCGTTCACGTCCAGGGTCATCTTGTTCGTTCACACAACCTGACCCTATGCGTGCGAAGTTGCCGCAAAGCCGGCAAGGCCCGGCAGCAAGACAGCAAAACGAGTACGGATTTCCCCATGAAAGGGCCATGGGCCGTATCCATTACAAATGCCCTGCCGCGATGCAAAAAGCGTGTTATTCCGCGCCCGGTTGTGTATGAACATTCCCACTGTGTACTTCATTACACACTTTCCGCTGCGAACATACCCCATTTACTGACTGGAAGTCACTGAAAAAAGACGTATAATTCATAATATTTTCAATTAGATAAATTATTTATTATGACTAAATGGTCCATGGCATGCTTTTCGCTCATATACCGGCGAACTTCAGCATTTTTTCTTTATAGGGAAGGACCCGAATTGAAGATGTCAGATCAGAAAGCAGCCGTCGTTTTTCCAGGCCAGGGATCCCAGCGGCACGGCATGGGCAGAGATTTCTTCGAGACCGTCAACGCCAGCAGGGAAACCTTTCTCGAGGCCTCTGATGCCCTGGGCTGGGATGTGGCGGCCATGTGCTTCGGCGAAGACGCGCGTCTGCACAGGACGGAGTACGCCCAGCCCTGCATCCTCGTGACGGAAATCGCGATGCTCCGGGGGCTCCGTGCCCTATACGGTCTCGATCCCCAGTTCTTCGGCGGGCACAGTCTCGGTGAATACACGGCGCTGGTCGCGGCCGGCGTACTTCCGCTCTCCACGGTCATCAAGATCGTGCACGTCCGGGGCAGGCTCATGCAGGAGGCGACACCCGTCGGGATCGGCGGCATGTCGGCACTGATCTCGAGGGATCTGGATATCGACATGATCCTGGAAGCCCTCCGGGATCTCCCGATCGACGTGGCCAACATCAACTCGGCGAACCAGGTCGTGCTCAGCGGCGCGACAAAGGCCATGCCCGAAGCGGAAGCGCGGATCGTCCGTTCCCTCGGAACGGAACGGCCGCTGCGCTTCGTCCCCCTGAATGTCAGCGCCCCGTTCCACAGCCGGTTCATGAGCACCGTCGAGAACCCCTTTGAAGATGTCCTCAACACCGTCCGGAAGGTCATGGACAGCCGATCCGCTTCCAGGGTGACCTCCAACTTCACGGGCGGGTTTCACTCCAGTGACACGGAAGACGTCCTGAACAGGCTGGTCTCTCAATTGAGCAACACCGTCCGCTGGAAGGACAACATGCACACCCTGGCCTCCAGGGCGGACGTCATTTACGAAATCGGACCCAACCGCCCCCTGAGGGAATTCTTCCGGACCGTCGGCGTCAACTGCCTGTCGCTCACGACCCTGGCCTCCGCCCAGCGAACCTTCCAAGGAAATTGATGTTCATCCGGCATCTCGCGGCCTGATCCGGTATCGATCACCCCGAGGGACCGGTGCACACTTTGAGGAGATAGGTCATGGATTTCAACCTGAACGACGAACAGAAAATGTATGTGGAAACGGTGCGGCGATTCGTGAAGGGCGAAATCCTGCCGCGCATCCTGGAGATCGAGAAGAAGCACGCCTTCCCTTACGACATCATCCGGAAGGCGTGGGAGATGGGGATCCTGAACCTGAGCGTCCCCAGATCCGTCAAGGGATACGAGATCGATCCTGTTTCTTCGGCCCTCATCATCAAGGAACTCTCCTACGGCGACACGGGAATCTCCACATCGGCCATGTGCAATGACCTGGCCAACGTCGTCATCGCCCAGCAGGGTACGGAGGAACAGCAGCGGCGTTTCCTGGACCCCTTCGTGAAGGCGCCGCTCATCGCCTCCTTCTGCCTGACGGAACCCGGCGCCGGTTCGGACAACTCTTCCATGACGAGCTTCATCCAGAAGGGCACGAACGGCCGATACAGCCTGAACGGTGCGAAGTGTTTCATCACCAACGCCAGCTTCGCATCCCAGTTCACCGTGTTCTGCAAGGTCGGGAAACCCTCGAGCCAGCTCATGGGCTGCGTGATCGTTCCGGCCGATACGATGGCGGAAAACGATCCGGTTCTCTTCGGTGCCGAGAATGACGAACTCCGGGCCCTCAACGGAGGGAGGATCACCATCGGGAAACCGGAAGACAAACTCGGCCAGCGTCTTTCCAACACGGCCAGCGTCACCTTCGAGGATGTCGTCATCGACGACGGCCAGATCATCGGGGACCGGCGGCTGGGCTTCAAGTATCTCGTCGATGTCCTCGATTACGCGAGACCCATGGTAGCCGCCATCGGCGTGGGGCTGGCCCGACGGGCCCTGGACGTGACGCTCGAGTACACAAAGCAGCGAAAACAGTTCGGTCAGAGGATCTGCGACCTGCCCGTGGCCAGGGAAACACTGGTCGCCATGTGGAAAAAGGTGGAACTGGCGGATCTCGCCCTCATGAAGGCGGCCGTCAAGGTACAGGAGAGGGCCGAGGACCGCGGCATGTACTCCTCCCTCGCCAAGAACGTGGCCGCCGAGGCGGCGGTCTACTGCGCCACCGAAGGGCTCCATCTCCACGGAGGGTACGGCTTCATGTCGGAATACGAGATCTCCAAGCTCGCGAGAGACGCCCACATTATCGACATCTACGAGGGCGTCCGCGAAGTCCAGCACATGATCATCGGGAGAGAACTCGTCTAACACCAACATTTTGAGTTTTGAGTTACGAGTTTTGAATTAAGAAAGAGATCTTCAAAACCAAAGAGACGAAATAGACAAGAAGGACCAGACGGACAAGACAGACCAGAAGGACGACCATGCTGTACCTTCACGGACTCGGGCATTTCTACCCGGAAAACGTCATCACGAACCGGTTCCTGAGCGAGCTGGACATCGGGTCGAGCGAGGAGTGGATCCTCGAGCGGGTGGGGATCGTTGCGCGCCACACCGTCCTGCCGCTGGAGTACATCCGGATCACGAAGAACCGCGAGCCCCGCGAAGCACTGGCGGCAAGCCGCTACGGAAACGCTTGGACGGCCGCGGCGGCCGCCCGCATGGCCATCGAACGGGCGGGAATCCGGAAAGAGGACATCGGTCTTCTCATCTGCGGATCCTCGGCACCCGATTACGCCTCGCCGGCGGAATCCTCCCGGGTGGCCGCGGAACTCGGCATCGAAGTGCCCTGTTTCGACATGAACTCCGCCTGCACCAGCTTCGGCGTGCAGATACACTTCTTGAGCATGACGACTCCGGGAGCTCTGCCGCCTTATATCCTGACGGTTATCCCGGAAAACCTCACGCGCTCGGTTGACTACTCCGACCGCCGTTCGGCCTGTCTTTTCGGTGACGGGAGCACGGCGGCGGTCCTCTCACTCACCGAGCCGAGCCGGATGAAATTAGAAGGAACTCACTTCTGTGCCAAGCCCTCGGCGTGGGACAAGGTGAGCATCCCGAGGATGGGCTACTTCAACCAGGACGGGCACGCCGTGCAGGGGTTCGCGATCCGGAAAACGACGGAAGCCCTGCGCACCCTACTGGCCGCCTATCCCTCCGAAAACGGCCATCTCAAGTTCGTCGGTCACCAGGCCAACCTCGGAATGCTGGAGATGGTCTGCGAGCGCTGCGGCATCGACCGCGGCAACCACTGGCACAACGTCGTTGAATACGGCAACACGGCCAGTGCCGGTGCCCCCGGGGCCCTGAGCCTCCACTGGGAAGAGATTCAACCGGGCGATCACATCGCCCTGGTCCAGGTGGGGGCGGGACTGAGCTGGGCGCAGATGATGCTCATCGTCGAGGGGGATCGATGAAACACGCTGAATTCACCGAACGGAACCATTTTTCTTTCGAAGAGCTGATCTCCTTCGCCTACGGAAATCTGGTGGAGGACCCGCCGCAGGGTTTCGACGGGCGTCTGCCGAAGCCGCCCTTTCTGATGGTGGACAGGGTTCTTTCCATCACGAAAAACAAAAACCAGGGCGCGATCGTCGCCGAACAGGACGTGAGGCTCGATGCCTGGTACTTTCAATGTCACATGCCGGGTGACCCCGTTCACCCGGGATGTCTCTGTGTGGATGCCGTCTGGCAGCTCCTGGGGTTTTACTGCAGCTGGAGGGGGGCCATGGGCGGCGGCAGGGCCCTCGGGTGCGGCGAAGTGTCGTTCAACGGCCAGATCCGGCCCCACAACAAGAGGGTCCGGTACGAGATCTCCGTGAGGCGTTACGCCTACCTGAAGGATTCGGGGACGAGCATCGCTCTCGGTGACGGAAACGTCCTCGTGGACGGCGAGCTGATCATGACGATCCGGGATGCCCGATCCGGTCTTTTTCACGGGATCACCTATCCCGACTATCCCCGCAAGTCCCGCAACGCCGTCGGCGGGATCATGAGGAAGAGTGATGACTGATCAAAAGGTTGCCATCGTCACGGGGGGCGGAACGGGCATCGGCGCCGCGTGCTGCCGGGCCCTGGCGAAAGAAGGGTTTCGCGTGGGGATCCACTACCGGCGCAGCGCCGAGGGGGCGCAGGCGGTCCTCGGTGAGATCGGGAACGGTTTCCTGATCCAGGCCGATCTCGCCGATATCGAACAGGTGGAAGCAATGGCCAGCGGCCTGAAGCAAAGCGCGGGGCGCGTGGACGTCCTGGTGAACAACGCGGGGGCCTCCATCAATGCCGATATCCTCACCATGAAGGCCGAGCAGTTCGACGAGCAGCGAAGCCTCACGCGGGGGATCTGGCTCCTGACGAAGCGGATCATCCGGCTCTACATGCTGAGAAAGGGCACCGGCCGGATCATCAACATCACGAGCGTCGTCGGCCACACCGGCAATCCCGGACAGATCCCCTACACCATGGAAAAAGCGGCCCTGGATGCCTTTACGAAGTCGCTCGCCAGGGAACTCTCCGGCCGGAACATTCTCGTGAACTCCGTGGCTCCCGGCTTCATTGAAACGGCCATGACGGAAGACCTGCCCGCGGAGGTCAAGGAAAGGATCCTCGCCGGCATTCCCATGGGGCGCACGGGCACACCGGAGGAAGTGGCGGACGTCGTCGCTTTTCTCGCCACGAGGGGCTCCTACATCAACGGCACGGTTATCCATGTGAACGGCGGGCTCTATGGCGGCTGATCGGGACATCTTTGAAAAGATCCTCGGGGCCATACCCCAGCAGCCCCCTTTCCGCTTCATCGACGACCTCCTGGAAGCGGACAGGGAGCATATCGTGGGGACCTACCGATTCAGGGAGGACGAATTTTTCTACAAAGGGCACTTCCCGGAAAACCCGATCACACCCGGGGTCATCCTCGTCGAGGCCATGGCCCAGACCGGTGTCGTCGCCTTCGGCCTCTACCTTTTCATGACGGAGCAGAAGGGCTCCGCCGAGGGGGCGAAAAAATTGACCACCCTCTTCACCATCCTGGAAGAGGTGGAATTCCGAGGCATCGTGAAACCGGGCGAGCGAGTGATCATCCGGGGCGAAAAGATTTATTTCAGGAAAGGAAGCCTTAAAACCAGAATCAGCATGACCCGGGAAAACGGGGAACTCGTCTGCACCGGCGTCCTGGCAGGTATGGGGGTTGATCTCAATGAGGAATAGGGTCGTCATCACCGGTATGGGAATCGTGGCCCCGAACGGGCACGGGCTTGAAGTCTACGAGAGGGCTCTGCGGGAGGGGCGTTCGGGCATCCGTTACATCCCGAGACTCAAAGACTTGAACTTCGCCTGCCTCGTCGGGGGCATCCCCGAGAACATCGGCGACGTGTTGAAACGCTACTTCCGCGAGGAAGACCTGATCGCCGTCAATGACAACATCGCCTTTGCGTCCGTGGCCGCCGTCGACGCCTGGCGGGACGCGGGTTTCGAAGTGCCCGACGCCGAGGGCGCGGAGGTGGACTGGGACAGCGGCGCCATCATGGGTTCCGGCATCGGTGGGATGGACACGATCGCCGAGACCGTTGTCCCCCTTGTCAACCAGGGCAGGGTCCGGCGCCTGGGGAGCACCATCGTGGAGCAGGTGATGAACAGCGCCACGAGCGCGAAAATCGCGGGTCTTCTCGCCCTGGGAAATCAGGTCACGTCGAATTCCTCGGCCTGCAGCACCGGCAATGAAGCGATCATCGACGCCTTGTACCGTATTCGGCACGGCATGGCGAAACGCATCCTGGCCGGGGGCTCCGAGGGGGCCTCTCCCTACATCTGGGCCGGATTCGACGCCATGAGGGTCCTCAACCGGAAGTCCAACGACCAGCCCCGGGCCGCCTCGAGGCCCATGAGCGCATCGGCGGGCGGTTTCATCCCGGGTTCCGGGGCAGGTGCCCTCATGCTGGAGGACCTGGAAACGGCAAAGAAACGGGGCGCACGGATCTATGCGGAGGTCCTGGGCGGGGCCGTCAACTGCGGCGGCCACCGAAACGGCGGGACCATGACGGCGCCCAACCCGGAGGGCGTGAAGCGCTGCATCCGGATGGCCGTCGCCGACGCCGGCATCTCGCCGCGCGACGTGGACGCCATCAATGGGCACCTCACGGCAACCTTCGCGGATCCCGTGGAGGTGAAGAACTGGGCGGAGGCCCTGGAACGCACATCGGAGAACTTCCCCTACATCAACTCCACCAAGTCCATGGTCGGGCACTGCCTGGGGGGGGCGGGGGCCATAGAGTGCGTGGCCGTTTCCCTCCAGCTCTACAGAGGGTTCCTGCACCCTTCGATCAACTGCGAGGACGTCCATCCCGACATCGCGCAATACGCGCCCAGGATCCCCCAGAAAGCCCTGGAACTGCCGGGGTTGAGGATCATCGCCAAGGCGGGTTTCGGTTTCGGCGACGTGAACAGCTGTATCATATTCAAAAAATGGGCGTAAGGCGAAAAGAATAAAGAAAAACTTTTTTCATCTCTGGCCTCAAGCCGTAAGCCTTCGGCCCTGTGCCAAATACTTTATTCAAGGAGTCAAAGAAATGGAAGAGAAGCAAATTTTCACGGAGCTGGTCAACATTCTGAAGCTGTACACAAAAAACCCGGAGCTGCTCGAGAAGGCCACCAAAGAAACGCACATCCTGAACGATCTCAAGGTCAACTCGGCAAGACTTGTCGACGTTGTCATCAAGTGCGAGGACGTCTTCGGCATCTCCATCGATGACGATGACGCCGACAAGATCAGGACCATCGGTGACGCCATCGAGGTCATCAAGCTGAAGCTGGCGGCTTAGGAGCATCGGCATGAACGGGTCATCGGGGTGGCCCCTGCGGCTTCAGTACGGGATGGGTCGCCTCTTCGTTTTCCTGATCGGCCCAGTGACCTACGGCCTGATCCGACTTGCCGGCTGGCGGGTCAGAGACCTCCGCGGCGTCCGTCGGGCCTGCCGGGAACAGTTCGGGAAACACGAAGGGCCGTGGCTCATCTGCGCAAACCACCTGACGCTGATCGACTCCGTAATCCTGGCCTACGCCATGCTGCCGCTCCACCGGTACCTGCTGAACTTTCGCTGGCTCGCCTGGAACCTCCCGGAGCGGACGAACTTCAACCGCAATCCCCTGTTGACGGCGCTCTGCTACCTGGCCAAGTGCATCCCCGTCGAGCGGGGAGGCGACCGGGAAACCATGAGAAAGCAGCTCGAGAAGTGCGCAACCCTGCTCGGCCGGAAACAGCTCCTCATGATCTTCCCCGAAGGAGGACGGTCACGCACGGGGCGTGTGGCCGTGGAGACCTATTCGTACGGCGTGGGGCGCTTCGTCCAGCAGTTTGAAAAGATCAAAATCCTGTGTATCTACCTGCGCGGCGACGGCCAGGCGACGTACAGCGACTTCCCGGCACCGGGCGAGGTCTTTACCGCCGAGGTCTCCGTTCTCGAGCCCCGCAGGACGGCCTCGGGCGGCCTGAAGGCCCAGCGGGACTACGCCGAGCAGATCATCCAACGCCTTTGCGAGATGGAGGAAAAATATTTTGCCGATCGGGAACGACATCGTGGATCTGTCGGATCCCCGCAACAGGGGAAAGAGCCGGGATCACCGCTTCACGCAGCGGGCATTCAGGCCGTCCGAAAGAGATAGGATTGCCGGATCGGAGAATCCCGACCGGGAGATGTGGACCCTCTGGGCCGCAAAGGAAGCGGCCTACAAGGCCCTGTCAAAATCCTTCCCTTCGCTCTCTTCGGTCCCCCGTCTTTTCTCCGTCTCCCTTTCCTCTTTTGAACCGACGGTACCGCAGGAAGGGCGGGGTCACGGAACGGTGGCCTGTCCCCGGGGTCCTGTGACGATCCGGGTCTTCCGAACGGCGGAGTATGTCCACTGCGTGGCCTCGGATGAACTCGACGGCCGGCTCGAGGGCATGATCGGGCAGGTGGTCCGCCTGGCCGATGCGCCGGGCGCACCGGTTTTGCGGGACGAGTCCCGCCTCACAAGGGAGGCGGCCGCCCGGAGGCTTTCCGAACACCTGGGGCTGCGAGCGGATGAGGTGGAGATCCGGCGCATAAAAAAAGACCGGGAACTCGGTCCGCCGGTCGTTTACGTGCAGGGTGAACAGACGGCCATCGATCTCAGCCTGAGTCACGACGGGGCATTCGGGGCCTTCGTGTTTCTGCCGTTCTAACCCTCTCGGGACAGTTCTTCCAGGACGTCTATGATCTCGGGGCCGATGAGCTCCGCTTTCTGATTCGTCAGCCCGCAGAGTCCCTCCAGTGCCCGGGCCGACGGCAGGCCCGACCTGGCGATGTCGAGAAGGTTCTGATCCGAGAGGATCATGAACCGAGGCGTATTCGTCTCCCTCGCCCGTTCAAAGCGCCAGCGGTGGAGCGCCCTGAGGCGCCTTTTCTGTAGATCTTCCAAATCCTGATACCCCTTGATGCCCCCCAGGGAACGCTCGTCGAAGGCCTTTTCGCTCCAGCGTGCCTGTGAAACCGCCGCAAAGGCTTTCCGCGCCTGGTCCTCCAAGCCCCGGCCCGCGATTTCCGGTTTCATCTTCCGGTAGAGGTCGATCAGGAAGGATGTGTCCCGCACGGCGTACTCGATCTGCTCTTCCGTCAAGGGACGGTTCTCCCACCGAGAACGCTGCAGCCGTTTCGTCTTGTTGAGCGAAACGCCGAGATAGGTTTCGATGACCGTGGAGAGCGCCAGGAGTTCGGAGCCCAGCAGCGAGGCCGCCCTCTGCGTGTCAAAGACATTCCTGAATTCGAAGCCGTAATCGCGTTTCAGGATGCGGATGTCGTTGTCCCCCGCGTGGAGGATCTTCACCTGGGCGGGACTCCTGCATATCTTGCCCAGGAACGAAAACTCGAGCTTCCTGTCAAGGGGATCAAAGAGGTAGGTCCGCTCTTCCGTCCCGACCTGGATCAGGCAGAGTTTGTCACGGAAGTAGCGAAGGGAGTCGTATTCCGTGTCGATGGCCACTTCGGGGGCGGCCGAGATATCCTCCGAGGCCTGTTTCCTTTTTTGCGGGGTATCCACCCAGATCCAGTTACCTGTCATCCATTCCGTTCTCTACCGGTAAGTTCAAAGCGGCCGTATTCTATCTTTCTTTCTTCTTCTGCACAACCCTCATCGTGAAAAAAGAAAGGCCTCCTCACGGCGCCCCGGGGCGGAAGAGAGCGGGTGCACCCCATCAGAACGGGAAGACATACAGGACCGCAACGAAGGCAAGGGCGAAGATCATGACCGTGTAATCGGCATATCCCATTTTGAGCTCTTTCAGGTACGTCCGCGAACCCCGCGCATAGCCCCGCCCGTCCATCGCCTGGGCCAGGTCGTCGGCCCGCTGAACGGTCTGGAGGACAAGGACGGCCGCCAGTGAGGACACCTTCTTCAGCCTCTCCGGAACGGTTCCTTCCCGAAAGTCGGCCCCCCGGGAAAGCTGCGCATCTCTCAGCCGGTCAAATTCCAGCAGGAGGGTCGGAACGAAGCGTATGGCCATAGAGACCATGACGGCGAAATCATGGGAAGAGATGCGGACGGCGCGGAGCGGCCGCAGGAGGCGTTCGATGCCGCTGATGAGTTCCGAGGGTGTGGTGGTCATCGTCAGAAGGGCCGCACAGGCAACGAGGGCCATGAACTGCCACGTGGTGATGAGCCCTCTCGCGAAACCTTCGACGGTTACAGCGGGGAATGCGGGAACGAGCGGACGCCCGTCGGTGAAGAAAAGATGCAGGAGGAAGAGAAAAACGAAGAAGAATACGAGCGGCCTCAAGGCGGTCCCGATGTCCCGAAGGGAGAGCCGCGCGGCCCACGCGCCGACGAGGAGGAAGAGGGAAAGCACCGCCGCCTTCGGAGGATCGGCGCGGAGAATGATCATGCTCACCAGGAGCGTCGTGAAAATCTTCACCCTGGGATCAAGCCCGTGGACCACGGAAGGCCTGGGAATATACTGACCGAGATGAAACATGTCTTTACATCCCCGGATGTGTCCCGTCCCCGGAGGAAATGGTTTTTCGGTCCACCAGGGATGAAATTTCTTTCACGGCCTCTTCGATGGTCATGATGCCCTCTCTCACATCCTGCCCGGACCGCCTCAGGCGCCACATGAGTTCCGTGACCTGCGGCGGACCGAGGCCCATGGCCTTCAGCGTCTCGACGCGTCCGAGGACCTCCGCCGGGGACCCGGCGAGTTCGATTCGACCTTCCGTCATGACGAGCACAAGGCCGGATTCGACAATCTCATCCATGTCGTGGGTGACGTGGATAATCGCCATCCCGCTCTGATTCAATTTCCTGATCACGTTCAGGATACGCCGTTTGCCCGCCGGGTCCAGGAACGAGGTGGGTTCATCGAAAACGATGTATCGCGGGCGCATGGCCAGGACGCCGGCAATGGCGACGAGCCGTTTCTCACCGCCGGAAAGCGTGTGCGTCGGCCGCTTTTCATAACCGGCAAGACCTACGGTCCGGAGAGATTCCTCGACCCTTTCCCTGATATCGGCCGCGGGGAGACGGAGGTTGCCCGGACCGAAGGCCAGGTCTTCTTCGACCGTCATTCCCACGATCTGGCTGTCGGGGTTCTGGAACACCATGCCCACAACCCTCCGGATGTCCCTCAGGGACGCCGTGTCTCTTGTGTTCATGTCATCCACCCAGACATCGCCCGACATGGGCGTAAGCAGGCCGTTCAGGTGCTTGGCGAGCGTCGTCTTTCCGCATCCATTGGGACCGATGACGGCCACATACTGACCATCGCCGACCTGCGCGTCGACGGACCGGAGGACCGGCGTGGAGTCCGCCGCATACCGGAATTCCAGGTTTTTGATTCGAATCACAGCTTCAGCCTTTCATGAACAGAATATTCTCAAACGTTCAGAAATTGACTCTTTCCCGGATCTTCAGCGCGACCGCGGCCGCCGCGGCGATCTTCAGGATATCCCCGGGTATGAAAGGAAGGGCACCCGCCGTAAGCGCCTTGATCGGCGACAGACCTGCTACGACCATGAGTTGAAGAATCCCCAGGGTGTAGACGATGCAACCGCCGGCCAGCATGGATAGAACCAGCCACGGAAGGCGGGGATGTTCCCTCATCTCGACGAGTTTTCCGATGACGAAGGCCGCAATGATGAACCCGATGATATATCCGCCTGTCGGCCCCATGAGGACGCCGAGGCCCGCCTTCCCTCCCGAGAAGACGGGCAGGCCGAGAACGCCGAGAAGCACGTAGATGATCTGGCTGAGGACCCCGAGGCGTCTCCCGAGAAGGGCTCCGGCGAGATAAAGGAAAAAGGTCTGGAGAGTAACCGGTACGGGCTGAAGCGGCACGGATATGAGCGCCCCGACCGCCGTCATGGCCCCGAACATGGACGCGTAGACCATTCCCTTCGTTGTCAACCGATCATCCTTCACTTTTCTCTTCCCCATCCCCGTCGGCAGGAGGTGTGCCTGTCATCGTCGGGGACGCGAGCTTTACGGTTGGCCTTCCGGAATATCCCGGTTTTCGTCCATTGACAACCCACGATGGAAAACGTCCCTCAGGTAACGATATTCCATCTCCGCCGAATGGGCCCGCCGGACGGAGGATCCGGGCAGGAAGTTCGGCGCATACCGTCGCAGGATACTCATCGGCCGATGCCCGATCTGAAAAAACCCATCGGTCCTGAGGGAGCCGTCTGTCGCAAAGAACGCGGCACGAAGACGCGGGTCTCCTGCCTACCGATAAAGTCAAAACCATTTTGAGTCAGGAATTTTGAATTTGGAAAGAAAAAATTTTCTCATTTTAATTCATAACTCAACACTCAGAATTCACCGTTGCAAGTAATGCACGTCTCCCGAGACGATGCGGTGCAGGCGCCCCTTCTCGTCGAGGATGAGCAGAAACCCGTCCTCGTCAACGTCCCGGATCTCCCCTGCGAGGACCCGCCCGACCTGATCGACCCGTCCATACTGACCCATGATGCCCGCACAGGTCCTCCAGCGTTCGAGTAACAGGGGGAATTTCCCTTCGAGAAAGAGGCCATAGTTCCTCTCGAACGATTCCAGCAGGGATCGGAGAATCACCGTGATCGAATGGGTTTTCCCGGTCTCCACGAGCAGGGATGTCGCCCTGTCGCGGATCTCCTTCGGGAATTGCCCGGCGGGCGTATTGACATTGAGACCGATCCCCGCCACGACGTAGTCGACGGCGTCGGGCTCCGTGCTGATCTCCGTGAGGATTCCGGCGATCTTTTTGCCGCCGGCGAGGACGTCATTCGGCCACTTCACCCTCGGCGAAGAGGGAAGAAAGGGAACAAGGGCATCGCAGACGGCCACGGCCGTCATGAGGGTGATCTTCGGCGCCTCTGACGGTGCAACCGGCGGCCTCAGGATGAGAGAGACGTAAAGACCGGTACCTTCCGGTGAAAACCAGCTTCGTCCCCGGCGGCCCCGGCCGCCGGTCTGCTTCCCGGCGAGGACGATCGTCCCCTCGGGGGCTCCCCGGACTGCAAGTTCCTTGGCCCTGGAATTCGTTGAATCCGCTTCGGAAAAACGGATGATCTTCCCCCGGCCGAAGACCTTCGCCTGCAGACCGGAGCGGATTTCACGGGGAAGCAGGCGATCAGGCACTCCCCGGAGGATGTAACCCTTCCTGGGAGAAGACTGTATTTCGTACCCTTCCTCACGGAGTTTGCAGATCTGCTTCCAGACGGCCGTGCGGGACACCGCGAGCTTCGCGCTCAGGGACTCGCCCGAAATCCACCGACCTTCCGCTTTCCTGAGCCTCTCCAGGAGTTCATCTTTCCCGCCCATCGCGATACCCCGAAAAAATCACAAGCCGCTCCAGGCGGCGCCCTTCCATAACACCCCCCCTCATGATTGTCAACCTTAAAATGGCACGAGGTTGACAATATACTCTCACCATTCGGGCCTTTGTCCTGAATCATTTCCCGCGGCCTCAGCGTCCGTGCCGGCACAACGACGACCCCGGCGGGACAAAAAGATTTTCACTTGAAGGATTTGACGGATTGGATTACATTGACGCCCCGCGGGTCACTCATTTCAACGAGAGGAAAAGATGGGCAAGCACAAGAAGATCGAACGCAAGAAGGAACTCGACAGGAAACGAAAAAGACGCAAGGAGAGGCGAAAGCTCAAGGCCAAATCCCTCCTGAAGGAGAAAAAGGGCTGATCCCGGGGCGGTCTCCGCCCGGGGTATCCACAGCGCACTCCGGGAGATCCTTTGCCTTCCCCCGGGATTCCCGCTCAGCCAGCCACGGCAGGAATGGTTCTCTACCGATTCTGTCGTGTTTTTAGCTCCATGCCGGCATCGGCATCGAAACCCTTTCATGAAAAACTACATCGTCCGGGTCATCAGCGAGCAGGCCAACGTCATCGGCCTGGCCTGCGTGACAACAGGCCTCGTCGACGAATCCTGCAGGCTGCACGGCGCCTACCCTACGGCCTGCGCCGCCCTGGGCCGGGCCCTCACCGGCGGGGCCCTGATGGCCGCTCTCCTCAAACTGGGCCAGCGCCTTGCCCTGAAACTCGAGGGGAACGGCCCGCTTCGGAAGATCATTGTCGAGGCGGACTACGCGGGAAACGTCCGTGGTTTCGTGGGTGTCCCCGAAGTCGACCTGCCGCCGAAGAACGGGAAGTTCGACGTCGCGGGGGCCGTCGGGACCGAAGGGGTCCTCACGGTCATCAAGGACACGGGCCGCAAGGAACTCTATAACGGCGTCGTGAGAATCCGGACAGGGGAAATCGCCGAGGACATCGCTCACTATTTCGCCGAATCCGAGCAGATCCCCACGGCTGTCGCCCTCGGGGTTTACATGGAACCCAGCCTGGACATCACCGCGGCGGGGGGTTTCCTTGTCCAGTCCCTGCCTCCGTCGGATGAAAACATGATCGACCGCCTGATCGGAAACATCGGCAAGCTTCCCCCGTACACGCAGATGCTCTTTTCCGGACAGGCCCCCGAGGACATCCTCGAAGCGATCTTCAGCGGGATCCCCTACGCCACCCTGGAGAGGCACGAACTTTTCTACCGCTGCACCTGCAGCCGGGAACGGATCGAGAGGGTTCTCGTCTCGCTGGGCAGAGAGGAACTCGCCGACATGGTCGACAAGCAGGGGAAGGCCGATGTGACCTGCGAATTCTGCCGGAAGAGTTACCACCTCAGCGGGCGGGAACTCCTGGCGCTCCTCGATTCCATGCAGGATTAAAGGGTGTTTCGATGACGGCCTTCGCGCCGGAAAACAAACCCGTCATCCGTCCGGGGGTTTTTTCTGTGGACTCCGCTGACGCTCGCCCTCTCTGAAGGCCGGGCGCCTCGCCGACGGCCCACGACATCGAAGACGGCAGCGGTCATTCCATACCGGGTACGAATGCTTCCTTTTTGGATGCACTTTTCGGAAAGTCCGGCTTGGCGATCGCCCGTTATTTTTCTTATCAGAATGGCGACGGTGACGTCCGCAAGCAAATGCCTCTTTGAGGTTTGATCGCCGCGGACATCGATGCCATGACCCGGGTGGCGCCGTCGTTGATATGCGATAGCGCCTGTGATAAGTTCCGCCCGTGTACATGACGGCGACACCGTGCAGTCTTTTCTCCTTCCTGCAGAAACGTCCGTCGAACGATTGAACAGACGGGAGAAAAACCATGCGCCTGCTCTTGATCGAAGATGACCGAAAGATCGCCTCCTTCGTGCTGAAAGGATTCAAGGAAGCGGGCTTTTCCGTTGACCATGCCGAGGAGGGGGAATCAGGTCTCCACATGGCGCTCCACGAGACCTACGACGCCGCCATCGTCGATCTCATGCTGCCCAAACTGGACGGGCTAACTCTCATCCAACAATTACGGCTCGCCAAGGTGGACACACCCGTCATCATCCTGAGCGCCAGGGGGTCCGTGGATGATCGGGTCAAAGGACTCCAGAGCGGAGGGGATGACTATCTGACGAAACCCTTTTCCTTTGCCGAGCTTCTGGCACGGGTGCGGGCTCTGATTCGAAGGGCGACAGGAGCGAGAGATGCAACCCGTCTTGTCGTCGGCGATCTATCCCTGGATGTCCTCAAGAGGGAGGTGCTCCGGGCGGGGAAAAAGATCGAACTGCAGCCCAGGGAATTCTCACTCCTGGAGTACCTGATGCGCAATGAAGGACGGGTCGTTTCCAAAACCATGGTCATGCAGAATGTCTGGAACTACGACTTCGTCCCGATGACAAACGTTGTGGAAGCCCGGATCTGCATCCTGAGAGAAAAGGTCGACAAGGATTTCAGTCAAAAACTCATCCACACGGTCCGCGGTGCCGGATATGTTCTCAAGGGAAGTATTTAAGATCCGCCGGACGCTGGTGTTCCGGCTGACTTTCTGGTACGCAATCGTCTTCACCGTTTCTTCCCTCCTTGCGTTTACCCTTTTCTACCTCATCATTTCGAAGGTGATCAAGGATCATACCGATCAGGAAATGATGAAGGAACTGGCTGAAGCGGCCGCGATCCTGAAGGCAAAAGGCGAGAATTCCTTCCGGAACGACATGAACTTCGAGGCGGAGTCCGAGGGAGTCGGAAACATATTCTTCCGCCTGCTCGATCCGGCGGGCAGAGAGATCACCGCAACAAACATGACCTCCTGGAAGGGTGTTGACGCAAGCCGGGACGCTCTGGAACGAGTCATGGGAGGGGAAAGTCACGTATTCGAGACCCTGTCCGTTTCCGGACAGACCTGCAACGCACGAATCGTATACGGGCCGGCCGGGCCCGGCCGGATCCTGCAGATCGGGTTTTCCCTGGAAGACGACACCCGGTTCCTTGAAGCGTTCCGGAATGTCTTTGTTCCGAGCATCCTGATCATCATGGCCTTTTCAACGCTCATCGGATGGTTCATGGCGGCCCGGGCCCTCTCCGGCGTCAAGGATGTGACAAAGACGGCGCTGGATATATCGGAAGGGGCTTTTGATAAGAGAGTGCAGGTCCAGACCGGGGGTGACGAAATCGAGCAGCTCGCCTTCGCCTTCAACCGGATGCTGGACCGCATCCATGAACTGGTGAGGAGCCTGAGGGAAGTGACGGACGATATCGCCCATGACCTCAGGACACCGATTGCCAGGATCAGGGGGCTTGCCGAGTCGGAGTTGAACGCGGGCAAGTCCGGTGATGAAACGAACAAGCTGGCCGCAGACACCCTGGAGGAATGCGACAACCTGCTGCTCATGATCAACACCATGCTGGAGATTTCCGAGATCGAGGGAGGGATCCGATGGATATCCAAAACAGACGTCGATCTGACGCGGTTGGTCGGAGACGCCCTTGAGCTTTTCCGGCCCATCGCCGACGGGAAAGGCGTCCGTCTCGTGGCGGGAGGGTCCGACCGGGTTTCGATCCGCGGCAACACGCACGGCCTCCAGAGAATCATCGTGAATCTTCTGGACAACGCTATCAAGTACACGCCCGCCGGAGGCACCGTGTCGGTTTCACTGAGGGAAGACAAGGATCATGTTGATCTTGTCGTTCAGGACACGGGAATCGGCATCTCCGCAGAGGACCTGCCTCTCATCTTCAACCGGCTGTACCGGTGTGACAGCAGCCGTTCGCAGCCCGGCTTCGGGCTGGGCCTCAGCCTCGCATCGGCCGTCGCCCGCGCCCATGGCGGTCACATCTCGGCAGCAAGCCGGCCGGGCAAAGGAAGCAGCTTTACCGTCACCCTGCCCCGGTAGTCTCTCGGGACCTCCCTTCGCCGTCCTTCCCCGACATTACCAAATCATAATCTCCCGATCATCTCCCCGTAATGTGCCTGTGCTATAGGCAATGCATCTTAGCAGCCCCTATCCCGGAGAACCGGCCCCTCCTTCGGGCCGGCGACGGGAATCCGGAACCCGCCCGCGGCCATCCTCCTGCGGACCGGGCACGCGGAAAGCCCCGGGGAAAAAAGACGGTGCGCCGGGAGCAAGATGCCGAAAAGCCGTTACAGCACGATTCTTCTCGCCTGCACGATCAACCTGATCTGCTTCACCCTTTTACGGGCGGCCCTCTACCTCAAGTCGTGGGGTGTCGTCGATCACTCCTTCGCGAGTTTCCTGCACGTCTTCGGCCTGGGTTTTCTGTACGACGTCGTCTATGATATTTATTTCAGTCTTTTCTTTGCCGCACTTCTCCTCTTTCTTCCGAATCGTCTCTATACCAGCCGGGTTTTCCGCCGGCTCGGCCAAACGGTCTTCCTCGTCTTCCTCTGCGCCCTCGGGTTCAGCCTGGTCGCAGAATGGCTTTTCTGGGACGAATTCGGCACCCGTTTCAATTTCATCGCCGTCGACTACCTGGTGTACGGCACCGAGGTCACCCGCAATATCTACGAGTCCTATCCGATCGGCTTTCTGCTGGGCGGCATCTTCGCCGCTTCCCTGATGGCGTTCTTTGCGGTGAGAAATACCCTGAAAGACCTGCTCCAGATCAGGGAACCATTCCGGAAAAGGCTGATCCCGGCATTGTCAATCGGATTGGCGGCCCTTGCCGCTATCGCCCTCGTCGGCCAATCCCCCAGGGATGCCTTCGTGAACAATTACGCAAGGGAACTGGCATCCAACGGGCCCTATCAGCTGGTCGGCGCCTTCAGGAACAACACGCTTGACTATGAGACGTTTTACGCGCAGGGGGATTACGATGAGCTGTCCCGGCTGGCGAAACGAGCCGTTGCGAAGAACCCGGAAGAGGGGGAGCGTTTCGATCTCTCGCGAAGAGTCCCTGCCGGCGGCCGGGAACGGGAACTGAATGTCATCCTGGTCACCATCGAAAGCCTCAGCGCGGAGTTCCTGTCCCGCTTCGAGAACCGGGAGAACATCACCCCCTTCATGGACGGTCTGGCGAAGGAGAGCCTCTTCTTCTCCGGCCTGTTCGCGACGGGGACCCGGACGGACCGGGGCCTGGAGGCCATCACCCTTTCGATCCCCCCCACGCCCGGCCGCTCGCTGGTGAAGCGGCCGGACAATGCCCATCTGTACACTCTCGGCTACGAATTCCGGAGGCGCGGGTATGACGTGGCGTTTATCTATGGGGGTCGCGGCTTTTTCGACAACATGAATGCCTTCTACTCCGGAAACGGTTATCGAACGGTCGATCAGACAGACCTGAAGCGGGACGAGATCACCTTCAAAAACGCCTGGGGAGTCGCCGACGAAGACCTGTACCGCAGAACGCTCAGGGAGGCGGATGCCGCACACGGCAGCGGGAGGCATTTTTTCTTCCACGTCATGACCACGAGCAATCACCGGCCCTTCACGTACCCGGAAGGGAAAATCGACATCCCCTCCGGGAGCGGTCGACCGGGCGCCGTGAAATACACCGATTATGCCCTGAAGGAGTTTCTTTCCACCGCAAAGGAACGGGCGTGGTTCGACGAAACGGTCTTTGTCGTCGTCGCCGATCATTGCGCCGGGAGCGCCGGCGAAATCGGGCTGCCGATCAAGAAATATCATATCCCAGTACTGTCCCAACGTTAGCTGAATAAATTCAGCTGGTTTTCAAAGTGGGTGTTTTGTTCTTTCATCTCCATATGAGTAAGTGCCTGCAAAAGCGGCATTTTCTCGAAAAGGGTGATGCTCA
>Ga0116147_1000762_pt1 | contig 37232 bp, 32 predicted proteins | sample AD_JPNHG3_MetaG_FD_89749 | JGI IMG/M metagenome (GOLD analysis project Ga0116147, IMG submission 89749) | Active sludge microbial communities of municipal wastewater-treating anaerobic digesters from Japan - AD_JPNHG3_MetaG | ecosystem: Engineered > Bioreactor > Anaerobic > Digestate | place...
AATGCAGTCAGATTTAGTAATAAATCAGATTGTAACCAGCAAGGTTGAAACAGAAATACAACAGAAATCTTATTTATAGATTTTTATAGCTATTTATAGGATTTTATAGGTTTGTAGGAACGGTTAAGTAAGACTATAGTTTTATTTATAGTGAGATAAAGAGAAAAATAGAAATAAAAAATAGTAAAAGAAAAGAACAAAGAGTAAAATAGAATGAGATATACATTTGAATAGAAAATAGTAGAAGAACAATTAAAATTCAAAGAAAATACTTCATACTTATTCTCCTTTGTTGCAGAGTAGCATGTTTAGACTCTACTCTGCTTTTTTTATATTTTAGAATAAAAAAAATTATCTACGAAAATGTTAGTAGCAGCAAATGAAGACCAGTTGAGTAGTAAAAACTAACGATTATTTACGAAAACATTGGGCAGTAAATTATTAAATTATATATTGAAATAATGTATATTGTTTATGATTATTTGATTTTTCTTTATAATATTGTATAGACAAAAAAAAAGAATAGGATGTTAATATCCTATTCTTTTAATATTCTACTTTTTTTTTTTGAATAAAATGAATCATTATCGACGGAATCGGCGATAGCAGTAGATGGCAAATAGAGTGAGTAAAGGGATTAATGTTGCTAAACTAGCTGTGCCGTGGATAGGCGAACATCCACCACCTTTTCCTTTTCTAAAATTTTTATCATGAATTTCATCCCATAAAACGGCAGCAGCAATATTCAGTACACCACCTGTTTCAGTTGTTCCTACATCATATTTAACTACTGATTTTTTCACAAGCTGGATCAATTGTTTATAGTCGTAATCTTGTAAATGTGGGCAAGACCATATTAATGCTATTCCACCTGTTACGTGTGCTGCAGCCATAGAAGTTCCAGACATTTTATCTGCTAGAATATAGTTTTCTTCTTCATCTATAAGAGTTGCATGAGCAATTCCGTCTCGTTCTTTGGGTTGTTCTGGGATAGAATTATCTATCCACTTATAGTTACTCATTCCCACATGGTATCCAAGGATATTTTCACCAGGTGCCATTAAATGAACAGAACGTAGCCCCCAATTGGAAGTTGCAGACAGTTTACCACTATTACTACAAGAAGCTACAGAAATGATATTGTCTAATCCTGGTTTTAATTCACCATTATATTGATTAGCTATGCAATATCCACTAGGGAAATGACGGATTTCATCTGTATTGCGTGCTTCATTCCCTGCAGAAGTCACCACAATAGTTCCAGCTGCTTGTAATGCCTGCAGTTGTTCATACACTGTTTCACTAAAACCAGTTCCCCCTAAACTTATATTAATAATATCCACTATACCATTTAATAAAATAATAGCATTTGATAAAGCCCATGATGAAATTAACTTATCATAATCCACAGCACGAATGCAAATCATGTTGACGTCCCAACAAATGCCAGCAATGCCTCGCTTATTGTGACCGACAGATCCAATAATGCTTGCAACATGAGTTCCATGATGTTCCATTTCAAATTCATCCCTTCTTTGTATTTTCATAAAAGGTAAGGGAGGCAAAGAATTTAGGATATATGAGTCTGGCATATTCCAACCAAGATTCACTGGAGTTACCCAACAGTTAGAATCCCCTTCTTCTGATACAAAATCTTTATGTCCACTACATTGCATTCCTTCATTATATTGTTTTGGTGGTACTGGAGTAGTGGGGAAATCACGACCGAAAACACCTGTATCTATGATGCCTACTTTTTTTGTAGCTGTGGTGATTTTATCCCAAGCTCGTTCGCAACCAATCAGCCTTAAGTTGTCTTGTTCACCATAATAAGGGTCATTGGGGATCATTTCTAGTTCATATACATAATTGGGTTCTACGTATCGAACAGAACGAGTGTTAAAAAATTGGTCTAAGCAAGATCGAAGTTCTGTTCTAGTTGAAATGTGGACAACATATGTTTTTTTATTTTCATCAAGTTTTTTATAAGAAATAGCTCCTAAATCTTGGAATTGAGCATGTATTTCTAATTCAGGAGTATCGTCAGTAAAACTAATAATAAAAGAATTGGATCGATGAGGATGTTGTAACATTTCCTCTACGCTAGCATAGTATTGCCCAGCATAGCTAATGGAAGATACTAGGATTAAAATCCAAAGAAAATATTTCATTCTTATACTCCTTATTATAGATGGCGTCCCATTCCAAAATAAATATTAATGCCAACTAAGAATGTTAAGCTATTGAGGTATACATTTCCTTCAAAGCAAGTCTGATTATCTAGAGGTTTAAAGTCAACATTGGGGCGATTATATTTCCATCTAGGTTCAATGAATAAACTAATGTTCTTTGTAAGAAAATATTCAGCACCAATAGAAGCATACATTGCGAATGAAAATTCATCAATATTTATCAAATCTTGATTGTCATTATGATTGAATGCCATTCCTGCACCAAATCTTGCGTAGGGTGCTAACCATGTTGTACCTACTTGAAAAGGCACTCTATATTCTAAAAAAGCACATAAGGCAAAAGAATGTGCATCAGTAACTTTTTTTTGTCTACCTTCGTAATATATAACTCCTGCTGCACGGAATTTCATATCTTCTATTGGGATACAACCATAATCTAAGGATAACCCCACAGAGATATTTTTTAAATATTTGGGAAGTCCAAATTTGATTTCAAAGTTTCCAGCCCAAGTTTTATCATGGAAGCCCCAGTCATGATCATCTTCATAGAATTTTGCAGGCTGTCCTTGTAATACTCCTCTACCTTTAAATCCAAAATCTAATAAAGATAAAGCATATCCAGCACCGATTCGGATTCCAAAAGTATATATATCAATGGGTTCTATTCCCAAAGAACTTTCCACTGTTTCTAATTCGTTCGATGTGGTAAGAAGGTTACTATCTTGATAAATATTTGTACTTTGAGGAGATGTGCTTTGGAAATAAATGCTATCTCCAGATACATCGTAACTAGTTTGTGCCATAACAAAACTAGTGCAAATTAGTGTGATTACGATAAAATAGAAATACTTCATGTAAATCCCTGCTCCTACACTAAGATTGTGTTTTGTAACGTTTTTATGAAATACGTGTTTGTTTTTTAATGATATCACAATTTTTTTGAAAATAAATTATATCATAAAATTTTATAAGAATAAAGAATTAATTTTTATCATTTTATTTTTTTGAATCAAGTATTTTTACTCTAGGGAAGGTAAATTTAGTAAGGGGTACTTTTTTATAATGTTATTCCAAACTTGTTGGGCTTTTTCTTGACCTACTCGTTGTTCTAGGTTTTGTTTAATCCATTGTATGGCAGCTTGTTGGAAATACTTGAGTGGTTTAGGTTGTTCGATTTCTAGTAAGTGTATATCTGTATGGCGTCCTAGGTATTGTTTATGTAAGACATAGATAAATCGTGTGAGTCCGTTATAATGATCCAACATGCCATTGAGTATAGCTTGGTATGCAAGTCTTTGTTGGATAGTGATGTAGTTTTCTACAATATGTTTTCGTTCAAAGTTAATACTTCGTCCGATCTCTCGAATGACAAAGTTATCTAGGTCACTTGTGTAAAGGGGACTTGTGAATTTTTCTTTAACTTTTTGAAAATATTTGTCAGCTCGTTCTTTTTGGTTATATAGATAGCATGTTTTGATAACATGTTCTAAAAAATCTTGGTAATTTTCTTTTCCCAGTTCTGGTACAAGATCTTGCACTTCAAGGTAAGTTCTATCTAAGGATTCTACAATATTGAAATTAGGAGTGCATACGATTCGTAGGTCTGTATTGGCTAAAAATGTACCATATTCAAAGATTTGTTTTAGAGAGTTATATCGTAGAATTTGTATATGTGTATGCAAGGAAGAACTATCTACTTTGATGAGTGATTTATCCATTTTTTCAAAGGCGATTTCCCCCCAATAAAAAGAATGACTAGCTGGTAATCTCCAATCGAGTTTACAATAATTATTGTCAATCTCTTTCATACGTTGTAGATCCATTTTTAAGTCTTGGTTAATGCGCTGTTGTATAAGATAATTTTTAAATATATTCCAAGTATGGAGCAATTCTTTGTTTTGTTCAATTTCTTCATGGACAGTTTTTGGGAAATCTTTCCATTTCATGTTTTCTGCTAAGGAAATGTTGAGTTTTTTTGTTATTTGGAGAAGCTGTTGCCATTGTCCGTTGTTTTTGATTTCTTGAAATTGTTGTGGTGCTTGGATAAATACGTCTAAATCTGTAGTATCATCTAAGAGTTCTGCCCAAATGTCAAACCATCGTTTTTGGTAGTAATCTTTATACACATCCATGGAGTTTAATTCTAGTTTGTTAAATATAAGAAATCCAAGTTGCTGGTATAGTTTGGCTGAGTTTTGGTTGTATTTCAGTCCATGGTCACGTAAATGTTCAATGCCTTTATATACCCATCTCCATTTATCATGAGGTGTGGGCATAGTAATGGAAATATTGTATGCCATTTCTGAAGAATTGAGAATCCAAACTTCAGGAATACGCGGTTCCAATTTTCCAATTAAATTATATAGATGAATGACTTCGTAATGATTGCCTTGATTTCGTAATTCTAAAACTCGTAGCCAAAGGTAATCAATGAGAAAGCCTCGTAAACCGCCCAATGCTGTTGTAGCTAATACTAATTCAGGAGGTGCGTTATCCATAATAGGGTTATGTGTTAAATTGTACTCTTCTCGTTTTATATTGATGATCGTTAAAAAGTGGGAAGCACAAAATAGAAAAAATATTGCAAAGCCACTTAAATATATTTGTTTCCAAGATGGAATCCATCGTTTCATACTTTTTCCTTTTTATAAGATAATTGCAATTTATACACAGGCAAGAGATTATTTATTTAAGAATAAATATGAATCCTTGGAGCATGAAAAGAGAAATAGATAAGATCAAGAAGATAATTTTTCTTAAAGATGCTCGTGACGTTGCAATATGTAGGCATTGGTTTAGAGAATTTTGCCATTTTTGTTTGACTTGAATATCTATATCTTTGCTAAATATGGATTTTCCTAATATAGTTTCTATTTTCTCTACATCATATGTTTGTAAATAGTATGGAATTTGTTCAAGTTGTCGAAGTGCTTCTTGGGAGTTGTGATAGATTTTTATTTTTTTCTGTAGTTGTTTGGCTTTGATATATATAGGATCAGACTCATATAATGTAACGATAAGTTGTTTTAAAATTTTATATGCTTGGTCAAAATTTTTTTCTTTATAGGCTTGCTGAGCTTCTTCTAATATTTGTTTATTTTTTTGATCCTTGGAGACAACTTCTGCTTTTTCTTTGTTTCCCTCTATATTAATATCTTGTTGGAGTTGTTTTTTTTCTTCGTCTATTGGTGGCGTTACTATTATTTGTTCTTCATCTACACTTTCTAGTGTATCAGAATCAGATAAGGGATCTACTTCTAATGTTGGATTTTTTGTTATTTGTGATGTAGTTTGAATGTTATTATTGGCGGCTGTTTCTGAACTGGGAGTGGTGAATGTTTTTGTATCTTGTTTTGTTTTTTGAACAACATAGATTTTTTTTGTGATGATATGTTTTGGTGTGGCTGGCTCTGTTTGTATTTCTAATTGTTCTGGTTTTTCTTTAACAACATCTTTATTGTCTTCTTGCATAGGGTGAATATCTTGGTCTTCTTGCATAAGGTGAACATCTTGGTCTTCTTGCATAAGGTGAACATCTTGATCTTCTTGCACATTCTGAGAAAACATAGGTTGTATTTCTGCCTGATGTTTAGAAGCATCTAATTCATACGTGTCTATTTCTTGTTTTTCTAAATATTTTGCAATATCTTTGTAAATGTTTTCATCTATTTTTACTTTGTCTTCTATTATATCATGATGTTGCAGAAATTCGTTCTTTTTTGTTGTAATGAAAGTTTTTTTTTTGTAAAAAGAATCTGTGTCTATTGTGTTGTACGTTTTATTTTGAAGTTGCTTTATGGGTTCTATATTCTGTTGTTCATGTATTCTTGTGACTGGCAATATTTCTTGTTTATTTTCTAATTCTTCTAAGTATCTATCACCAGGCAAAGTTAAGTGTTGTTGTGTTTTTGTAGGAGGGATTCCTTTATTATTTTCTTGTGTAATGCTAACACAACGAGGTATTCGTACAATTTTATGAATTTGTGTGATATTCTTTTTCTTTTTTGCAATAAGTTGGCTAGCATGGATATGTTGTGTATCTTTTAGTGGCTTTGTTTGTTTTATTTTTTGTTGCAAAATTTTTTGTAGTTCTAGAGAACTTCCATGGTTTGGATAAATAGCTAAACATCTTTGCAATACATTGAGAGCTTCTTCATTCTTATCAAAGTTGGCTAATAATTGTGCGTTTTCCCAAAATTGTATAACATTTTTCAGTTGTTTTTCAGCTGTTTTAATTTGTAATTCTAATTCTGTGGATGGATAGATATCATTGGCTTCGCTTAAAACTGCAATGGCTTCAGGTAATTTTCTTTCTTCTAAAAGAGCAAATCCTTCGTTTTTGAGTTGGTCGTATTTTTCTTGAACTTCTTGTTGTGCTATTTGTTTGATTTTTTCTAAATATTTTTCACCTTCTTCTGAAAAAGAAGAGGGGAGTATCGATAGGCATTGTTCCATTTTTTTAATGGCTTTGTTATATTTTCCTGCAACAACTAATTTTTTAGTGACTCTATACAGTGTTTTGGCTTTTTCCATTTGGATTCGCATATTTTCAAATTGCGTTGTAATGGAATTTGATCTTTGAGGACGTCTTTTTGGTTTTTTTACAGTATCTACATTTTTCTGCTCTTCTTCTGTAAAAAGACCAGCTTTTTCGAATGCAATAACTTCTGAAATAGAGGCTTGTTGAGCCATAAGCTCTACTGCTGACATATTTTCGATGTTCGAATCTTCCCAAAAATCCACTGGTTCTGCGTTTAACCAAGATGCACTATTTGAATCCACAAAAGTTACATTTTCTAATTCTTCTTCTAGTTCTTTTTTGTTATATTGCTCTTCTAGTTCTTGATTGTTATATTGCTCTTCTTCTATAGGAAGTAAAGTTTCTATTTCATTGTTTTCATTTTTTTCTTGTTGCCAACCAGATTCAGAAAATAAAAAGGAATCATGACTACTATTGAAAGAAGCATTTTCGGATTCTAATAATAAATTTAAAGAGGAAAAAATTCCTAAGCTATCATTTTCTTTTGATAATAAATTATCACTATCATGGGTACTTTCAAAATTGAGTTGATCGATAATTTTTTCTTCTTTTAAAGCAATAGCAGATATAGGGTCATCTAAAAAATCAAAGGTTTCTTCAGCACTTTCTTCTAATTCCTGCCAAGCCAATATTTCTGATTCTGTCAAATTTTCTTCCATTGTTTTTGGTAAAGAATTTGTAGAATTGCCTAACAAATATGTTTTTAATTCTGAAGGTAATATGTCGATTCCTTGTTTGGCTAGAAAAGTTTTTAATGCTTGCGAAGCTTGCAAGGACCAAACATTATTCCATTTTTTACTAAATTCTTCTTTGACTTTACTTTCTTGTAATTTTTGTAAGAAAAGTGACATGGAAAATGCTCCTTTGGGCTGTTTTATTGGATATGAGATTCAAGATATTGATAATTTGGTGTGAGTTTGCCTTGCCAAACAATAGCCGCTGTTTTGATAGGATCTGGTAAATTACTTTCATCTAATGTTTTTAAAAAATCTGCTTTACAAATATCAGGAAGAAATGTCATCAGTATCTGGCTAAAGTATTCTGATGCATCTTTACTGAATTCAGCGGGCAATATGTCCACAGCTAGAACAAGAACTCCCTCGCCTTGAATTCCATCTTGGGCTGTTTTTGTTTTTGCATTGTATACAAAACAAGGGTTTCCTGGATCTGTGGATTTAATGGTACATTCTATAGAGCCATTAACATCGCAAGAAATATCAGCGATAACAGTCAGTTTCGTAGAAATTGTTTCTAAATCGTGAATAGTAACGAGTCTTGGATATTTTTCTTCCCAATAGATTGTGTTGATTAATAAGTCAATATAAGGCAAATATGTGTTAAACTTGCCTTTGTATTTTTCTGGTTGAGTATAATACTCAGAAAGAACAAATGGTTGATTAGGGTCTTTAGGTTCAACCATATCTTTTTCTTCTAGGATAGCATAGGCATAGCGTCCCACAGGATCTGCTGCTATGTCTGAAGCTGAAATTTTTTCTAAAGGCAATAGGCTAATGATTTCTTGAACACCTTTAGAAACATTACCATATCCTGGAATGACAATTAAAAACCGATCGATTTCTCCCCAGCCATTTTGCTGTAATGTCTGAGTGACGTTTTGGATAGATTGTTTGGCTTCTTCTACATTTTCATATTCATGTGCTGTTTTGACTTGTAAAAAGGGAGTATCTTTTCCTTGTACTTTCCAACGTTGCCCAAGGAAGTGGAGAGCATCAATTGCACCAGCAAGTCCTGCAAATCGACCAAATGCAATGAGACGTTGGTTCTTCTCATTTACGATTCGTTCGTAATCTAAAAGTGTAGCTTTTTGTTGTACGATATGACGGAGCATATCCATATTATAGGGCTGTGCTTTGATAGTATGGGAAAAAAAGAGATGAGGTTTATTGGCTTGGATAAAAGATATGGGCATTTCTTTTACTGACAAAAGAAATTCTGCCTCATGAAGATCTTCTATAACTGTAGCACCTGCATCTATAAATTCTTGGTCTGTAAAGCAACGAATACTAGACGGCTGAATCTGCACTGCAATGCCTTGTTGAACTAATTTAGCTACATCACTTGGAACAATGGGAACTCGTTTTTCCCAACAATTTTTATCTTCTCTTCGAATGCCTATTGTTTTAATCATTTTGAATCATACTCCTGTTATGTTATGGTTGTTTTTGGATGAGTTTGCCATATTTTGTAACAATGGGAATGAATTCGGGTTGTAAAATGTGAAAACCGCTAAAAAATAGGATGCCTTGTGGACTTTGTGTCAGTGCCACTTGTATTTGTTGTTCTAAGAGTTCTGGCGTGATTACAGAAAAATATGCACTCAAGCCATATACTAATGGAATATTTGGCGGAGTGGCTTCTTGTTCTTCATGAACATATGTATCTAGTAATTCTAGTGTGCGAGCGTATGCCATAGATGCAATTTCATCTACAAGTCCTTCACGTGCCCATAGAGGCCAATTTTGCATCCAATATTTAGGAGCTGTTTTAGGATGAGGAAAAACAGCAACAGATAATGGAAGGTGAGGTGCTTTTTTTCGCAAATGTTGTCGTAGTATTCGGAGAAAATTTGTGAGCGATTCTTGACGAAATTTTGTCCATCGATAATCTTTTTGGTTAGGCTCTACATTGTATTGGGCTTTATATTGTGCCACTGTTTCAGGATGATAATCTACGGAAGTGTCTGGATATCGAAATCGATCAAGTTGAAATCCATCAATTTCATAATTGTCAATAATTTCGTCTATGATGTCTAATGTTCGTTGCTGCACTTTTTTTAAACGGGGAGAAACCCAACCAGTCAGTTCGCCAGTGTTTCGAACCATACATTGATCGGGATGTTGTTTTAAATAGGGCCCAAAAATATTTTTTTCATCCTTTGCATCTGTGAACCCTACTTCTTGACCTTTGCAAAGCACATTAATATAAGGATATACTTGAATTCCTAGTTTTTTACATTCTTGTATAATAAAACGAAAAGGATCCCAATCTAAATTATTATATTTTGGTGCAATTTTGCTATTATAAAATACATGACCTGTAGGAAATTTAACTAAATAGTAAATGCGATTGATTCCCATGTCATGGAATGTTTGTAAGTGTTGTGCAATAAGAGGACGATCCACTTCTTCTTTGCATTGCAATGAAGAGTGATAGCTATTATACCAAATTCCATACACTCTTTTTGGTTCTTCTCCATATATATATACGCTTGTAAACAGCATGATACAAATACACCAAAATATTTTCACGTTAACTCTCCTTTTTAAAATTGGCTAGTTCATTTTGAATAGAATAAAAGACTTCTTCTGCAGAGGAAAATCGATTTAATCTATCAAATGCCATAGCTTTTGAAATTAAGTCAGAAGTGCTTTTGGGAATATCCATAAGTTCATCTAAAGGTTGTACGCTTTTACTTGTAATTTGCAATGTCAATGCATGGATTCCTGGGACATCAAAATAAGGAGGACGCCCTAATAAAGCATGATATAATGTTGCACCTAAACTATAAATATCAGCTCGCACATCTATATTGCTAGCATTGTCGATTTGCTCTGGGGGAATATAATTTAAACTTCCTAATACTTGGCAAGGCATAGTAATTCGTTCGCCACTAATTTTCATAATTCCAAAGTCAATGATTTTCAATTGATTGTGTGGCATGAGAAAAATATTAGCAGGGTTTAAATCTCGATGGATTACGCCTTGTTTATGAACATAATAAAGACCTTGAGCAATTTGAGCACCAATTTTTAAGACGATTTTTACTGGCATAGCACCATTTTTTTTAATATACGATAAGAGAGAAATTCCATTTAAATATTCCATGACAATTACAGGACGATCACAAAACATGGCAAATTCAAAAACTTTTACAATACGAGGGTGATTGAATTTCATACAGATTTTTGCTTCTCGTAAAAAACGTTGAATAGCAACCTCTTCCAATCGATACGCATGAAAAATTTTTAAAGCTACAATTTCGCCTGAATGGATATTTTCTGCTTGGTATATTTCTCCAGAAGCACCTTCCCCGATTTTTTTTAACAGATAATAATCCCCAACTTTATTTTGGGGATTACGTTCTTTTTTTGGTTTTTCTTCGCGTGCTTCTTTTTGAAATCGAATGCAAATATCACCCATAAAGATTAAATCATTGTCATGAAGCATTTGAATAGCAGTGATAGGATGATGATTGATAGCGGTTCCGTTCGTACTGTTTAAATCTTCAATAAAGTATTGATCATCTTGATGGAATATTCGACAATGTTGCGAAGAAATGCGAGTATCTTGCAAAGCTAAATTACAATCAGGATGCCTTCCTATAAGAAAATCATGTTTAGTAAATAAATTTACTGTTGTTCCTTCAGACGGACCATTTGTAACTACCAATTGAGCATTCATCATGTTTCTCTTATTCTAAAACCCACATGTAATATATTCCAGGAGGTACAGACTGTATTCCTAGGTTCTTTAAAATGTCAGAAATTTTATTTTCACTCATGCTTGCATTTGCAAACACTTCTTGAAAAATTGTTTTTTTCGTTTCAAATTGGATCACTTTTGTTGATCTTACATTGCCTACTTTTCGGCAATAGGAAATGGCTTTTTTAAAATCTCCTAATTCATCGACTAAGCCCAATTCTTTAGCTTGGGTACCTGTATATATCCTTCCGTCTGCGATTTCCTTGACTTCATCGATTGATAATTCTGCTAAACGTTTTCGTCCTTTAATAACAACATCTAAAAATCTTGAATACATTTCTTGAATCATGTTATTGAGAATTTCATCTTCTTTCTCTGTTACTTCACGATACACAGAACCAATATCTTTATGTTTTCCAGATTTTATGACCACAGATTTAATACCAAGTTTGTTTTCCAATAATTCTTTAGCTTGGATAAAACTCATAATCACGCCAATACTTCCTGTAATGCATAGAGAATCGCTGATAATATAGTCACACGCTACTGCAATATAATATCCACCAGAAGCAGCTGTAGTATCTAAATAAGCAATGACAGGTATGTTTGTTTTTTCTTTAAATTGTAAAATAGCTTGATAAATTTTATCTGTAGGATGGAGAGCTCCACCAGGTGAATTAATTTTTAAAAGAACAGCTTTAATAGTAGTTCTTTTTTCCGCTTCTTTGAGTTGTCGAATTACATTGTCCGCTTTTATAGATTTCATCCACATTGTGGTATCAGAATCAGAATCCATAATAATGCCATCTAAAGGAATGACAAGAACTTCTTCTTCGCCTTCTCCTTCTATTGTTTTTATATTAAAAGATATTGGACTTGATTCTAGATTCATATTTTCTGCAGAGCTTGCAACTAAGGCAACACTTAGAAAAATATTTCCTAAAATACTGAACACAAAACAAAAAATAAATACAAAGCCCATGACAGTAAAAAATAGATAAGAAGATTTAGACGTTTTTTTTTCATCTAAGCCCATATTGTTTTCTAAGTTCACAGTCTTTCTCCTAAAATAAATATAAATCAATGATTTTTTAATAAATATAAATTCAATGATAGAAAAAAATAGATAAGAAGATTTAAATTTTTTTCTAAATCTACAGTTTTTCTCCTAAAATGAATATAAATCAATGATTTTTTTTATCATACATTAATTGATAAAGTTTTTCAATCAAATTTTTTTATTATCTTTTGGGTTGTATAAGAAGCAATTTATATTTTTATGAAGAAAAAAATACAATAATATAGAGATGATAAAAAAGAATTAAAAAGAATTGACTTTCATTAAAATATAGAATATAATTAGTTTTCTTATACATAAATCAACGATTTTTCTTAAAAAAATATAGTTTTAAAAGTGACTTTTAGGAATTATAGCTTACAAGGGGATTTTTATGAAATTTTACCAAGGAATTTTATTTCTATTCATTTTATCTCTATGTTTCTTTGTTGTAGGGTGTCAAAGCACAGAAGAAAATACCCTTGAAGATGCGCATAAAACAGTTACGCTCCCTTCTGGCAATCAATCTTTTGAGAACATCCAAAGTCAAATTAAAGTCTCACCACTTTTTATAAAGTGGCATTATCAAATCAAAAATGAAAATCTTGTAAAATTATATAATGTTTCTAATCTTGTTATTGCAGAAACAGCTTCTGGCAAACTTTATGCATTTGAATCTCATTCTGGAGTACCACAATGGGTCTATCAAGTGGGAGAATCTGTAGATTATAATATTGAAGAATTCCAAGGCGAAATATATATTCTTGCTTTAGGAAAACTTCATGTTCTTGATGCTAATACTGGTAGTCTTTTAAAAGTAAAACTTCTAGATTTTGTTCCTTGTTCACCCATGTGTGTCACTGAAAGATATATCTATGTTGGTGCATGGGATCACTTTATGTATGCATTGAATCGTAAAAATTTAATGCGTGAATGGCGTTTTAGAATTGATGGACATACTCATGGCAAACCCTCTAGCTTAGATGGAGTTTTATTTTTTGTAGGAACAGACAGTCACATTTATGCTATTAATTCTGAATCTGGTTATTCTAATGAAAATTGGGGGAAAAATAGTCGTTTTATCACACGTGGTTCCAATGTTAGCAATATCATTCCACAAAGTAACCCAGCTCGCATTTTTGTAGGTTCTCGCGATTATAACTTTTACAGTATCAATAGAATTACAGGCATATTAGATTGGAAATATGAAAGTGGTGGTGAAATTAAAACAAATGCTACTTTTATAGATAACAAATTATACTTTTCCTCCTATCCTATTGGAAAACCTGTTCATTTTCATGCACTGAATTCTCAAACTGGTGAAGCAGAATGGACTTTAGAACATGGAGCAAAACTATTTTTTGTGGGTAAAAATCATATTTGGGTTGTTAGTGATAGCCAAGAATTGCTAGGCATGCGTGCTGGCTTAGAATCACCAGAACATTTTTCTTTTAATGCATTTACCATATTTGCTAGCGATACAAATGTAAAAAATCTTGGATTTTTAGGAAACCAAAACGGATATATTGTCGCAGTAGAAGAAAAATAAAAGAAAGTGGGCTTTCCCCACTTTCTCCTATTCTAATTGTTTCATTAGCAATAAAGGTACATATATATGTCCCTAATTAAAGAAGATCATTTATTTGGTAAAATTGCTGTTTTAAATAATTTTATCACAGAAGCTCAATTGGAAGAAGCCATTCAAATTCAATTGCAAAGAAAAGATACATTAGCTTCCCTACCTTTGATTTTATTAAATTTAGGATATATTACAAATGAACAATTTCGCGACATTTTAGAAACTCAAAAACGAAGAATGCCTAAACCTGCAGTGCATCCCCAAGAAAAACGTGATGACTTAGTTTTTGCTTATTTAGCTGTAAAAAATAATTATGTAGAGGAAGAAGAAATATATCAATGCTTAACTGCACAATCTTCTCTAGCAAAACATGGATTACTTTTTCGATTAAGCGAACTTTTAGTTGCTAAATATCATATGACATTGTCGCAAGCTGAAAAAATTTTATTAGAACAAGATAGTTTAGTTTTATCTTGTTCGCAATGTGGCTTGCGATACAATATGCTAGGTTTACAAACACCAGAGTTTACTTGCAAACGTTGTGGATTATTTATTTGTATTTCGCCAAGAATTTTAAAAGATTACAATATAAATGACATGGACTCTTTTCAAAACTCATTGCAATCTATAGCACAAGAAAAACAAGCTACACAAAAGAAATCAAAGAAAAAAACAGAAAATATACCTGCTACCTTTCAATTGATTTGGGATGGTCTCACAGAATCTAGCGAAATTCCAGAAAGTAGCAATGAAGACTTATTTGAAACAGATTTTTCTTTTGGTTTAAATTTAACAGAAACAAGTACAGAAAAAGATACAGATGATATTTCAGATGACGATTATATCTTAGCTGGAACTAAAGGTATAATGCCAAAAGAAAAACAAACATCATGGTTAAAACATATTTTTAGAGAGCATATGAGTTCCCAAGAAGAATGGGGGGAACTACGAGAAGATGAAATGATTAGTAGTGATGAACTTTACTATAAATAAATCAAAATAGGTATAAAACATTTTATGGAAAACTTTATTGATGTATACGATTTTTTAGGCATCCCACCGAGTTCACCGCCTAATTTAATTTATATAGCTATTCAATATCGAAAAAAGAAACTACTTTCTGATTCCCAAAGTTCTTTTTTAAATTTATGCCAAGAAATTTTATTAAATAATGCTAAAACACGTTCTAGGTACGAAAAAGAATGGACTCAATATTATTTTCCAGAGATTAAAGGCGAAACTGACTTTGATACTATGAAGACAAGAATCAGTTCCCATTCTTTTTTTCAAACTCAGAATTCAGAGTCTTTTTCAAACAAAGATGATTTTTATTATTTTATTATCCGCACACTTGAAAAAGAACGAACCATTTTTCCTCTTTCTTTAGACGATAAAATTCAACTTCCACCTTTACAAGACACCATTTTTTTTACAAATGGTTATTTTTTTCTTCAATATTATGGTGATATTCCTGTTTCTATCTATAATGAATCTATGGGACGTTTTTTAAAAAGGAAAACTCCCTATGATGCCATTCCTTTGTTTATTGGAGATCGTTTAGAATTTTCCAATGGAACAAATTTAGTTTTACGAACTATGTATAAATGTAAAAAAAATAATGCAGAATCTTTACGAACAGTACCACCTTGCCATTTATATTCTCCTCGTGAAAATATATATTATACATTAGATCCACAAAAAAATTATATCCTTGGTCGACAACCTCAAGAAATAGAACATATATTTTTCAATCAAGATTATGTTTTGATTGACATTGGATGTGAAGATAGAAGCATTTCACGACAAAATAGTCAAATTTTTTGTCAACATAATCAATGGTATATTCAAGATATAGGAAGCAAGTATGGTACTACTGTAGAATACAAAGACCATGATAAATTAGAAACTTTAGTAGGTGAGAAAATTCTTCCTTTGAAATATGGAAAAATTCGATTAGGATATGATAAATCATATTATTTAGAAATTTGTTCTGAAATAAAATATAGGGAACCTCACACCATTGTACCAAAAGGTCCTCGGAAGACCATTTATGAAGTTCCCTTATGGTTAAAATCTTCGTATATTTCCCTGATTCCACATGATCAGCCAATTTAAGATTAAAGCCTTGTTATCTCCGTTTTGACACATAATCAGCCAATTTAAAATTAAATTTTTATCTCCCTTTTGCTAAACGATCAGCCAATTTAGAATCAAATCCAGCAGCTCGTATTTTTCTTTGTGTTTCTGGAATATCATAAGGAATTCGATAAAAAGAAACTGTATATTCGTCATAATCAAAGATAACAAAAGAGGCACAAGGACATTGATCTCTAGGTTGTCCTACACTCCCAGGATTTATTAAATATGTATATTTTGGATCTAATTTTAAATCTCTATTCTGGTGAATTTCCATTTCAATCGTATTATTGGAGATAACATAAGGAAGATGAGTGTGTCCAAAGAAACAAATACTCACATAAGGTCGTTCTCGCCTTAAAAATTGTAGATTGCTACGTGCAATTTGTAAAGAATTGATATATTCATCTTTTTCACGAGGTGAACCATGAACAAATAAAAATATATCTTCCAAATATCTTTCTTCTGGCAAAGAAGCAATAAAATCACGTTGTTTTGTGGACAATGATTTCTTCGTATATTCAATAACCTGTCTAGTTTCAGGTCGAATCACTGCATCAATTTCTCCAGATGTAAATCGATCATGGTTTCCACTGATGCATAAAACATTATTTTTTTGCAATAAATCCAAACATTCACCAGGATCTGCATTATATCCAACAATATCACCTAAACAAAAGATTTTTGTTATATTTTCCTTTTGCAAAAAATCTAAAACAATATTAAGTGCTTCCCAATTGGCATGAACATCGCCCAACACACCAAACTTCATAGATTTATTCTCCCCAATTTAATTTTTCTTGAAGAATATGAAAAAAATTTTTCTTTTCTGTTTTCACCAAATGGAAATAACAATTTGCTTTTGATATTTCCACAACATCGTTTGGATGTAATACAACATCTACTTGTCCATCTAAAGTTAATGTATGTTCGGAGACTATATTAGAACTACATTGAATTTGTATTTTGTTAGATTCATGTACAATGAATGGTCGCAATGTAAGCACATGAGGACAAATTGGTGTAACAAGCAACCCCGATACATCAGGAGATAAAATCGGACCACCTGCAGAAAGAGAATATGCTGTAGAACCAACAGGACTTGCCACGATAATTCCATCTCCACCATATTGACTTACTAAATCTCCATCAAGGAACAAAGAAATCTGCAATACTCTTGTTTTCCCAGTATTTTTTATAACTGCATCATTTAAAGCAGTGTCTTCAAAAATACAGGAATCTTGCCTAAAGATTCTACATTGCAACATCATTCTAGAAGAAATATAACATTTTCCATCCCAAATTTTAGCAAATTCTTGTGGAAAATTATCCATATTGAATTCAGCTAAAAAACCTAATTTTCCAAAATTGACACCAATAACAGGAATTTTCGATTTTACAAAACGTGCTGTCCGAAGAATCCAACCATCACCTCCTAAAACAATAAGATAACGATTTTTCGATAACTCTGAAATGGGTATTTCTTCTATATTTTGGTAAAATCCTGAAACAGATGCAACATTTTCTAGCCATGGTCGAATTTTTTCTAAACATATGCAGACTTTTTCTTTTTTTGTATCTGCCAACACTATGACTGAGTCATTCATTTTTTTACTTTTTTAGCAATCTCGCTTTGATAAAAATATTGCAAGATCTTGCAATATTTGGCCTTGTGGTATATTTTTTACTGCCTGACAAGCTTCTTCTATGAGTTGATCCGCATATTTTTGAGCTTTTTCCATTCCCCAAATTCCTGGAAATGTGAATTTTCCTAGATCTTGGTCTTTTCCAACTTTTTTTCCCATTTTTTCTTGTGTACTCACAACGTCTAAAATATCGTCCACTATTTGAAAAATCATTCCAATTCGATTTCCATAAATAGAAATTTGTTCTAATTCTTCTTTAGAACAATTGCCTGCCAACGCTCCACAATAACAAGAACAATGGATTAAAGCTGCAGTTTTATTTTGATGGATATATTCCAATATTTCTTTGTCTTCTTTTGTACAAGCAAACACTTCTTCTACAGAATGCTTTTTAGCCATTAACACATCTGCTGTTTGCCCAGACACCATACCACCAATGCCTGCTTCCCAAGAAAGAGTTTTTAAAATAGCAGGGATTGCAGTAGTATTTTTCATTTGTGAAATTAAGTAAAATGCATGTGTTAAAAGTGCATCACCAGTTAAAATACCAAGAGCCTCACCAAATTTTTTATGAGTGCAAAGACGACCTCGACGATATTCATCATCATCCATCGCTGGTAAATCATCATGCACTAATGAGTAGGCATGGATCATTTCTAAAGCTGCTGCAATGGGGAATAGATCTTCATCTTTTCCTTGGAAAATACGACCTATTAATACACATAATGTAGCACGAACACGTTTTCCGCCTCCTAGTAAAGCATAACGCATGCTTTCACCTAAAATAAAAGGATAAGCAGTTTCTTTTTCTGGGAATAAAGTTTCAAGATATTCGTTCACTTCTTTTTTAATGTCATTGAGAACTTGTTCCATTCCTATATAACCTCCACATTATCAATTTTATATTCACTATATAAGAGTTCTTTATTCTGTTCTGAAGTACTGAATACAATTTTTAACAATAAGCTCCAAGTAATGTTTAAAAACTTATCATCTCTCGATGGTTCTTTATGAGTAGGAATGCGAACATTAAACGAAAAGTCTTTACTATCAGCTGTATTTTCCAAAACTTCTTCTACATTGTAACGGTAAAAATAACGATGGCGGGAAGTAGGTTGATTTCCACTAGAACGTTTATCTTTTCGTTCAAAAATCAATTCAAAAAAAGCATAACGAAACCATACTGTTTCCTTTGGTTTCAAGCCAACATCAATGGTAGCTACTTTCCCAATAGCACATTTTTCTTCTGGTAGAGTTATTTCAATGTCTATATTATTCACTAGTGTTGCATTCGGATGACCAAACATATGATTTCCTCACTTGTGCAAAAGAACAAAATAATAATTTATGTAATAGTGAGATTATTTTAACTTTTTTTAAGTTAGATAGCTAGTATTTTTTTTGTTTTTTTGTATTTATCAATGAAAGCAGGGACATTTCATTTTAATTCAATTAAACAGTATCTATAGTTATTTCCTTTTCAATACAATATCTAGGGATTATTTGTATAAAAGATAGATAAATATATCTAAGGATTATTTGTACAAAAGGTAGATCAAATAAAAATATCTACCAATTGCTTGTACAAAAGGTAGATCAAATAAAAATATCTACCAATTGCTTGTACAAAAGGTAGATCAAATAAAAATATCTACCAATTGATTATACAAAAGGTAAAAATAAAAATATCTACCAATTATTTGCATAAAAGATAGATATTTTTTGCAAAACATTATTTTTTTAAAAAAGTAGGCTTTGCTTGTACAATTCCTTGAATATATACTACTACTTTTTTATGCGTTTCCCAGTCTGTATCAATATACATTTCAGAACGCAATTCACCTGGTTTTAAATCTTCAGGGCAATCTAATGTTACTTCCACATAATAATATTTATTGGGAATTCTTTCAATCACTTTTGCAGATAAAAAAGGCAACTCTGAAGAAGTACCTAAAACTTTAAAAAGTTTCAATTCATTATGGGATAAAATCAATTTTTTTGTATACTTTTTCCCTGGTTCCAATTTTCCAAATGTTAAATAATCAGGAGCAGCGGTAATGTCACCAATAACAGTAGCAAACAACCGAACGTCAATAGTTTCACGTCCAGGAATGTCACTACATATTTTAATAACGCCATGGTTTCTACCATAAGCAATGTCTACTTTAGGTGCAATTTCAATCTTATATCCTCGCTGTTTTCCAGGATAAAAAAAATCTACATCCTTTTCTTCTGTATACGTAATATTAAAACCTGGTACATCACAAGTAATCGATTGAATTTGAAAATCTTGTTTTTCACGACAAGCCATCCAAATTTCTATTTTACGCTCCTCACCTCGTTTAAATATACGAAAATTTGCGATTTCACTAGAAATGATACCATCTACTAAAATAAATGCTTGCAAAGGCAACACAAGGACAGGATGCGTAGGCAAATCTGTAGCAATTTTTGCCTCCCAACGAAATAAACCTTTATAACCACGAGGTTGAAATAAAACATTAAATTCTGATGTTTGCCCAGGTTCTACAACATCAGGATGAGGACTTGCCATCATACAGCCACAAGAACTTGGCAACGCCTCTAAATGGACTACTTTATCACTATTATTTTTAATGATAAAATTATGTTCCAACATCTTGGAATCAATAATAACACCAAAATCCATTTCTGCTGGCTCTATGACAATTCCTTGTGCCATTAACATGCCACAGAATAAAATTATGAATCCATAAAACAATTTCATTATTTTCTCCTAATCTGAATCATACATTTTATATTTTTTCTATATTATCAAAGAAAGAAAAATACTTTATTATCATTATGCAATTTCTACATAAGGATTCAAATAAAAAATAATTCTAGAATTCTAAAATACATTTCTTTACAAAAAATACTTATTTTTTACAAAAAATACTTGACATTTTATTAATAAGAATTATAATTAATTAATAATTATTCTTATTAATAAAAAAGCCAGAGCCACAAATATGAAACACGACTTATTAAAAAAGTTTCAAGAAATATGTAAAAAAAATTCTTGGCGTTGTACCATTCAAAAATGGACTATTTTTGAAATCATGTACCAGAATAAGAATCATCCTGTAGTTGAAGAAATATGGAAAGAAGCTAAACAAAAAATACCAACCATCTCTTTAGATACAGTATATAGAATACTCAATGAATTTTGTCAAGTGGGGCTTTTACAAAAAATTACAACATGTAAAAAAAGTCATTTTGACGGAAATAACGAACCACATGGACATTTTTCTTGTTCACAATGTGGAAAAATTATAGATTTACCAACTATAGATTTACCATATATTCAACAAGGAATCAATTCAATAGAAGAAATTGCTAAAATTCATAAAAAAGAAATTAAAATCATAGGAATATGTAAGCAATGTGCTATATTATATAAAACGTGAACTAAACGTGAACTTTATTATTTCAAACATATATAAAAAGGAAAAACAATGAAAAAAATTGATCCAAATTCCCAAACAGCAAAAAATCTTGCCTATGCATTTGCTGGTGAATCTCAAGCTAGAAACAAATATACATACTATGCAAGCCAAGCTAAAAAAGATGGTTATGAACAAATCGCAGCCATTTTTGAACAAACAGCAAATAATGAAAAAGAACATGCTAAATTATGGTTCAAAGCATTAGACGGCATTAAATCTACAAAAGAAAATTTAATTGATGCTGCTGCTGGCGAGCGTGAAGAATGGTCAGTAATGTACAAAGATTTTGCTGAAAAAGCTAAAGAAGAAGGATACGAAGATTTAGCAAAACAATTTGAACTAGTAGCTCAAGTTGAAAAACGCCACGAAGAACGCTATCTAAAACTTGCAGAAAACATCGATAAAGGCGAAGTTTGGGTAAAAGTTGGACCATGTCGTTGGGAATGTAGAAATTGTGGTTATATACACATTGGAACTGAAGCTCCTAAAACTTGTCCTGCATGTTTCCATTCACAAGCATACTTTGAAATAGAAGCTCAAAATTACTAAAAGAAAATTTAAACAATTCAGACAATAAAAAAAATTGATGGATTTTAAAATCCATCAATTTTTTTTAGAATGATATACACATTATATTTTTATCTTTTATTCAGAAATATAGTCAATAAATTCTGATTCTAACATAGTTTCTATACCACGTTCTTGAGCAAGTTTATATATTTCGTCTCTTTTAAATCCATCACAAAGAACAACAATATCTGTTCTAGCAGTGATTTCTTTTTCAATGCGCCCGCCCAATGTTTCCATAATATGACTAACTTGATCTAAAGAATATTTTTGAGATAATGATCCAGCAATGACAAAATATTTTACTTTATTTCTATCAAAAACAGGGTTAATAATTTTATCTGATGCTTTGACAGGATTGAGAGGATCTACTAAGTTGATCACTCCCACTTTACTCATTTTGTCATGAACTTCTTTTACAATAATTTTAGCTTTGGTAATTTTCACGCCGCCTTTTCCATATTGAAATACTTCAAAGTTCATTCCTTTGAGAACGCCATCACCTTTCCCTAAATCAATATACGCAGTTTGTGTTTGGTCATCAATATAAATGATTTCACCATCAGGTTGATCTTGAAGAGATTTAGCTTGTTTATCTTTGGACAACCATTTTTCCATACCTGTTTGCCCTGCTGCTTCAGCACGTAATTCTTGAATACGCTCGTCTAAATTTTCTATTTCCATTTCATATTTTATTTTTTCAGCACTTTTTTGACGATGAAGGGCAAGCACTTCATTCTTTTCTTTAACTTTAGAAGCTTGTGCTTCGTCTCGTTCTTTTTCTGCTATTTCAACTTTTCTTTCTTGCTCACGTTTCATTTCTTCTAATTGTGTGTGTTTTTCTTGTATGGCTGTGTGGATATCCTCTATAGATTTCTTTGTATCTTCAATTTGGGCAAGATAATTTGCTTCTACTGCTGCTAATTTTTCTTTATTTTTTTCTACGGTATGTTTTAAACTCCTGATTCTTTCGTAACAGGCATTGAGTACTTGTTGTAAATTTACTAACTTTTGCAACATAGCTGGGTCTTGTAAATTAGCAATATCATATGGTTCATTTCGTTCTAAAGCATCATTTTTATCTATTTTAAAAGAATCTATATTCAACCCTAGTGCTCTTTTGCTTCCATATTGATTAGCATCAGAACAAAATCTATCTAACTGTTTAATAATATATCTTATATCAGCACATTTTGTTGTATTTTTTTGTTCCTTAGGATAAAAACCAATTAAATTCGATAATTTAGATATATTTGCAATTGTTTTTTTATATTGTTGATATTCTCTAGCATACTGAGTTTGTGCATTATCTGTACTTCTGATAACAGTTTTTTGTTTCTTGGCCAAGTATGTGCCAGAACCTAACAAACAAAGAAGTAGTATTATTAAGAGTATAAAAACAAAATTTGTTTTTCCATGTTGTCGATTATTCATGAAAAAGATCTCCTTTCCATTCTAATTCCTAGATAATAATTGTATTTTTTAATAACCAATGTATTTTAATAAAACGTCTTCTGTCATCAGCGGAATGCCAAATTTTACAGCATCTCGGTAATTAGAATGTTCATCCCCTCTCTGGCCAACAACAACATAGTTTGTTTTGGCGGTAACTCGTTTCTCAATTTGTCCACCTACTGCTTCAATAAATTTTGTAATAGTGTCTAAATCTACTTCTTTAAAAGAACCAGCAATGGTAATAAAAATTTGTTTATCAGCACGGTAGATAGGATTGATAAGAATGTCACCATCCACAATCGGATCTAATGGATCTACAATTTCAATAATTGTGGCCATGCTAATTTTATCTTGGATTCTTTGTACTTCTAAGCGTCCTACAAATTTTTTACTTCCTCTATCTGCGTTACGATAAACATCAAATTTTAACCCTCGTTTAATTTGTGAATCTTTGCCAAGATCAATATATACTGATTTGCTTAGAGGATCTGCAAAGATAACTCTTCCATCTTCTTTTTCTTCTTCTGGTTTAAAAACTTTTTGTTTTGTTACATCTGAATAAACTGTTCTACCATATTTTTCAGCTTGAATTCTTCGAATTTCATTTTTCTTTTGTGCAATAATGCCTTCAAAATCACCTTTTTGTTTACGAACAGCATCTTCTAAAGTTGCTTTATTTTCTACATCTTTATCGCGTTCATCTTCTGTTGCTATTTTTTGTCGTTGGATATTCTCTAATTGTGCTTGATATTGCTGAATAAGCTTGTTTGTCTCATCTTTTAAAGAATCAAGTCGTACTTTTTGAGAATTCACTACTGTTTCTTTTGTGGTTTCTTGTAATTTAATTTTACTTTGTACATCTTCAATATGGTTTTCTAATCGCTGAATCGTAGATTGTAAATTGTAAATTCTATCTACACAAGCATTTAAAAGTACTTCAATATTGATGGGACTTGTCTTTTTATCTAAATCTTCTTCTAGGATTTCTATTTTCAAAGGGATTAATGTACTTAATCCTAAATATTCTGTATTTTTGGGATCATTTTTAGTATTTTGTGCATCTTTTAATACATTTAACAACATTTCATTACTTACAGTAGCATCAGATAATTGAAAAATATTTTTAGAATCTGCTAGACTACCTAAAAAGAAACCTGTTAAACCTTGTAATGCTTGAAAATACTGGTCTAATTTGGAATTCTCTAGAACTATATCGGTTTTCATTTGGATAAAACGAGTTTCCTCTTGTTGTAAATATTTTTGATAACCCAATAAACCTAGACATGAAAATAATCCTACAATTAACATAAAAATTAATACCACAACGATAGTTATATTTTTTTGAGTCATTGTATACCCCTGAAATGCACATTACCTTTTTAATATATCTTTTCCAAATTTCTAATAATAGGGAACTTCATTGTACTATCTAAAAAAAATATATGCAATATTAAAATTAAAATCTTTCTGGAAAACTTGATTTATATATGTTCTTTGCTACAAAAGAACTGAACTTTTATATGATGTCTTCTATTTTTTTTATCAGTGTGAGATAATATAATTTGCTTCTTTAAAGTGTTATATTTTCTTTAATTATTTTGTATTGAATCCGTTCCTACAAACCTATAAAATCCTATAAATAGCTATAAAAATCTATAAATAAAATTTCTGTTGTATTTCTGTTTCAACCTTGCTGGTTACAATCTGATTTATTACTAAATCTGACTGCATTGCCGTCAAATCCGCAGACGTAAATTCGGCAAGAACTTTGCCTATTTGTTTTTTTAATTCTGTTAGTAAATTCAAACTTGCATTGTAATCTCTGTCTATTTTTAAACCACATTCATTACAAATATACACCTCTATCTTTTAGTGTTAAGTCAGCTTTGATATTTCCACATAATTCTATAAAATATTTATATTATTTTATAGAATTTTATAGATTATTTAAAGCAATTGGTAACCCCACACCAATTTCTTTATGAATGCTATCATATGATTTGTTCAATAATTGGAATCGTATTTACTTTTTCTGTTCATAATAATATTATTCTAGTTTATTTTCTCTTGCTTACATAAAAGTTATGCAAATTTTTACGCCTTTTTGCTTGCCTTTTTTATATGTTCAAAATGGGAGTCTATATCTATGCCAATTTCTTTTTGTGTGCGAAGTGTGACAATTTGATTTGTTAGCTTATGACCTGAATTTTGTTCCTGTATTTCATGCATATCTATTTTATTTTCTAGGAGACTCCAAGAAAATATGACTAGACAAGTAACCATCCAAAGGTATCCATAATTTTGCAAATAATGAAAATCTATTGATATAGTGGGATGGTTTTTAAAGAAAAGAACTACTAGTATTTCTAACATAAGGAGAATACATGCTATACCCCATGCAATGGTAATAGAATACACAGTTTTAGGAGAAAAATTTTCTGTTTTAAAGCTAAATAATTGAAATAAGAAAACTTCAGTTACGAGTAATAAAAATTTCATGAAAATGGGATGAATGGAAAATATGGCTTGCACTGTTGAATCATGGACTAAAAGAAAACAAAACAATAATAGGATCATGAATCCAAGTTGTGTATAGTAAAATTTTCTTTCCAAGACTGTTGTTTTTTGGTTTTGTTTATTATGTCTCCCTAAGTACAAAAACACAAATAAAAGAACAATAGCAACAGTTAAAACAATACAAATCAGCGAATTATGGAGTCCCATACATGCTTCTTGTTCTTTTAAAAATATTTTTTGGAGCATAGGATTAGATACAAAAAATAATCCACATGTATATAACAATAGAATAAGAATCAATATTTTCATAAAGACCTAATCTTTTTCTAATATTCCTTTAAATTTTTTGCCATTTCTTACAATTACAATTGTAAATGTAGAACCACTATGTTGTATGACTATGTTTTGTATTTCTTGGATATCGCTTACTTTTTTCCCGTGAAATGATTCCACAATATCGCCCGATTGAATACCAATTCGAAACGCACTGCTATTTTTTTTCACAGATTGTATAGTAACACCTTTCCAAGTTTTTTGTAAAGAAAACCCTAAGTCATTCCATAAAATTTCTGTTTCTTGTATTTTGTTTGTTTTGCTTACTACTTTCAGTTGAATGTCAGGATACTTATTTTTGAAATGTAGAGTTACTACATCTTGATTATTTTTAAAAAACATCAAACGTTGAAAATCAAAAATACTATAAATAGTCTCATTATCTACTTTTTCAAGTACATCGCCTTTTTTTAATCCTGCACTTTCAGCCAAAGAATAGGGCACTATATTTTCAATAGAGACAATCCACTGCAAAGAATTAGTTTGTTTTTCTTGTAATGTAAACCCAATGGACGTATTTCGAATTTTTGTGTGGTCTAACATTTTCCCCAACGTAGACCGAATCCTATCAACAGGAATCGAAAAGCCAATATCTTTTAACTCTGAATGAACTGCCACATTAATTCCTATTAATTCTCCATGGATATTGAGCAAGGGACCACCAGAATTTCCAGGATGGATAGATGCATCAATTTGAATATAGTCGTTGAATTCGCCTCGTTCCTTTAAAAGAACACTTCTTTGTAATCCACTAATAATACCCACACTCACAGTGTGGTTTAAATTATAGGGATTCCCAATAGCAATCACTGTTTCTCCTCGCATTAAATCAGAGGAGATTCCCATCTTTATACAAGGATATTTTTTAATAAAAGGAATTTGCAAAACTGCTAAATCATGCAAATCATTGACTGCTATTACTTTTGCCTCTATGTAACGATTATCTAAAAATATAACATGAATATTCGAAGTTTCATGCATTACATGTGCATTCGTAACAATCAATCCGCGTGGATCAATAATAACGCCTGCCCCACTACTATGTTGTTTGATATTTTGTTGTTTCTTTTGAAACAGATTAGCAATGGATGATTTTTCCAATTCACTATTTTTTTCTGCAACAATATTCACAATGGCAGACTCTGTTTTTTGTACTACTTTTACAATAGAAGTTTGTCTTGAATTTTGAGCATAAACAATACAAGACCATAAAATTTCTAAGATAATAATTAGTAAAAAATGAAAATTTTTCATTATTTATTGCTTTTCTAAAGAAAAATCATTAATTTTTATCTTCGAATAAATCAGTTGGCCAAATAAAAGCGTTTTCACGTAGACGAAATTTCATACTAGATAAACCTTCTATTACTTTTTCATATCGTAACTTAGTACGAATCGTTTCTTGGGCTTCTTGAAATCCAATGACACTCCCTTCTTGCAACTCAGCCACTTTTATAATCTGACAATACGGCTCTTCCTCCAATGGAATGGGGTCACTAATTTCACCTTGTTTCATAGAAAAAACAATGTCTTCCACTTCTTTATATAAAGCTTCCCCTTTTCCAAAAAATGCCCATACAACCTCGCCATCTTTCTCTACTCTAGGCCAACTGCCTCCTTCTTTAGCATAGGGATCATCAGAGTGGAGTTTAGCCATTTCTTCAAAATCTGCACCTTCTCGCAATTGTTTTACAATTGCATCTGCCTTTTGTATTGTTTGCGTTCTGCCACCATTTTTAGAATAAAATAAAGTAATAATTCTTGTTTTTATTTTACTTTCTTTTGTAAATTCTTTGATATGTTTTGTGTAATATTTGCGCATTTCCATAGGAGAAATAAAAGTATCTATGGCAGCCCGTTGTTGTGTTTCTGTAGAATATCCTGCTTTTTTTTGGAACAATTCCTGCATAGTCAAACGAGATCGAACGAGTTCACTTAAATCGACTTCCCCTTCATCTAAGATTCCTTCGCCTCTATCTTGCAATTCTCGTTCCACTTGTTCTTTTATCGTTTCTTTAGAAATTTCAATATTATACTTTTTTGCTTCTTGCAATGTTAATTGTCGATCTACCATTTGGCGCAGTGCTAATTTCATTAAATGTTGTTTTTGGACTTCTTTTTGTCTACGAGTTGCAGACATTTTTTCGATTTCTTGGAGTGGAACTTTAATCACTTTAACTAAATCGCCATATGTAATGATTTCATCATTTACAATAGCCACAATACTGTCAGATCGTGGCGGTGCCTCTTGTCCCCACACAAAAGAACAACTACAAAAGCAAACAAAGAATAATAACAATACAACATTTTTTTTCATAAATATTCGGCAAAAATGCCACTCCCTTAAAAATATTCAAATCTTATAGCTTATATTTTAAACGTGACAAAACTTTATCTAAAATAGGAATCAATTGCGTTGCTTTTGCTCTCTTTTTTTTATCTTTTTCCACCATCATCTTCAAAACTTTTTGTCCCAATTTAGAAACATTTTGTAAACTATCCCAATTAATGTTCTCATAAATTTGACATCGCATCACTTCCCTAGGATCTTCATTGGTAAATGGGACTTTCCCTGTTAACATGTGAATACAAGTGATTCCTAAAGAATAAATATCACTTCGAATATCTAAATCTCTACTACCACGAGCTTGTTCAGGAGATATATATTCCACAGTTCCACACGTATCTAATAAAGCTCCTTCTTGCTGTTGTAATTGTTCCCGCTCCAAAGCAAAAGCGAAATCTGCTAATTTGACGTTGCTAGAATCTGTGAGTAAAATATTTGCTGGTTTTATATCACGATGAATAATGCCTTTTTGTTGCATATATGCAAGTGCTTTTGTAACTTGCAATGCCAATTCAAAAGTATGTATTTCTGTAAAAACAAGCCCTTGTTCTAAAAATGAATCTAGACTTTCGCCATGTATAAATTCCAATGCAATAAAATACATGCCTTTTGAAATTCCAAAATCAATACCATGGAGAATATTAGGATGGTCGAGTTTTAAGAGCATCATTCCTTCATTAACAAATTGTTTTAATACTTTCTTATCTTCATTTAAACTAGGATACAGCAATTTTAAGGCCACGATTTCTCCTGTTGCAATAGATTCTGCTTTAAACACAACAGCAGATCCACCGCGTCCCATTTTATCAATCACGCGATAGCCCATAATGGGTTGCATTTCATCTGCAGCAGTCATCTTATCTGCTACAGCGCCAGGATCATGTGCAAACTCTTGCTCTGTTTTTTCTTTTAAAATACTTCGTACTTCTTGTAAATCAAAAGAATGAATATGATCACCACCCATGGAAAATCCTCATATTTTTTTCCAAGTGCTAGGAAATTTTTTCCCAAGTGCTAGGAATAGGAACAGAAAAAGATAATATATCTTCAGATATAGGATGAATAAACTCAATTTTACAAGCATGTAAACAATGTCCTAATATCTTTATATCCCAAGGTGAGGGGCGAAGTAAATAATAATTCCATAAAAAAGGCAGACCACCTAATGCATATAATGGTTCACCAACAATAGGATGACCGATAAATGCAAGGTGCTTCCTAATTTGATGTTTTTTCCCTGTACTTGGGATTAAACGAACTAGACTATACTCACCATACTCTTCTAAAACATCAAACTCGGTACGAGCTGCCATTCCTTGGGGATGAATTTCCATCTTGATTTTAATTACATTCTCTTGACATGTACAAGGTCGCAAAGGAAACTCAATCCTCCCGTGCTTCATAGGAAGAATTCCATGTACTAGAGCAACGTATTCTTTATACACTTTAGATCGAGAAAATTGTTTATAAAAAATACGAGCAACTCGTAAACTCCGTGCAATTACCATAAGACCAGAAGTATTTTGATCTAAACGATGAACTAATCGAGCTTCTGATCCAAAATACGAACGCAATCGTGCGTCTAAAGTATCACCTTGGTAATGTCCTACAGGATGGCATAATAATCCTGCAGGCTTTTCTAATACAATAATCCATTCATCTTTATAAACAATATTTAAATGACTTGCCACAAATATTCTTCTTATGTGCCAAATTCCAAACGTTTCCCATTTCTGTCATCTAATTTTGCATTTTTAAAAATTTTTCGTTGTGTTTCTTTAAAATCATAGGTAACCCTGTGATAAGTAATGCACTCATCTGTAAAAATCACATAGCAAGCACGTTCATCTCGATCACGAGGTTGACCAACAGACCCTACATTACATATAATGCGTTCGCCGTTTTTATATTCCCATGTTAAACCAAAATCATCAGGGCTAAACCAACGGCTTTCTTCTGTAATAATCCCAGGCATATGAGTATGGCCAACAAAACATACTTTGTCAATTTGGTCAAAAATATTTCGTATTTTTTCAGGAACTTCACCAAAGACATCTTCTGTATCTGATTTTAAAATATAATCCATAGTTGGATCCATAGGTGAAGCATGGACAAACAGATTATCGCCCTCTGTATAACAAAGAGGAAGATCATTTAAAATTTCCCAACGTTCTTTTCGGAGACGACCACCAAAAAATGTTGGTTTTAATCGTTCTCTCGTCCATTCTACAGCTTGTCGTGCAGCAACATTAAAACCAAATGCACCGAATAAAACAGCTTCTTCATGGTTTCCTAATAAACTAAATTCACATTCATTTCGAACTCGTTCTAGACATTCCACAGGATTGGGTCCATAACCAATCACATCACCTAAGCAATAAATCGCATCTACTTGTTTCTGTTTAATATCGTCTAACACAACAGTTAATGCTTCAATATTTGCATGTATATCCGAGATGATAGCTATTTTTTTCATATTTTATTTTAAGCGTGGCATGCCTAAAATTAAGACATGAAACGCCATACTCCTACCCTAATTGCTAGTTGACAAATATTAATAATCTCCAATCCAATGAAGTTGCAATAAACACAATATGTAACATATCATAATATTGCATTTTCGAATAAATGTCAATATGAAAAAAAATACATCTAAAATTATTGATTTCTTTTTTAACTAAGATATAATAAAATTATCTCTATATAGAAATGAAACATTCTTTGTTAAATCATCAAAAAGAAAGGAATTCTATGGGAAAAAATCATCAACTTCCAAGTAGTAAAGTAGCACAAGAATTTGGAGAAGTAAATGTTTGCAAAGTTGGTAATGAATACGAAATCCTTTTTACCATCTTAATGGAACCTTCTGGAAAAGATGCAGAAGGATGGAAAACTGGCGTTGCTCTAGATTCTAGCGTTTCTTTACAATGGGCATATGGGAAAAAACTAGAAGGCAAAGTCCCTCCTGAGGTTATGAAAAGCTACAGAGCTAAAGGATGGGTAGACTCTGAAATCATTGATGGACTTCCTGTAAGCTATATGAAAAAAGAAGCGAACCACGATGCCATTGAAAAAGGATACTTACACTACAGCGAAAATATTATGCAAAAACTCGCACATGATTTCGTATCCTATTTAGCAGACAATTTAGATTCACAAGGCAAAACTTTAGTTGCTTACTGGGCTTGTGGTACAGGTAAAGAATTTGAAATCTTAGGTGAACTCAGTTCAGAAGAATTCAAAAACATTAGACTTACTGGACCTAAAAAACATGGATTTGGCAAAAAAACATGCCTCCTTCCAGTTTTAAAAGCTTTTCAAGAAGAGCTTGGAAAAGCCAAACGATCCATGGCAATTTTTTTAACAGACGGCAACCTAGAAGATTTTGAAGAAGTCAAAGAATACACAATCCAAATGGCACAAAAAATTGCAGCAGGTCAAAAAAACTTCATGAAATGCGTTTTGATCGGTGTAGGTGATCAAATTTCTGAAGAACAAATGGAAATTTTAGACGATTTAGAAACTGGCACAGACATAGATATTTGGGATCACAAAATTGCAAAAGAAATGAGAAGCCTTTTAGAAATTTTTGCAGAAGTAGTGGATGAGAATCAAATCATTGCTCCTACAGCCACCATTTTAGACGACAAAGGCAAAATAGTAAAACAGTTTTCAGACGGTCTTCCTGCAAAAGTCACATTTACCATGCCTGCTACATCAAAACATTTTGTATTACAAATAGGTCAACAAAAAATCATACAAAACATTGAATATCCTGAGGCATAAACATGGGAAAATATTTGATTCTGATTTGTTTCTTTTGCCTCTTTCTTACAGCACAAGAAAAACAATATATCAGTCAATTTGGAAATGACGTATTGCAAAAAACAATACTCATTGTTCGCGGAAAACCTTCTGCTATTGTCAAATTTCCTCAAGGAAACAACGCAATTCGTTTTAAAATCGAAGAAATTTTTTTTGGACAAGCTCATTTATTTCAATCCATATTTATTTTTTCCATCCCTATCACAACCATATCACCAGAAGATTCTTGGGTAATATTTTTGAAACCTATGACCTCAGAACATTGCATGGAATCTATCGGCTACTTTTCTTTACAAGACAAAGAAGCCCAAGAAAAAATAACAATGTTGAGAAAAATCATTGCCTTAGAAATGAGAAAAAATAAAAAACAAAAACAAAAAGCCTATTTGCAATATTGCTTAGAAGGAATAGTCTCAGAAAAAATATGGACGCAAAACAATGCATTTCAAGAATGGCTTTATCTATGCAAAGAACACAAATCATTACTTACGAAAACACTACTGCCTAAATTGCAAAATATACATGAAAGTCTCTTAAATAAACAAATACAGAATCAAATACGGCGTACTATCTTAGAAATTCGAAAAACACTTCCTGAAAATCAACATTTAGATACAAAACAAGATCTTCCTTGGTTACAAGAACTAGAACAAGCAACAAAAGATTGGCAAAATGCTGACACATTAGAAAAAAAAGCAAAAATCATACAATGCATTGGACTCTTTCCTTGCCAAAATTCTCGAATGATCCTTCAAGACGCCTTACAAGACAATAACCCTCGCATTCGAGCTATGTCTCTTTTTTACATCCATTTTCAAAAAGATTACTATTTTATTGCACAATTGCAAAAAATTGCCTTACATGATCCTATTCCTTATATACAAAAAAAAGCACGTCAACTTTTACAACAATGGGGACGAAAAATCCAATAAATAAAGGAGAACAACACTCTATGCATTCTCTTGAAGATGACGAAGCAAAAGACAAACAACGAGTACAACTAGGCGGTGATGCCTTATGTCAACTTCGTGCCAAATATATTCAACTCATCCAAGATACAAAACAAGAAAACACTTTTAAAAATTCAGTACAATTCAATAATGAGGACTCTGTGTTGACAGAGAGTAACGCAACTTCGATTCAGGTCATTCCCGAAGAAGAAAACAATAAAACAAAATACTTTTCAGATTCACCCAGCGATACACAGGAACGAATACAAAAAGAATGTACCCAAGAAAGTGCCATTGTATTAAATATACTACAAAATACACTAGAAAAAATTCTTTTGCTCTTCCACAACACAAATTCAGAACTTGATTTATCAAAATATTTTACAAAAGTCTTGCACATATTACATAGAGAATGCAAAGATTTAGAAGCTAAAGGTGACAACAGTTATCAAAAAATATATGAAGCACTGCAAGATCGAATTTACGTGGCTGTTCTTTTCAACACCTACTCCCGTTCCTGGAAAGATATGTTAGAAAAATTACAAGATGATGAAAAAATACTGCAACCACCATGTAAAGTGTTTTATTTTTTATTTCGTCTTGTCTCCATATTCCTCCGCTGTCTCAAAGAAAAACTAGATACCTCAAAAAAAGCCAACCTAGCCATGGCATTACTTCGTATCATTGAAATTTCTAGCCTATACTTACAACAAGAAAAAAAAATTTGTGATTTAAAAGCTATATTCCAATATTGTAGAAAAAACCCTTTACCTCTTTTCACCAATTGCTATAGCCGTGTTCAAGAAAAAAAAGAAAAGGAAAAAGAAAAAGGAACTATAACTTCTACACCAATTCCAGAAGAACAAATGGACATTTTTGCTAAAGACCAAATGCCAGTAGAAGAACATGATACAGATCCTTCTATACATAGTGATGCAATTTTCAGCGGAGACCTTTCCTACATTAGCATTGCTCAAATCGTACAAATGCTAGGAATAGAAAGAAAAAACGGTTGTCTAAGCATCTTAATAGAAAATGACACCATCAAAATATACTTGCAAGATGGAATGGTACTTCATTGTGAGACCAATGAATACGAAGGCGAAGAAGTTTTTTACCACGCACTATATCAAGAACAAGGACGCTTTACATTTGACATGAAAGAAACGGCTCCACGAGTTACCGTGAATCTACCTATAGAATACTTACTCATGGAATGTGCTCGTCTCTTAGATGAATACGAACGAGACCAAGCTAACTTACAACAAGAAACAAGAAAATAGCAACTTACAATAAAAAACAAAAAAATAGCAACTTATAATAAAAAACAAAAAAATAGCAACTTACAATAAAAAACAAAAAAATAGCAACTTACAATAAAAAACAAAAAAATAGCAACTATAACAAAAAATAAGACTAAGCCAACTTACAACAAGAAACAAGAATAAACCAAGTTAAAAGAAAGGGAAACAATTGGACATTCTTATACAAAATGCACGTCTACGAAACCATGAAAAACTCATGAACATTGGAATTAAAGACGGGAAAATTATAGAAATCGCTGAAAACACCACACAAAAAGCCAATCAAACCATTGATGCCAAAGGAAATTTAGTCACAGAAGCATTTTGCAACCCTCATCTTCATCTATGCAAAGTATACACTCTAGAAATGATGGAACAAGACTCCTTAAAGTCCTATCATGGAAGCGGTATGGGGGCTGCAATGACCGCTATTGAACTTGCAGCAAAAGTCAAAGAAAACTATGATGCAGAATGGATTCTCCCCAATGTAAGAAAAGCCTTGAAACTCGCAGCTAAAAATGGAAACTTGTATATTCGTGCTTTTGCAGATGTAGATAGCAAAGCAAAACTCGAAGGCATCAAAGCACTATTACAAGCTAAACAAGAATTCAAAGACATCATCGATCTACAAATTGTTGCCTTTCCTCAAGATGGAGTAGTTCGAGAGCCAGGAACTATTGAACTTATTGATGAAGCAATGAAAATGGGAGCAGACGTAGTCGGTGGTATTCCTTGGATTGAATTTACAAAACAAGATGAACAAACACACATTGACGAAATGTTTAAAATTGCTAAAAAATACAACGCTGATATTTCTATGCTCGTAGATGACGCAGGCGATGCAGACCTTCGTACTTTAGAAATGTTTGCTTTAAAAGCCATCCAAGAAAATTGGCAAGGTCGCGTTCTTTCTCATCACGCACGAGCTATGCAACTGTATACCACACCTTATTTCAAAAAACTAGTGGCCATTCTCAAAAAAGCACAAATGGGCATTGTCAGTGATCCTCACACAGGCCCTCTTCATGCTAAAGTCAAAGAACTATTAGAAGAAGATATTCTTGTTTCTTTTGGACAAGACGACATTCTCGACGCCTACTATCCCTTTGGTCAAAACAATATGCTAGAAGTTGCCTTTCTCAATGTCCATATCCTTTGGATGACCACATTCCCAGAAATTGAAAAAGCTTATGACATGATCACACACTATCCAGCAAAATCCATGAACATTCCCAACTATCCATTACAAATCAATAACAATGCTAACCTTGTTATTCACAACGTTCCTACAGTCCGAGAAGCCATCCAATACCATGCAGCTCCAACATACGTTATTTCTCATGGAAAACTTCTAGAAAACCAATAACATACAAAAGAAAACTAATAATACAAAAGAAATAATATTTAAAACAACAGAAAGGAAAAACAAATGTCTTGTACATCCCACATGACACCAAAAGAAGATGAAAAACAATATCACATTCAACTCAAAAAAGGAGACATTGGGAAATACGTTCTACTACCAGGTGATCCTGGGAGAGCTCCCTTAATTGCATCCTACTTTGACGAAGCACACGAAGTAGCCTTTAACAGAGAATATAGAACATTTACAGGAAAAGTCGCAGGAATACCTGTGTCAGTCACATCTACAGGAATTGGCTGTCCATCTGCAGCTATTGCCGTGGAAGAACTCATCAAAGTTGGTGCAGAAGTATTTATTAGAATTGGAACAGCAGGTGCATTACAACCAGAAATCAAACTAGGTGACGTTGTCATTACTACAGCAGCAGTACGAGAAGAAGGAACAACCCATCAATACGTTCCTGCAAGCTATCCAGCAGTAGCAGATCTAGACGTAACATGGGCATTAAAAAAAGCAGCAGAAAAACTAGGTCTTCCTCACCATTGCGGAATTTCCCATTGCAAAGACGCCTTTTTCATTGAATCTGAAAAAGACTCTCAACCCCTTCCAATTGAAGAACACAACAAAGCCCTTTGGAAAGCATGGGAACGTTCAAACGTACTTTCTACCTCTATGGAAGCAGCTGCAATTTTTGTCATCTCTTCCATCCGAAAAGTCAAAGCTGGCGAAGTCGTTGCAATTATTGGTCTTACCTATGATGATGCACCCATTGTTGCAAAAGTAGGCATTGAAGAAGCCATCCAAGTTGCTATAGAAGCCATTAAAATATTAGAAAACAAAAATTAAACAAAGAAAAAACAACAATAATTTTCTTAAAGACTTGATTTGAATTGAAATCAAGTCTTATTTTTTGCCTCCCCAGAGCAAATCACCCCAGAGCAAATTCCACTCCCCAGAGCAAATCTCCCCAGAGTAAATTTCCAACCCAGAGCAAATCACCCCAGAGCAAATCACCCCCAGAGTAAATTTCCAACCCAGAGCAAATCACCCCAGAGCAAATCACCCCAAAGTAAATTTCCAACCCAGAGCAAATTTCCACCCCCAGAGCAACTGACACTGCCCAGAGCAACTGACACTGCCCCAGAGCAAATTCCACTCCCCAGAGCAAATCTCCCCAGAGCAAATTCACTCCCCAGAGTAACTAACTCCCCAGAGCAACTCCTCCCCAGAGCAAATCACCTCCCCAGAGCAAATCACCTCCCCAGAGAAAATTCCACCCCAGAGCAAATTCCACTCCCCAGAGCAAATCACCTCCCCAGAGAAAATTCCACCCCAGAGCAAATCTCCCCAGAGAAAATTCCACCCCAGAGAAAATCTCCCCAGAGCAAATCTCCCCAGAGTAAATTCCACCCCAGAGCAAATCACCCCAGAGAAAATTCCACCCCAGAGCAAATCTCCCCAGAGAAAATTCCACCCCAGAGAAAATCTCCCCAGAGCAAATCTCCCCAGAG
>Ga0116147_1000764_pt1 | contig 37204 bp, 28 predicted proteins | sample AD_JPNHG3_MetaG_FD_89749 | JGI IMG/M metagenome (GOLD analysis project Ga0116147, IMG submission 89749) | Active sludge microbial communities of municipal wastewater-treating anaerobic digesters from Japan - AD_JPNHG3_MetaG | ecosystem: Engineered > Bioreactor > Anaerobic > Digestate | place...
GCGGCTCCTGCAGGGAGACACCAGCGCCCACAGCGTCAATGCCAACGTCACCAAGGACGGCCGCACCTTGATTTGCGAGTGGTCCAACACCCCAATCAAGGAACGGGACGGCACGGTGGTCGGGGTGCTGTCCATGGCCCAGGACGTCACCGAGCGAGTCCGGGCCGAGGAAGCGCTGCGGCTGGCGCGGGATCAGCTCGAACTGCGGGTGGCGGAGCGCACGGCCGAACTGCTCAAAAGCCATCAGGCGGTGGCCGAAAGCGAGGAGAAATACCGGCGACTGTTTGAAACGATTTCGGACGCGGCCCTGATGGTGGAGGGGGAGACCCGGCGTGTGGTGGAGGTCAACGAGGCGGCGTTGCGGATGTATGGCTATTCGCGCGGCGAATTCATGGGCATGCCTCTCGAACAGATCACCGCCGAGCCGGAGGACACCGAGGCCACCATCCGGCTGGCGCTTTCGGGCGCCATGCCCCGCGTGGCTGTGCGGCATCACCGCCGAAAGGATGGCACCCTGTTCCCGGTCGAGATCGCGTGCGGAACCTTCAGTCTGAAAGGGCGGCCAATGGTCTGCGGCGTGGTGCGGGACATCACGCAGCGGCGGCAGGCCGAAGCCGAGCTGTCGCGCCGGGAACAGGAGCTGTCGGATTTCTTCGCCGAGTCGCCGCTCGGGCTGCTCTGGGTTTCGCCCGAGGGGCGGATTCTGCGGGTCAACCAGGCTGAGCTGGCCTTGCTTGAGCGCCGGGGCGATGAGGTGATGGGCCGGCCCGTGGGCGAACTGCATACCCCCCAGCCGGGAGTGGGCGATCTGCTCCGGCGCCTGGCCCGGGGCGAGACCGTGCGGGACTACCGCGCGTGCGTGCAGCTTCCCGACCGGCCCCCGCGGGAGGTCTTGATTGACGCCAACGGCCTGTGGGACGGCGGGCGGTTGGTGCACTCCCGGTGGTTTGTCCGCGACATTTCAAGAAGTGTGCAGTTGGAACGCGAAATCCTCGCCATCAGCGAACAGGAACAACGCCGCCTGGGCCAGGACTTGCACGACGACCTTTGCCAGCAATTGGCCGGCATCGGCTTCCTAAGCCAGCGATTGGCGGGAAAGCTCGAAAACCGCGACTCTGCCGCGGCCGCGATGGCGGCGGAGCTCTCGGTGCTGGTGCAACAAACCCTCGAGCGAACCCGCGAACTGGCACGCGGACTTTCCCCGGTGCGCCTCGAAGCCGAGGGGCTGGCCGATGGGTTGCGGGAGCTGGCAGCCCAAACCCGGAGGGTCTTCGGGGTGGCGTGCCATTTCCGAGCCCGGGGCGCCGCCCGCCTGGCCAACCCCTCCCTGGGAACTCACCTTTACCGGATAGCCCAGGAAGCGGTGACCAACGCCATCAAGCATGGCGCCGCCCGCCACATCGAGCTCCGCTTGTCAGCGCGGGGCACAACGCTGGCGTTAAGCGTGAGGGACGATGGGGCGGGGTTCAAACCCGACCGCCGCCACCAGACCGGCATGGGCTTGCGCATCATGCAGTACCGGGCCGAGGTGGCGGGAGGCTCGCTCTTGATTCAAACCCGAAAAGGCAAAGGAACCGTCGTCACCTGTCGCGTCCCGGGCGCCTTGCCGGCCCCGCCGCGCAAATCCGCCCCATGAAACCCAACCCTCCCACCCCTCCGGCCAAATCGCGGCGGCGCATCCTGATTGTGGACGACCACCCCATCACCCGTTACGGCCTGGTTCAACTCCTGAACGAACAGCCCGACCTGTTGGTCTGCGGCGAGACGCAAACCGCGCAGGAAGCCCTGAATCTCCTCCCCGTCGCCCGCCCCGACCTGGTCCTGGCCGACATCACGCTGCCCGGCAAGAGCGGCTTGGAATTCATCAAGGACGCGCTGGCGCGGTATCCGGACCTTCGCATCCTTGTGATGTCCATGCACGACGAAAGCGTCTATGCCGAGCGGGTCCTCCGGGCCGGCGGCCGGGGCTATATCATGAAAAGCGAGGGCGGCGCCCGGCTGCTTGAAGCCATTCGCGCCGTCCTGGACGGCCAACTGTACGTGAGCAAGAACGTTTCCCTGAGCCTGCTCAACGCCTTGGCTCACCGCCGTTCCGCCACCGCCGGCCCCCGACCGGGAATTCTAACCGATCGCGAATTCGAAGTTTTCCAACTTCTCGGCCAGGGTTTTTCAAGTCGCGACATCGCCGTTCGCCTGGGGGTCAGCCCCAAAACCGTCGGCACCCACCGCCTTCACATCAAGGAAAAGCTCCAGCTCCGGTCCGGCGCGGAAGTGCTGCGCGAGGCCGTGCGGTGGGCGGCGACGCAGCAGTTGGTCTGAGGGCGCATCAGCTTTTTGCTGGCGCCGAATCAGTCATTTGCCCGATACCTCCGGCCGGCGCCAGCGGGTAAGATACGGGCGATGGGAGAAGACACGGCGGACAGTCAGGCGGGGCGGAATCACGAGCTGGGCCGGCGGGTGCTCGAGGTGGTGGTGATCTATGACGACCTGGAGGCCGCCGGCCGCGCGAAGCAATCCCTGGAGGCGCTGCCCGCCGGGAGAGCCCCCGCCCCCACTTTCAGTACGAGATTGTGGAAGGTCGAGCTGCTGGCAAACGGTTTTCTCCGCGAGCAGGCCGCCAAGGAAGCGGCGGCGGCTGACATCATCCTCCTGGCCGTGGCGGCGGTGCATGACCTTCCGGCGTCCGTAAGGAAATGGCTCCAGCGGTGGAGCGAATGCCGCACCGCCCGCCCTTGCGCGTTCTGCCTCCTCATGGGGCCAAAAGCCCGCCGCTCGGCGGAGGAGGCCGCGCAGCGCGCCGCCTTGGAGCACCTGGTGCGCCAAGGCGGAGCCGAGTTTTTCGTCGGCGTTTGCCGCACCCCAGCGGACGCCTTGATCAAAGCGCCCCCTCTGATCCCGCCTGCGGCTTTGGACCGGCTGTTCAGGGCTCCAAGGCTTCGCCACGGCACTGGGGGGGGCGCAGCAAGAGCCTGAGGCGGGCTCAGCTTTTTGCTGATGCCGAATCAGTCCGATTGCCGATACCGCGGGAACCGGCGGCGGACTAAATTGGGTAATATGGAAGCCCAACCTCGACCAACTCGGGGCCGGCCTTCCTCCGGGCGCGCCGGAGGAAGTCTATTCACAGAAAGGACCTTCACATGAAAACGCGTGTCGTCTGCCTTCTCAGTTTGCTGCTTCTCACGTGGCCGGGACTGGCCGCAACTCAATCCTACTCGATTGCTCTGCCGCCCGGGCACACGGCCATCGCCAATCATCTGGACATCGGGGGCAATACTCTGGCGGAAGTCCTGCCCGTTGTTCCAGACGGTTCGACCCTGGCGAAATGGGTCTGCGCCAGCCAAGCCTACGAGTTGTACACCTACGACTCGCTCGCCGGCGGATGGATGCCAACCGGCGCCGCAACCCTCGGACCGGGTGAGGGTGGCATTTTCTTCAATCCGCTGAACACGATGTTGGTGCTGACCTTTACCGGAAACCCGCATGTGCCCTCCCTGCCCTATCTGCCGTGCGGCTGCGACAAATGGAACTTGATGAGCCGGCAAACCAACGGGGTGGGCACCTTCGAGAACCTCACCGGCCTGTTGCCCGTCGAGGGATCAAGCCTCCATCGCCTGATCGCCGGCAACTGGGTCGAGCACACTTTCACCGGCGGCCAGTGGGTGCCGGGCCTGCCGGTGGTGAGCATTGGCGAGGCGGTGTTCCTGCGCACCCCGTGCGATGCGAGCGTGCAGTACAAGTGGCTGCAGCCGCCGGCGCCGATCACGCCCACGAACATTTTCTATGGCTGGAACGAACCGTCGGTCCATGACCCGCCGGGGCCGGTCGTGGCGGACGACTGGGTGTGCACCACCGCGCAGCCGGTCACCAAGATTCGCTGGTGGGGCTCGTTTCTGGGGTGGAACGAACCGGTCCTGCCGCCCGGCATGCCGGTCGCCTTCAAGCTCACCTTCTGGACCGATGTTCCCGCGATGCCGCCCGGCTTCAGCCATCCCGGCACCGCCATCCACCAAATCACGTGCTACAATTTCACCGCGCGATTTGTGGGCTGGGACTTTGACCCTCGTTCGCGCACCTATGAGGCCTGCTTCCTGTTCGAGCAAAACCTCCTCCCGCACGAGTACTTCTACCAGGAACCCGGTCCCACCGGCACCAACATCTATTGGCTGAGCATCGCCGCCGTCTATCAATCCCCCCAGATGGGGCCGTTGTGGGGTTGGAAAACCCGTCCGCGGGACCCCGATTCACCCGCGCCGGATGACGCCGTGGTCATCACCGAACCGATCTCGCTGGGAATCATCCCGGGAGCGAGCTTCAAGAGCGGTTTCCCGATCACCTGGCCTGATCCGGCTCATTCCTGGGATACCGCATTTGAACTGATTTACCAAGGTCAGGGCGAAGCGACCAAGTGGGAGCAGGTGCCGGACTTGACGCCACAGGGACTTGATGTCAACGCCACTTACAATCCCGAGATGCCCCAGCCGCCTTATCTTCTGGCGGACGACTTCCGGTGCACCGCCACCGGGCCGATCACCAACCTCACCATTTGGGGCTCCTGGCGCCACGACGTGTTCCCCCAGCAAGGCCCCGGCAGCGTGGCCTTCACCTTGAGCCTCCACGCCGACATTCCCAAGGCTCAGAGCCCGACCGGTTACAGCATGCCGGGTCAGACGTTGTGGTTCGGGACATTCAACCCCGGCCAGTTTGGCTGGATGCCGGTGCCGCTGCAGGGCGAATACGAGGGGTGGTGGACCCCCCCGGAGCCGACCTACGAAATGGTCGGGGACAAGAATTGTTTCCGTTATGATTTCCCGATTCCCGTGGGCGAGATCATGCAGGAGGGGTCGGAGGCGAGGCCGGTGGTTTATTGGCTCGACGTGCAGGCGCGGCCGTTGGGGCCGCAGGTGGGCCCCGAGCCGCCCACCTTTGGCTGGAAGACCTGCCCCACCAATTGGAATGACGATGCCTGCTGGCTCAATGGAAGCGAACCCGTCCCGCCGGGCATCATCTGGCACGAATTGCGGTATCCCCCGTTCCACCCGCGCATGGGGCAATCCCTGGACTTTGCCTTCCGGATCCAGGGGGTTGGGGGAACGTCGGCCGAGCTGATCAAGTGGTCGCAACCTCCCGAGCCTTACGTGCTGACCAACGCTTACAACGGCTGGAATGAGTATTCGGTTTATGGCATGAGCCAGATCGTCGCCGACGACTGGGTCTGCACCAACGCCGGCCCGGTGACCGACATCCACTGGTGGGGATCGTTTCTCGGGTGGTCCAATCCGGACCCGCCCCAACTGCCGGACGCGTTCCACATCGCCTTCTGGACGGATGTGCCGCAGGGCCCCAACGTCCCCTTCAGCCACCCCGGCGTGTGCCTCCGCTCCTTGATTTGCACGAACTATGCCTGGGAGTTCGTCGGCTGGGATATTGACCCGCGCGAAGCCGGCACCCCACCGGAGGCCTGCTTCAAATTCGGACAGAACCTTCTCCCCGAGGAGTGGTTCCGCCAGCCGCCGGGCACCAACATCTACTGGGTCAGCATTGCCGCCTTGTATCACTCCACCCAGATTCCGCTCCATCCCTGGGGCTGGAAAACCCGGCCGCGCGACCCCAGCTCGCCAGCGCCCGACGACGCCGTGCGCATCTATGCGCCCTCCGCGCCACAGCCCGGCGTGGTTTATGAGCAGGGCCAGGATATTTGGTGGCCGGACCGCACTTGGTCATGGGACCTGGCCTTTGCCCTCACCACGCTGAAGGAACAGGTGGCCACGAATGATTTTGGCGACGCGCCCGACTCCTACCGCACCGTGCTGGCCAGCGACGGCGCGCGCCATGTGGCGACCAACCTCTGGCTGGGCAGCCTGATTGACGTCGAGCTCAACGGCCAGCCCAACCCCGCTGCCACGGGCGACGACCTCAACAACCTGGCGGACGAAGACGGCGTGGTCTTCACCTCGCAGCTCATCCCCGGCGAATCCGCCACGGCGGTGGTCAGTTACACCGGGACCGGCTACCTGTCCGCCTGGATTGATTTCGACGCCGACGGCTCCTTCAGCCAGCCCGGCGACCGCATCTTCAGCGACGTGGCGCTCTCGGGTTCGGGAACCTACAACCTCGCCTTTGTCGTCCCCATTACCGCCGCGCGGGGCAGCACGACCTTCATGCGCTTCCGCTTCAGCACCCAAACCAATCTGAACTACTACGGCCAGGCCCCGGATGGCGAAGTCGAGGATTATCAGGTCAAGATCGAGGAACTGGACTTCGGCGACGCGCCGGACCCGAGCTTCCCCACTCGCTGGGCCAACAACGGCGCCCGCCATGTCGTCGTGCTGTTCCCGCAGCCGGGCGTGTTCATGGGGGCTCAAATTGACTCCGAACAGGATGGACAGCCGAACGCGGCCGCCACCGGCGACGACCTGGCCGGGTTGCCCGACGAGGACGGGGTGACTTTGCTGACGCCTCTCATCCCGGGCCAGGTCGCTCGAGTCCAGGTCATCGCTTCCCTGCCGAATTGTGTCCTCAACGCCTGGATTGACTTTGGCGCCGATGGCTCGTGGGCCACGCCGGGCGACCAAATCGCCAACAACCTCGTGTTGCCTTTGGCCGGGCCCAATGTGGTCGGGTTCCCCGTGCCACCCACGGCCGCCGGGGGCAGCCAGGTGTTCGCGCGATTCCGCCTCAGCACCATGCCCAACCTCAGCTACACCGGCCTTGCCCCGAACGGCGAGGTCGAGGATTACCTCTGGAAGATTGATCAACTCGACTTTGGCGACGCGCCCGATCCGGCGTTCCCAACCCTGTTGGCCAACAACGGCGCCCGGCATGTGATCGGCGGCCTGTTCCTGGGCGGGGGGGTGGATGCGGAACCCGACGGCCAGCCCAATGCCAACGCGACCGGGGACGACCTCGCGGGTGTGGACGACGAGGACGGGGTGTTTTTCCCCATCGCGTTGATTGCGAATGCTCCGGCGACCATCCAGGTCGTCAGCAGCGGCAGCGGCTTGCTCCAGGGCTGGTTTGACTTCAACCGCAACGGCACGTGGGCCGATCCCGGCGAACAGGTTATCGTCAACCGTCCGGTGGTGGCCGGCACCAATCTCGTAACCTTCTTCGTGCCCAACGCCGTGGCGGGGAAGAGTTATGCCCGCTTCCGCCTTTGCACCGTCAGCAACCTCACCTTTGTGGGCCAGGCGCCGGACGGCGAGGTCGAGGATTACGAAGTGACCTTCTATCCGCTGAAATGGTCGCAGCGTCCGGAGCTCGGCATCCAGGGTGTGGATGTGGACAACCGGGTGCAACTGGCCGACGACTTCCTCTGCACACAAAGCGGCCCCATCACCGACATTCATATCTGGGGCTCGTTCCTCCGCGACACCTTGCCGGCGGCCGGCCCCGCCAGCATGACCATCACCCTGAGCATCTATTCCGATGTGCCGGCCGGCCCCGGCCAGCCCAACCTTTACAGCCATCCTGGCCAGCTCCTGTGGAGCCGCACCTTCAGCCCCGGCCAGTACCAGGCGGGGCTGGGCATGAACACCGGCGGCGAGTGGTGGCATCACCCGGCCACCGGACAGTGGCAACCCTTCGCCGACACCAACCTCTGGCAGTTCGCCTTCTACATCCCGGCCAACGAGGCGTTCGAACAGGTGGCCAACACTGTTTACTGGCTGGGGGTGAAATACCGGTTCGAGGAGAATTATTTCTTCGGCTGGAAGACCACCTACATGCCTTGGAACGACGCGGCCTGCTGGTTCGATCCCGCCGCGGGCATCTGGCGGCCCATCCTCTATGGCGACGGCCATCCTTACGCGGAGCTTCCGCCTCCCGATAACTGGCTGAACCTGGCGTTTGCGCTCTCGACCGAGGAACTGGACTGGGGCGACGCGCCCGACCCGACCTACCCGACTCTGCGCATCAACAACGGCGCGCGGCACCTGATCGTGCCGGGCCTCAACCTCGGCCACCGTATTGACGCCGAACTGGACGGACAGCCCAACGCCAGCGCGACCGGGGATGACATCAACCCGCCCATGTCGTTGCCGGACGAGGATGGCGTCATGTTGCCGACCCTCGTACCCGGTCAACCCGCGGTCGTAACGGTGGTCGCCTCCGCCCCCGCCCTCCTCAACGCCTGGATTGACTTCAACCGGGACGGCAGTTGGGCCCAGGCCACGGACCATGTCTTTGCGGACGTGCCGCTGGTGGCCGGGGCCAACAACCTCACCTTCCTGGTGCCGGCCAGCACCGTCTGGGGCACGAACCTCATCGCCCGGTTCCGCCTCTGCACCGTCAGCAACCTCACCTACACCGGCTTTGCGCCCGACGGCGAGGTCGAGGATTACGCGGTGCGCACGGAGGACCTGCCGCAGCATGACCTGGGCGACGCGCCGGACAGCAGCAATCACGCCGGCGCCAACATGACTGCCTATCCGAGCGGCGGACCGCCGGGCGTCCTGGCCAGCTTCCCCACCGTTCACGGCGGCGCGGCCGGCCTGCCGCCCTTCGGCCCCCTCCACATGCAGCCGTGGGCCGTGGCTTACCTGGGACGCAACGTCACCGGCGAGTGGGAAGCGGACGTGAATTGGGACCAGGACGTGGTCAACAACATCAACCCGGCGGCCGACCGGCCCGACCAGGACGGCGCGGACGACGGCGTGGCCTTCCCGCTCACGCTCCCGCATTGCCGCAAGACGTCATTCAACTTCATCTGCACCGCCACCGCCCCGGTGATGCCACCGCTCTTCGTGAACGTGTGGTTCGATTGGAATCGCGACGGGGACTGGAACGACGTGTTCCAATGCCCGGATGGCACGCCGGCACCCGAGTGGGCGGTTCAGAACCAACCGGTGAACTTCATGGTCCCGGGCACCTACACCATCGCGACGACGCCCTTCCGTTGCTGGCACCCGTCGTTGGCCATCCAGCCGATCTGGATGCGCATCACCTTGTCCGAGGTGCCCGTCCCCGGCCCGTTGGGATTCTCCGGCCTGGCGGGCGGCGACGGCCCCCTGCCGCCCAACTCCTATCAGTTCGGCGAGACGGAGGATTACTACATCACCGACTACGACGTGGATGGCGAGCTGGACTTCGGGGACGCGCCCGACCCGACCTATCCCACGCTCCTGGCCAGCAATGGCGCCCGCCACTACATCATCCCGGGCTTCAGCCTCGGCCTGCTCGAGGACGGCGAGCTCAACGGCCTGCCGCATCCGCTGGCCCTCGGCGACGACCTCAACAATCAACCCGACGAGGACGGCGTCCAGATCGTCACTCCGTGGCTGATTGGCACGCAGGCTTGCGTCAATGTCACGCTGACCTCCGGCCCCGGCGGCGGACGGCTGGACGGCTGGGTGGACCTGAACCAGAACGGGGTGTGGGAGCCCAGCGAGCAGGTCTTCGTGAATCAGCCCCTCGTGCCGGGCCTGAACAGCGGCCTGTGCTTCTCCATCCCCTGCACCGCCAGGCTGGGCACCAACTTCGCCCGCTTCCGCCTTACCAGCGCGGGTCTGGGCGGCCTCGGCCCCACCGGGTTGGCTCAGGACGGCGAAGTCGAGGATTACCTGGTTGTCATCGGACAACCGCGCCCGACCAACAACATCGTCATTAGCTACATCTCGGTGACGAACCTCGTGTTGAGCGGCACCAACTACCAGGTCGCCACGCTCTATTGGAACGCCCAAGCCTGCATCCACTACCAGTTGCTCCAGACCCTGAGCCTGGGCACCAACAACGGCACCGACATCGTCTGGACTGCCGTCGGGCCGGAGGTCATTGGCCCGGCCAACAGCCAGGCGGTGACCAACCTGGCCGAACCGGCCAGCCAGCGTTATTACCGCATTGTCGCGCCGTGACAGTTGCGGCAAGGGGCAGCCGCCCCGAGCTCTGACTCGGGGCGGCCGCAGGGTTCGGCCACCCCGCGCGGTCGCGGGCCTCCGCCTGCCGGCGACGGCAAGGCGGAGGGTTTCTTTCCTCCGCGTCTTCGCGCCACGGTCACGCTCTTGGGGTGAATCCTCCCGTCTGTTACCGGGCGGGTTTGAATGACTTGTCGGGATAGGGCGGCGGGGAGGGGAGCGGACGGGGATCCTTTGCGATGAGCTCCTGAAGATGCTTGACCGCGGCCTCAAGCTGCGCGTCCTCGCCTTTGAAAGTGGCGTGGGGCAGGTTGTCCACGACAAGGTCCGGGTCCACGCCGTGCCCTTCGATCAGCCAGGTGCCTTCCGGCCCATACACTCCGATTTCCGCCGCGGTGGCCATGCCGTTGTCCACCAGCCAGCGTTGGGCCGAAAGCCAGATTTCGCCTCCCCAGGTCCGGGTGCCGATGACCTTGCCCAGGCCAAGCCGGCGGAACCCCTCGCTGAAGGCCTCGCCATCGCTGGCGGTCCGTTCGTTGCACAGCACCGTGACATGGCCGCGGAAGGCGTACTGCATGTTCCAGTACGGGTCGCCGACGCGCGGCTGCCAGTAAAACCACGCCCGGCGCAGCAGCCGGCCCAGAATCCAGGGATCAATGTTTCCCCCGCGGTTGTTCCGCACGTCAATGATCAGTCCCTGGCGCTGAAACACCGGGAAAAACTCGCGCGTCCACTGCGCCATGTCCGCCGCCCCCATCGCCCGCAGATGCACGTAACCGATGCGGCCTCCGCCCAGCGCCTCGACGCGCTCGCGGCGCGTCAGTTCCCATTCGTCATACCGGAGGCTGCTCTCCCGCTCGGCGGAGATGGGGAATACAATCACCCGCCGTTCCGGTCCGTTGCCGCCGCGTTTCACCTCGAGCAGAACCTGCTTGCCGGCCTGGTTGCGCAGCAGCATCTCCGGATGCGCCACCTCCGCTGTCCGGCGCCCGTTGATGCGGGTGATCACATCCCCCTCGGCGATGTCCACCCCGGGGCGCGCCAGCGGCGACAACTGGTCGGGATAATCCGGGTCGGCCCGGTAAACATGCTCGACCCGCCAGCCTTCCGCCTTGTCATCCCGCACCAGCCGCGCCCCCAGCGACGCGGTCTTGATCTGGTCGGGACCTTCCCGCAGGTCGCCATAGCGCACGGCAATGTGCAGGGTGGAGAGTTCCCCCACCAGCTCGGAAATGACGTCGCTGAGCTCCGCGCGGTCGCTGATTCGCTCCAGCAGGGGCAGGTATTTGGCGTGCATCGCCGGCCAGTCCACCCCGTGCATGCCCTGGTCGTAGAAATAATCGCGCATCATCCGCCACGCCTCGGTGTAAATCTGCCGCCACTCCTCCCGCGGGGTGAGGCTGAACGCCCACCCCTCGAGGTTGAACCGGTCCTCGAGTTTCGCCGGCGCGCTGGCCTCGGCGGCCACCACGTGAAAAGCGTCCCCCTTGCGCACCAGCAGCTTCTTGCCATCGGCGCTCTTTTCAAAACTGCGCACGTCCTCCACGAGGGTCTTGGGCTTCGGATTCTTGTTCGTGATCTCGAGCTGCTTGAGATGGGTCTTGGCGTCAAAACCGGTTTCCTGCGCCAGCCAGAGCAGGTGCTTGGCGGTGACGTCCAGGTTCCGATAGTTCCCCGCCGGCGCCGGCGCCTCGAACAACCGCGCCGGCAGTCCCTCGAGGTCAATCTTCACCGTGACCGCCTTGGGTGCTTTCGCGCCCCCTTTGCTTTCGCGGCCGGCTTTCCCGCCCGGCTCCTCCTCCGGGGCGCGGGAACCGTCCGGCGCCTCCTTGTTCTCCGGCGGGTCTTCCCGCTTGCCCTCGGACTCTTCCGCCTGCAGCTCGTCCCGGGGTGCGAACGGCCAGCGCGATCCCTTGACCAAGGCCAGCGCGTAAATCTTCGTGGTTTCGGTGAAGTGCGGCTCGGGCTGGCGCGGCCCCCAGGGACTGGAAACGAGGGTTCGCAATTCGCGGTCGCTCAGGAAATACAGCCATTGGCCGTCCGGGGACCAGGCGGGGCTGAAACTTTCAACCCGGTCGCTGGTCACGGCGACCCGGGTTTGATCGGGCACATAATAAAGGAAAACTCGCTGCACCAGGTTCGACGCGTGGTCCACATAGGCCAGCCACCGGCTGTCCGGCGACCAGGAAAACTCCTCGATGCCCCGGTATCGCGACTGGGCCACCAGCGTGGTCACGCCCGTCTCCATTTCATGCACCCAGAATTTGCGGTCCTTGTCCGCCCACGCCAGCCGCTTGCCGTCCGGCGAGGGCACCCCGGCAAACCGAAAGCGGGTTCCGTTGGTGGTCAGGGCGACTGCCGCCCCCACGCCGTTGGCGGGCAGACGCCAGAACTCCAGCTCGCCGGTTTCATCGGACAACGCCACCAGCGATTTCCCATCGGGCAGAAAACGCGCGTTGCGGTACCGGACATTCGCCTTGCGCGGCACCTCGACAAACCGGCCCTGCTCCAACGGCGCGACGAACACCTGTCCGCGCGCCGTCAGGACCAGGCGGTCGCCGGTGGGGGACACATGGGCCGAGGTCAGGAAGTCCATCGGCTTTTGCACCCACCGCTCCCGCTGCTGGTCGAAATCCGACGCCAGCCGGATGTCGAGGACGGCATCGGTCCCGGCGGCGAGATCGAGCAGCCGCAGATCGGCCCCGTGCTGATAGACGATGCGGCCCCCGTGCAGCGCCGGGGTCTTGACGTCATAATCCCGGTGCCGCGTCAAGGGCTGGAGGTCGGAGCCATCCGGTTTCATGGACCAGAGGTTCATCACTCCATCGCGATCGCTCGCGAAATAGAGGCGGCCGTTCCAATACATCGGATTCCGGCTGGTCCCCTTGAAATCCGCGGTGAGGGGCTGCGCCTCGGCGTCGCCCTCGGCGAAGCGCCAGAGGTTCTCGACCCAGCCGCCCTGGTAACGTTTGGTGCTGCTGCCCTGTTTGGCCAGGCGGGTGAAAAACAAAGTGTTGGACTCGGGATCGAAGGCGCCCTGGCTGGCTTGCGCCAGCGGCAGCACCCGTTTGGACCCCGTGCGCGGCTCGAGCGTCGCCAACTGCCAGTTGGGCAGGGTGGCAAACCACTCGGTGGTGTACAAAACCTCTCCGCGGGGCGTCCAGCCCGCCACCAGCGCCCGCCCGCCCTCGAACGTCAACCGCGCCGGCAAGCCCCCCGCCAGCGGCATCGTGTAAACCTCCGTGGGGCCCTCATACTCCGCGCTGAACGCGACCATCGCCCCGTCGGGGGAAATCGCCGCGTGCGATTCCATCCCCGGATGCGTTGTCAACCGCTGGGCCACCCCGCCACTGGCCGGCACGCGCCACAAATCCCCCTCCGCCGTGAACACGACGGTATCGCCATGAATCGCCGGAAAACGGTAGTATCCGCGCGGGCTCTCCGCCGCAACGGCCAGGGCAAAAAACAGCCCCGAAAGCATTGCCAACGTCAGTCTCATCAGCTTCATGTTTGCTGCCCAGCATGCCCGACACGGCGACAACAGGTCGAGCCTCCAGTTCTTTCCGATTCATTCGAGGGGGGCGGAAGGCCCGGACGGCGTTTGCAGCCCTTGGAAAGCCGGCTGCCCGGGATGTGATGCCGGGGGGCCGGTCAGGCGAAGCCGCGCGGCCGACAATCAGAGGGGACGGATTTTGTTGTCAAGGCCGACGATGCGCCAGGTGGTGCTGCCGCCCAGGCGCCAGTGGACATAAATCAACTGGATGTTGGCGGCCTGCAACTCAGCCAACGTTGCGGGGGACAAGCCCGGCTCGAGCCGGGGCTCGAAAATGAACTCCTCGCTGAAGTTGTGGTGTCCGGGCCCATAGGTCTGGGAATACGCGTTCGTGAGCACGATGGGGGAGGTCGTCAGACCGGTAATCCGCGTCTCGGCAAACTGCAGCAGCGGCGCGGTGTAAATGATGACCCCTTGCGGCTCTTTTGGCCAATAAAACCTCGTTTGTACGGTCGCCACGTTGGTGCGGACCAGCAGGCGTTCCTGGAGAATGGCCTCCGGGGAAAGCGTGGGGCGCGGTTCCAGCCGAACCGTTTCATTGGTCACCGTGGCGGGCTCGCCCATCCAATCCAAAACCGGCATCGGCGTGGCATAGGCAACGGTGACTTCGCGCGAAAAGTCTCCCTGGGTGAGCACCGGCGGCTGGGCCGCCGGGACGTTGGTGACGAGCGCGGTGGCCAGTTGCCAGGTCCGCCGGCCGTCGCCCGCGCCGGTGGTCCAGTAGTTGACGGTGCCCGCCGGCGCGTTCGACGCGTTGGGCCACGCGCTGAGGCTGCCGCTCAGCGCTTGGACCGCCCCATTCTCCACAAATTCGCAAGTGCCGGTGGTGTAAATGCCGCCCGCCAGGTTGGTGGGGGCCAGCCGGAGATTGGCCGTGTGAAGGTTCCAGACCGATTTGAGCCGGTGGCTGGCAAAGACGTTGTCCCCTTCGGCCTGGCGCACCGTGCAGACCAGCGGCTCGTCCACCAGGAAGGGAATCACGGAGTTGGTCGCGGTGGCTTGCGGCAGCTCGCGCACCTGCTTGACCACCCGCCCCAGGCGCAAGTCCTTCTTGTATTCAAAATCCAGCCGGAAACTGGTTTTGCCCGGGTAAAACTGACGGAAGGCCGCGCCCACGGCCGCAAACAGGTCCATGAAGGCGCGGTAATCGGCGGGCCAGTCCATGACATAATCGCCCAGCGGCAGGAGCGAGGAGTATTGCCGGAGCGTCAAGGACGTGCTGGTGTTGTAGCGGAAGGCGCTGACAATCTCGGGCAGCGCGCTGCCGTCCGGGTTGGCCACCGGCACCGCGCCCCACTGTGTCACCAGGTCGCCGCTGAGGTTGGTGCTGTAGGCGGTATGGGAAAACGCCAGCAGGGCGACGCCGTTGGCCAGCTCCTCCTCGTCCGGAAACGAATGGTGGACCAGCACGCCCATCGCCACCCGGGTTTCATCCACCCGGTGCAGCAACCGTTCCAAAAAGGCGTCATCGTTGTAGAAGCTGGCATAGACTTTCTGCAGGGCCCGAAACACCCCGCGCTCGTTCGACTCGGCCGGGTCGCACCAGCAGGGCCCGGCGGTGTCCCCGTCCAGATCATCCTGCAGACATCCGCTGTAACTGTCGTAAAGCCCCGCGCCGGTGAACTGCTCGGCATCCTCGACGTTGGTCGAGCTCCGGAACCGGATTTTCCGGAGCGGATCGAAGTGCGGAACCAACGCGCCAAGAATCGCCTGGCGCTGAGCGGGGCTGAACGTCGCCGTCCGCGTGAACAGGTTGCGAATCGCGGCCAGGTTGGTTTTGAGCGAGACAATGTCCGGCGGATAGTTTGTGTAGGGGGCCAGGCGCGCGGCGATTTCCTCGCGCAAGGTCCGGCCGCCCGGCAGTTGCTGTTCGAGGAAAGTCTCCCAAAGGTCAAAGGAAAACGCTATCGCCGCCGGACAGTTCGTCGGGATGGCGCGTCGCAGCAGGCCATAATTGGCGGCTTTGCCTCCAAAATACCGGATATCGGCGGGGGTCAGCAGCTCGGTCGAAGCCCAGAGCGCGCCATAGGTTTCGCGGGGCTGAAAGTTCAGCGGCGCCGGGACTTTCAGCGCCAGCATTTCCGCTTCCAGCGCCGGCTCGAGCAGCCCGTCCACGTCCAGGAGCTTGATCTGCGCCACACCCTGGCTGGCCGTCGCCCGCAACAACACTTTGCGGCCGGCCAGCCCCACCGCGCGGGCTTGGTCCGCGGGGTCGGCGAGGTACACAAAGGGCAGGCCGAAGGATTGCGACAAGATCGCTGTGTGGGAGTTCGGCGTGGACGGCGTCAGGGTCACAATCCCGGCGACAATGGGCGTGTCCGCGGGCACCCCATCGGTCAGTAGAATGTCTCCCGGGGCCAGGCGGCCATCGGCGAAAGCGGCTGTGACCTCCCCCGCCGCGAAATACTTCAGACGGCCCACGGCCCAGCCGGAGGAATAACAGGGGTTCAGCGTCACCCAACGGTCCAGCGTGCCGATGGAAATTCCGCGCGCCGCAAACTCTTCCGCGTGGGTCCGGGCCACCTCCGCCTGTTCGAACGAGGGCATATAGAGAGCCTGGGCGGCGTTCGAGGCGTAAACCGTCGCGCGCACGAGCTTGTACCACCGTTCAATCTCCTCGGGCGTATAGGGGTCCAGGCCAACAAACTGCACGCCATACTCCGCCGTGGTCGCCAGGGGCGGGTAAAGCACCGCCCCCAGCACGACTTGCTGGTTGGTGCGGCGCAGCGAAACGGCGTCAAAGCTTGCGGGGTCCATGCCCAGGAATGGCGGCAGACGGTGCGCGGCAAAATCGTAATGGAAAAGATACTTCCGGCTGTCCTGGTAATAGATGCGGGCAGGCTCGGCCAGGACCAGCGCAAATTTCACCCACGTCACGCTCTGCACCGCGTTCGACGAGCGAAAGGGCTCGACCGGAAAGAGAATCTGGTTCTTCCAGTCGTCCGTGAGACCGCGGGGCCGGGCGGCCAGCCGGTAGAACCGCCGTGGCCACTCCCCGCTGGCCGCATCCGGATAGTCGAATAAAGCGTTGTGGAACGTGCCGATCGTCTGCCACGATCCCAGGTTCGTGCTTGCTTGCAGCCCCAGCACCGTGTTGCTGTGGAACGTGCTCCTCAACCGCATCCATTCCCCGCCGGTGCCCGGTCCCTGGATTTCCAACCGCGGGGCGGTCGCCTGGGCCAGGGCCATTAGAGTGAAAAGGCACAAACCGAAGGGGGCCGTCCACACAAACCGATCACGGGGTGTTTTCATGGTCTCGTTGGGCCCCAAACAGGGCGCGGGTTCAGGCTTTGCGTTCTGACGCGGAGGCCACGACCCGCCGCCGGCCGCGCCAGACGGCGCCGGCATCCGCACCTCAGTACACCTACTCCCCGCCGGCGGCGGACGCAAGAGGCGAACGGCTGTTTGAGTCAGGGGAGCTTCCTCGCCGGGCCTGTTGCGTGCCCCGGCGCGCGTTCCGGCCGCGGCGGTTCTGATTGACCCGGGGGACCGCTTCGGAATCTAATACGCGGAGAACCTGTTGTATGCGAAAACTTGTGCTCGTCGGCGGGGTGGCGGTGGTGCTGGCCGGGTTGGGATTGTGGTTTCTCGGCCGGCCGGCGTATCGTCATTTCAAAGAACGGCGGGCGATGACGCAGGCGCGGGAGTTTGCCGGCAAGGGTGATTTTCGGAACGCGTCCCTGAGCGCGCGGCAGGCCTTGTTGGTCAACCCCCGAAATGCCGATGCCTGCCGTCTCATGGCGGAGTTATCCGAACTCGCACGGTCCACCAACGCGCTGGACTGGCATCGCCGCGTGGCCGAGATTGAACCGACGGCGGAAAACCGGCTGCGCGTGGCGGCGGCGGCGCTGCGGTTTCAGCCCCCCCCGTTCCCGCTGGCCACCGAAATCCTGGAGGAGTTGGCCGGTTCGGCGACCAACCTTGCCGCGTTTCATGTGGTGGCGGCGGAGCGGGCTCTGAAACTCAAACGCATTCCCGAAGCGGCAGCTCATTTCGAGGCGGCCGGCCGCCTCGAGCCGGCCAATGAACAACACCAGCTTAATCTCGCCGTCCTGAACCTGCAGTCCACCAACGCCGCCACCGCCGACGCCGCCCGCGCCACGCTGGACCGGCTGCGCGCCAGCACCAACCTGGCCGCCGTCGCGTTGCGATGGCTGGTCGGTGAGAGCCTCAAGAATCGCGATTACGCCGCCGCCGAACGCTATTCAAACCAGCTCCTCGAGGACCGCCAGTGTTCCCTGGAAGACCGCTTGCAGCACCTGGGCCTGTTGCGCGAGGGCAATCCCGCCGCCTTCCCCGAAGCCCTGGAGGCGGCCAAGCGCCACGCTTCGACCAACGCGGCGGAAATCTACGGTCTTTCGGCCTGGATGCTCAGTCATCAGTTGGCCGACCAGGCCCTCGAGTTTCTCGAAAGCTGCCCCGAAGCCGTCCGCAAACGCCAGCCGGTGCCCATGGCGTTCGTGGACGTTTACCTGGCAAAAAAAGACTGGGAAGCCCTCGAAACTTTTCTCCTCGCGGAAAAATGGGGCGAACTGGATTTCATCCGGCTGGCGTTTCTCTCACGCGCGGCCGCCGAACAGGGGCAGACGCAGGCGGCGGACGTGCGCTGGCGCTCGGCCATTCGCGAGGCCGCCGACCGTCTCGGGCCGCTGACGTCGCTTCTGAGCATGGCCACCCAGTGGAAGCGCCAGAAGGCGCGCGAGGAACTGCTGTGGCAGATTACCCAGCGCTTTCCCCGCGAAAAATGGACCCTGCGGGAGCTGGACCGTCTGTATGGAGAAACCGGCAACACGCGCGGCTTGCACAAGCTCTACTCGCATATCGCGGGGTACGACACCAGCAACGTGGTGGCCCAGAACAACCTGGCGGCCACTTCGCTCCTGCTGCGCCTCAACCTCCCGCGCGCTCACGAAATCGCCCGCGACCTCTACCAGCGCCACCCCGAGGACGCCGTCATCACCTCGACCTACGCGTATTCCCTGCATCTTCAGGGCCGCACGCCGGACGCCCTGGCCGCGCTGGAAAAACTCCCGCCCCAGGCCCTCGAACAGCCATCGGTCGCCCTCTACTACGGCTGCCTCCTCTCCGCCGCCGGCCGCACCAACCAGGCCGCCCGGTACCTCGAACTGGCCCGCCACGGCACGCTGCTGCCCGAGGAAAAGCAGTTGCTTGCCGCCGCCGGCGGCGCGTCTTGACAATCTCCGGACCGACTCCAAGCTTCCGGCGCCCTCGCCGTGGATGACCGTCAAGCGGCGGGCCGGGCCGCCGCGCCGGCGCCGCGCTCCAGCATGAGGCTGGCGGCCAGTCCGCTCACAAACGTCACCGTCGAACCGAGCAGCACGTACCACTGCCAGGAGATGCCCAGCCGCAGCCAAACGAACAGCATGAACCCAATGCCCGTCACCACCCCCACCAACGCGCCCCGGGGACCCACCCGGCGGGTCAGCACCCCGAGGAAAAACAAGCCCAGAATGGGACCGTTGGTGAAGGACGCCACCGCCAGCACCGCGTCCACCACCCGCTGCTCCATGCTGATCGCCACAATCGCCACCGCAATCTGGACCCCGCCCCATCCCGCCGTGAACCAGCGCGACACCTTCAAATAGTGCCGGTCCGGCTTGTCCAACCCGAACAGCGGACGGTAAAAGTCGGTCACGGCGCTGGCCGCCAGGGAATTCAGCGACGAAGCCAGGGTGCTCATGGCGGCTGCGAAAATGGCGGCAATCACCAACCCAATCATGCCAGGCGGCAGTTGGGTCACAATAAAGTGGGGAAACACCCGGTCCGGCCGGTTCTGAACCGGCTCGGGGAGGGTCGGGAAGTGGTGATAATAAACAAAAAGCATCAGGCCGATGAGGAGAAAGAGGCCGAACTGGGCCAGAATGGCCGCGCCACTGCTGAGCAGAGCCGCGGCGGCCTGGCGCGGCGTCCGGCTGCACAAGTAGCGTTGCACCATCAACTGGTCGGTGCCGTGGGTGGCGGTGGTCAGAAACGCCCCGCCGATGAGTCCGGCCCAGAAGGTGTAGCTGCGCCCGAGGCTGAAGGTGAAATCGAACACCTGCCATTTGCGGAATTCCTGGCCCACCGCCACCACCTCGCTCCAGCCGCCCGGGATGCCGTTCAAGAGAATGACCGCCGCAAACAGCGCGCCGGCCACGTAAATCACCAACTGAATCAGGTCCGTCCAGATCACCGCCGCCATGCCCCCCAGGTAGGTGTACAGAATCGTCACCGCCCCAATGATCAGAATGGACACCGGATCGGCCCAACCCGTGAGCGCCACCAGCACCAACGCGGTCGCATACAGCCGGATGCCGTCCGCAATCGAACGCGTCACCAAGAACAACGACGCCGCCGTCCGCTTGACCCGCCCGCTGAAACGCCGGTCGAGAATTTGATAAACCGTAAAAAGCTCACCCTTGAAGTAAAGGGGGAGAAACAGGGCGACGATGACCAGGCGGCCAATCAGGTAACCCATTACCAACTGGAGAAACGTGAAGTTGCCCCCCTCGCCCCGCGCGTTGGCCGCAAACGCAAACGCCGGCACGCTGATAAACGTCACCGTGGACGTCTCGGTGGCCACGATCGAACCCGCCAGGGCCCACCACGGCACGTTCTTGTCCGAGAGAAAATAGTCGCGGATGTTGCGTTGTTTACGCGCGAAATACCACCCCACCCCCATCACCCCCAGCATGTAAACGACAATAATAACCAGGTCCAGCGGATGCAGCTTCATCAGATGTCCGGTCAGTAGAATCGCATCCCGCCCGTGTTGGCCAGCCAATTCAGCGGGTCAGACCCGCTCCAACACGGCCAGCTCGTGCAACCGCCGCACCTCCGCCGGGTCCACCTCGCCGGCGTGAAGATTCAACGCATTGGCCGCCCCCGCTGCCGCTCCCCACCGACACGCCGCCCCCAGGTCGTCCCCCCGCAACAACCGCCACGTCAGCGCCGCCGTAAACGCGTCGCCCGAACCAATCGGGTTCACCGCCCGGATGACCGGCGGCGTGATCCGCCAAAAGGCCTTCCCGTCAAACGCCAGGCTCGGCTCCCGGCCGGCGGTCACCACCACGCGCTGCGCCCCGCGCTCCCCCATCTCCCGCATGGCCCTCATCACGTCCCGCTCATCCCCCAGCTCCCGGCCCACGGTCGCCGCCAGCTCCGGGCGGTTGGGCTTCACCAGCCCCGGCCGGACCTTCAACGCCTCCAGCAGCGGATCGCCCTTCACGTCCAGCACCGTCAGCGCCCCGGCCCCGTGCCCCAGCTCCACGCACTCGCGATAAAAACCCACCGGGCCCCGCGGCGTCATCGTGCCGGACACAATCACCGCCCGGCAGCCCCCCACGCGCTTGCGCACCACACTCCGCAGCCGCTCGTAATCTGCCTCGCCCACGGGCCGGCTTTCCTCGACCAGCTCGGTGATGGTGCCTCCCTCCTGGTCAATCACCGTGATGCACTGGCGGGTCGGCGCCGCCACCGAAACGAAATCCAGCACCACTCCCCTTGCCGCCAGCGCCGTTCGCACCGACTCGCCATGGACGCCTCCCAGAAAACCCGTCGCAATCGGAGTCTCGCCCAAGGCCCGCAGCACCTTGGCCACATTCACCGATTTGCCCGCCACGCCGTCGGCGGTCTCGACGGCGCGATTGACCGTGTCCAGATGCAACTGGCGGAACACCATCGCGCGTTGAGCCGCCGGCGTCGGTCCAATGCACAAAATCATGCCGCCAAACTGCTTGCCGCCGCCGCCTTTGGCGACAAGAAAATGCCCCGGCGGCGATAATCAGGCCCCGGGGCAGGCTGAAAGAGGGGAAATTGGACCGAAACTAGAAAGTCTGCGAGTAAGCCAACGTGGCCAGTTGCGCCTCGGCCTGGCGGGAAAGACCGGTGAAGACCATGGATACATGGTAGCCGGCGTGTTTGTTGCCCGTACAGGAAATCACCACGCCGCTGCAATGAAGGCGCGCCTCATTCCGCGCCGATTGCAGCGTCAGTGTCATCTCGGTCCAGGGCGAAAAAGGGGTGGCACTGCGAAACTCGATGCCGTTGCGATGGAAGATGATGGAATCAGGGGAAAGATTCAGCCGGCTCTGTCGCGCTTCGACCGTCACAGGATGGAGGGAGCCCGCGGAATCAGCTTTTCTCGCACTCATACAACAATATCAAGCTAGCACAGGCCGGATAAAGGTCAATTCATCTTTCACCAATTGAAAGAATGCTAACCCGGATAATGCGGATTACTAATAATTGCGTCTGCCCCCGCGCGGGGGCAGGGTTCGCCGGCGGCTTTCCTCCGCGGGGCGCGCCGGCCAGCGCCGCGGGGACCGCCCCCGCGGAGTTACCATTCGATCAGGGCGGATCCCCAGGTCAAACCGCCGCCGAAGGCCAGCAGCAGGATCAAGTCGCCGCGGTGGAAGCGGCCGGAGTGGACGGCTTCATCGAGGGCGATGCCGACCGAGGCGGCGGAGGTGTTGCCGTATTTGTGAAGGTTGGTGAACATCTGCTCGGGGGAGGCGCCCAGGCGCTCGCCGACCGCTTCGATGATGCGGCGGTTGGCCTGGTGGGGAATGATGCACTTGATGCGGGAGATATCCACCTCGCAGCGGCGCATGGCTTCCTCCGCGGCCACCTGCATGGCTTGCACGGCGTTCTTGAAGGTTTCCTTGCCCTCCATTCGCAGGTAATGCATGCGCGCGGCCACCGACTCCGCCGTGGCCGGGCAGCGGCTGCCGCCGCCGGCGACGAACAGCAAATCGGCCTTGCGCCCGTCGGCGCCCATGACCGCGGTGAGCAGCCCGTGGGAGCCCGGCCGGTTCTGGAGGACGGCCGCGCCCGCGCCGTCGCCGAACAGCACGCAGGTGTTCCGGTCCTGCCAATCCACGATGGAGGAGAGTTTTTCGGCGCCAATGACCAGCACCGTATCGTAAGTGCGGGACATGATGAACTGCTGGGCCACCTCCAGCGCGTAAATAAAGCCGGAACAGGCGGCTTCCAAATCGAACGCCGCCGCGCGCCAGGCGCCAAGGTTCCGCTGGACCAGCGCCGCGGTGGAGGGGAAGGGCATGTCCGGCGTGATGGTTGCCACGATGATCAGCTCGACGTCCTCGCTGTTGACTCCCGCGTCCTTGAGCGCCCGCCGCGCCGCCTGCGTGGCGAGGTCCGACGTGAATTCGTTGTCGGCGGCGATCCGCCGCTGTTTGATTCCCGTCCGGGTGGTGATCCACTCATCGCTGGTATCCACCATCTTCTCGAGGTCGGCGTTGGTGAGAATGCGGGAAGGCACGTAAGAGCCCACGCCGGTGATGGAGCAGCTTCGGCCCTGGAAATTATAGCGGGCGCGAGGATTTTTGAATTTCGGAGTGTGCAAGGGACTCATAAGGGAGCAGCAGGGGCAGCCGCCAGTTCCGGGGTGGCCAGGCGCTCGTTGGCCCGGGCGATGTCGCGTTCGATGATTTCGTTGACGTGGTGCTGAAGGTTTTCCGTCAGCACCCGGATGGCATTGGTGATGGCCCGCTCGCGGGCGGAAGCATGGGCTTTGAGCACGCTGCCGCGGAAGCCCAGCAGCGGGGCGCCCCCGCCCACTTCGGGGTCCATGCGGCGCTTGATCGCCCGGAAGGCGTTTCGCGCCAGCAACGCCCCCAACTGGCGGCGCGCGCTTGCCTTCAGCTCCCGCCGCAGCATGCCAAACAGCGCCGTGGCCAGGCTCTCACAAGTCTTGAGCACGATGTTGCCCACGAAACCGTCGCAGACCACCACGTCCACATCGTTCTCGAAGAGGTTGTGGCCCTCGACGTTGCCGATGAAGTTGAGGTCCAGCCGGCGGCAGAGTTGAAAGGCCTGCAGCGTCAGCTCATTGCCCTTGGAATCCTCGGTGCCGATGCTCAGAATGCCCACGCGCGGGCGCGTCACATGCAGAATCTCCCGGGCGTAAACGCTGCCCATCACGGCGAACTGGGCCAGGTGGATCGGCTTGCATTCGATGTTGGCCCCGGCGTCCATCAGCACAAAATGGTGATGCGGCGTCGGAATCAGCGTCGCGATGCCGCCCCGGTCCACGCCCGGAATGCGGCCGAGTTTGAAGGTGGCCGCCGCGAAAATGCCCCCCGTGTTGCCCAGCGACAACACCCCGTCGGCTTTCCCCTCGCTGACCAGCTCCATCGCCCGCACGATCGAGGCATCCCGCTTCCGCCGCACCGCCGCCACCGGCTTGTCTTCCATCGTCAGCACTTCGCTGGCGTGGACCACCCGCACGCGATGGTCGCGGAAGCCGCCTGGAGGCAGCGCGGCGTGAATCTCTTCCCGTTTGCCGACCAGGAAAAGCGTGGATATTGAGGGGGTCTCTTCCAGGGCGCGCTTGACGCCTTCAATGACGACCCCGCAGCCGTGGTCGCCACCCATTACATCCACTGCGATTCGCATAGATGCATCGCACGGGGGCCGCAGCCCACGCTCTGGATCGCCGGATCAGGCCCCGGCCGTCACCGTCAGCACCTGGCGCCCCCGGTAGTAGCCGCACGCCGGGCAAACCCGGTGCGGCACATAAGGGGCGGCACACTGCGGACAGGTGCTCAACTGGGGCAGCTTCATCACGCTGTTGTAGGCGCGACGCATCCGCTGACGGCTCTTCGAAGGTTTTCGTTTCGGGACGCCCATATATTGTCAAAATCGTTCTAGAATTTCAGTTTGTTCAGTTCCGCCCAGGCTGATTCACTGCCCGGCGACGCATTCGCGGACTCCGCCCGCCTGCCTTTGCCTTCAGGGCCCGCAAGCAGGCCGCCGCACTCCGGATCACACAACGGATGTTGCGGAAAGCCGAGGAGAATATCTTCCCGCAGATAAGGCGTCAAGTCCACGCAATCATTGTTTACCACAACGGCTTCCTCGCCCTCGAACGGCAAATCCAGCACCCACGGATCCAGAACAACTTGATAATCAAACGTTTCCAAACAACGCACACAATCGCACGTGATCGGCAGCGCCAGCTTCCCCGAAACCAGCAATCCTCCCTCCGTCTTCTCCACCTCCAGTTGGTATCTCAGCGGCAGTTTCAGGCGAATTACCTCGTCCAGCGTCTGAATATCCAGCTCCGCCAGGGATAATTCTCCCTCGAGTTTCAGGCTGTGCGCCTCCAAATGGCGCAGATTTACGTTCAGTGGCATAAGGCTCCGATTTCTAGGCCGGTCGTTGGCGCAACTTCGCCAGCAACGCCGTCCGCACGTGGGCCGGCACAAACGCGGTGACGTCCCCCCCCAAACTCGCAATCTCCTTTACGATGCGGGAACTGAGGAAGGTATAGGCATCCTTGGGCATCATAAAAATCGTCTCGATGCGCTCGTTCAACTTACGATTCATCAAGGCGAGCTGGAATTCAAATTCAAAGTCGGAAACCGCGCGCAAGCCGCGGATAACCGCCTGGGCGGACTGGCGTTGCGCATAGTCCATCAGCAAGCCCTCGAACGAGTCTGCTTCCACGTTCGGCAGGCGCCGCACGGCCCGTTCGACCATGCGTTTGCGCTCCTCCAGGGTGAACAAGGGGTGTTTGCTTTCGTTGCGCGCCACCGCCACGACCACCCGGTCGAACAGCTTGGCCGCCCGCTGGATGACATCCAGGTGGCCGTTGGTCAGGGGGTCGAAACTGCCGGGGTAAATCGCCGTTCGCATCATCCCCACCCTACCAAGCCGCGACCCGGCTCACAAATGAGAAAAATCCCTCCCTCCAAAAACGCGTTGCCGGGGACCCAATCGCCCCCGGCAACACCCCCCGGAAAACCGCTTTCCTTAAACCGCCCCCGGCGCCGGCCTCAGGCGGCGACTTCGGCCAGCACCATCTCGGGAAACGGGATCATCCCGTTTAGAATCGCGAACTTGGTCAAACCGGCCACGCTGTGGATGTTGAGTTTGCGCATGAGCCGCTCGCGATGGGTTTCGACGGTGCGGGTTCCAATGTCCAGGCGGCAGGCAATTTCCTTGTTTGAAAGCCCCTCCGCGATGCCCGTCAGAATATCGCGCTCGCGGTTGCTCAACTCGGGCGCCCCGGTCCCCGCGGAGCGGCGCACGAAATGGTTCATCGCCACATGGGCGACCCGCGGGCTGAAATACACCTCCCCGCCCTGCACCCGTTGAATGGCTTGAACGATTTCCTCGGCGGGGGCCTCCTTCAGCACATAGCCCCGCGCCCCGGAACGCAACACCCGCAGGACACACTCCGCCGAGTTGTGCGTCGAAAGCAGCAGCACCTTGGTCCGGGGCAGCTCCTTTTGCAGCGACTCGGTGGCCGCCAGCCCGCTGAGGCGCGGCATGTTCAAGTCCATCAACACCACGTCCGGCGCCAATTGCCGCGCCAAATCCAAGGCTTCCTTTCCGTCCCGCGCCTCCCCCACCAGCTCAAACTCGGGCTGGCTCGAGAGGCACAGGGCGAGCCCCTTTCTGACGACGGGATGATCATCCGCCACCAGCACCCGAATGCGGGCGCCGGGCGAGGCGCAGGGGGATTTGGCCGCGCCGTGGTGAGACGCCGGTTTTCCCGCGCAAGCGGCGCGCGCCGAAGCCTGCGAGGGTTTGGATTCCTTTCCAGCCGATTGATTGAGAATTCGTCGATCCATAATCTGAGGGCAGTGTGCCGCCCGGCTTGGGATTTCGCCATACAGGGAATCTCTGGAACGCCCTCCCGGGAACGCCCCGGGGGGTGGCGCCGTGCAACCTTGTTCGCCTGCTGGTGTTGGCCTATGGTGAACGGCGATTGGCTGGTCTGCGCCGCATGTCGAGTGAACTGGAACCGGATGCCGCCCTGATGATACGGGTCAAACAGGGTGATTGGGAGGCTTTTGCCGCGTTGGTGGATAAGTACAAGCAGCCGGTTATGAACCTGGCCTGCCGCATGGTTCATGATCCCACCGAGGCTGAGGACCTGGCCCAAAACGTCTTCCTCCAGGTCTTCAAGTCCGCCGATCGCTACGCCGTTTCCTCCAAATTCTCCACCTGGCTCTTCACCATCGCCCGCAACCTTTGCCTCAACGAAATCCGCCGCCGCTCCCGCCACCCGGCCGATTCCCTCGATGCCGCCCGCGCGGACCACGAAGACCAACCCCTCCATCAATACGAAGACGGCAAAACCTCCGCGCCGCCCGACCGCCTCCTGCACAGCGAACTCGAACAAAAAATCGAGGAGGCGCTCGCCGCCTTGCCGGAAAATCAGCGCCTCGCGGTGGCGCTGTGCCGGCAGGAAGACCTCAGTTACGAGGATATCGCGCGCGTGCTGGGCTGTTCGCTTTCGGCCACCAAGTCGTTGATTCACCGGGGCCGGGAAACCCTCAAACAGAAATTGAAACCTTATCTGCGCACCGGCGTCTGGCGCGAACCGCAATGAACGCAACTTTCCCATCCAACCGGTTTTTTAACAGGAGACGTGTATGAACCAGCAGTCCGTTTACCATCAACTCCTTGAGCGGAGCTGGCGCCGGCCCCTGACGCCACCCGAGCAGGCCGAATTGCGCGCCTGGCTCGAGGCGCACCCGGAGTGCCGGGCCGGCTGGGAGACGGAGGCAGCCTTGAACCAGGCGTTGCGGCGCCTCCCCGAGCCGCCCGTCTCGAGCAATTTCACCGCCCGGGTGCTCCAGGCCGCCCGGCGGGAAGCGGCGGCCGCCGCCGGTCGGGGCCGGCAAAGTCCGGCCCGATGGCTTGCCCTCCTTCGCGAGCGCTGGTCGCCCGTGCGCTGGCTGCCGGCAACGGCACTGGCCGCGGTGCTGGTCGCCGCCGGTCTGTTTTCCTATCACCGTTTCAACTTGAACAAGCACCAGGCCATGGCCCAGAGCCTGGCGGCGGTGGCCGAAATCACTTCGCTGCCCAGCCCGGCCATCCTCAAGGATTTCGACGCCATTCTGGCCTTGGATAACGCCCCCCCGGCTGACGAAGAACTCCTGGCCCTGTTCCAATGAGTCCCTGGCGCCAGATTGCCGGCGCCGCTCTGGCCGCGCTCGTGCTTCTCCCGGGATTCGGTTCCCGTGCGGAGCCGGCCGCAACCGGCGCGGGGGCGCCTCCCCCGCTCCCGGCCGCGCCGCTCCCCCTTCCTCCTCCCCCGCGGTCCCCCGTGGACTTGTTTCGGGAGTTGCTCGCGATGACCCCGGCCGAGCGGCGCGCGCACCTCACCAACCGCCCCCCCGCCAGCCAGAAACTCATCCTCGCCAAACTGCGCGAATACGAATCCATGCGGCCCGATGTGCGCGAACTCCGCCTCCAGGCCACTGAACTCCGCTGGTATCTGCTCCCGCTCATGAGCCTGCCGGCCACCAACCGCCCCTCCCAGTTGGCCCTGATTCCCCCCGAGTTCCGCGACCGCGTCGAGGCGCGCCTGCGGATGTGGGACCAGCTCGACCCCGCCGTGCAAAAGGAATTACTTGACAACGAAGCCGCCATCCGCCACTTCTCCGAGCTGGAAGGCAGCTCCGACGAGCAGCGGCGCCGCCTCCTCGAGGGCATGTCCGAGGCGCGCCGGAAAAAGCTCCAGGCAGGAATTGATCAGTGGCAGGCCCTGCCCGAAACCCAGCGCCGCCAGATTACCGCCCGCTTCAACCAGTTCTTCGACCTCACCCCCGCCGAAAAGCAGAAGGCGCTTAACATCCTGTCGGACGCCGAACGGCGGCAGATTGACAAAACCCTCCGCGCCTATGGCACCCTCGGGCCCCAGGAGCGCGCCCTCTGCCTCCAGTCCTTCGAGAAGTTCACGCGCCTCAGCCTCGAGGAGCGCCAGAAGTTCCTCAAGAACGCCGAGCGCTGGAAGCTCATGACGCCGGACGAGCGCCAGGCGTGGCGCGACCTGGTTGCCCGCCTCTCGAACCTGCCACCGCTGCCCCCCGGTTTTCACGATCCGCCGCCCCTCCCGGGGCCGCCTCCGCCCATGCCGGGCCGGCGCACGCTGGCGGTTACCAATCGCAACTAACCGCCCGGGCCTGCGGCCGAGGCGATTCCGTCTCTCCGACGGGCGCAGGGACTGCCGCCACCCCTGGCTTGAACCTGCCCCCCCCGGGAACCCACGGCCTCGGCCCCCGGCCAGGGATTGCGTGAACGGGGGCGGCGCCGCCGGGGCCAGTCTGCAACGCCAATCGCCGCCCCGCGTCTTTTGCGCCTTGGACAATTCCCCTGAATCCCGTATGGTGCGCCGACTTTTTATATGGCAAACGCGACACGTCAACTGGACCCAACGCCCGCGGAGTTGGGCTATGCCATGCCCGCGGAGTGGGAGAAGCATGAGGCCACCTGGCTGGGCTGGCCGCATAACCCAACCGACTGGCCGGACAAGCTGGACACCATCCGCTGGGTTTACGGCGAGATGGTGCGCAAAATCGCGCCCGGCGAGCGGGTGCGAATCCTGGTGCGAAACGCCGCCGAGCAGCAACTGGCCCGGCGCTATCTCCAGCGCGCGGGGGCGGACCTGCGCCGCGTGCAATTCATCGTCCACCCCACCAACCGGGGCTGGACCCGCGACAGCGGCCCGATCTTTGTGCGCCGCCGGGTCAAGGGCCGCTCGGACACGGCCATTGTCCACTTTCATTTCAACGCGTGGGCGAAGTATCCCGACTGGCAGAAGGACCGGCGCGTGCCCGAAACCGCCGCCCGCCTCTTGCGCAAACGGCTCTTCCACGCCGAATGCCGCGGCCGGGACTTCGTCATTGAAGGCGGCGGCATTGAAGTCAACGGCGCCGGAACGCTGCTCACCACGGAGGAATGTTATCTCGATCCGAAGGTGCAGGTGCGCAACCCCGGCCTCGGCCGCGGCGAGATCGAAGACACGCTCAAGCGGTACCTGGGGGTGACCAACGTGCAGTGGCTGGTCGCCGGGCCGGTCGGGGACGACACCCACGGCCATATTGACGACATCTGCCGCTTCGTGAACCGCAAAACCGTCGTGCTCATCCGCGAAACCAACCGCAAGGACATCAACCACCGGCCGCTGGCGGAGAATTGGGAACGCATTCAGGACGTGCGGCTCGAGGATGGCTCGAAACCGGAGGTGGTCCCGCTGCCCATGCCGGCGCCGATTTATTTTGACGGGTACCGGCTGCCCGCCAGCTACGCCAATTTCTATATCGCCAACGCCGCGGTGATTGTCCCCACCTTCAACGACCCGAACGACCGGGTGGCCCTGGGCATTCTGGCGGAACTGTTTCCCGACCGGCCGGTGGTCGGCATCCACGCCGTGGACCTGGTGCTCGGCTTCGGCAGCCTGCACTGTCTCACCCAGCAGCAACCGGCCTGAGACCTCACCGCAGGACCGGCCAGGTGCCCGCCAGGCGGTCGGGCAGGCCGCGGCCCCGGTTGGCGCGCTTGACAGCCCCTCTCATTCCCACCACTCTGCACCTGCAGGACCACGTGAGCAGGACACCGCACCATCGCCGGCTGCTTCGCCGGACGCGACAGGCCGCCCTTCGCCGGCTGGCCGTAATCTTGTTCGGCCTGGCGTGCGCCGCCATTCCCCTTCATCCGCTTCCGGCGGCCGACCCCGCAGCGTCCGCGCCGGCGCCGACGGTCGAAGAAACCAACGCCACCGATGCCCTGCGCAGCTACCTCCAGTTGCAGGAACAACTCCATGCCACCCAGCTTGCGGTCGAACGCAGCCGCAAGGACGCCGAGCAGGCCGCGGCCGAAACCGCCCGGGTGCTGGGCACCCGCCTGGCGGCCATCGAGGAAACCCTCGAACGTCAGCGCGGCCGCGAGTTGGAAGCCATTCAGGATTCCAACCGCCTCCTGCTGGGCATTGCCGTTGTATTCGCCACGGCGGGCTTCCTGGCCATGTCGCTCATGGTCTTTTTCCAGTGGCGCGCCGTGGACCGCCTGGCGGCGTTCGCCGCCGGCCTGACCCCGGCCGGCCCAGGGGAACGTCGCCGGCCGCTGGCCGCCTTGGAAGCCGGCGAAACCCAGGTCGTGAGCGTTGGCGCCGCCGGGCAATCCAATGCCCGCTTGCTGGGCGCGCTGGAACGCCTGGAACAACGCATTCACGAACTTGAACATGCCACCCGCGCTCCGTTGAACGCTCCCGCTCCCGGCGGGGACGGTTCCAACGGCTCCGCCTCCGCCAGACGCGAGGCCAACGGCGCCTCGCCCGCGCCCAAACTCGCCGAACTGCTCGAGCAGGGACAGGCTTGCCTGGATGCGGACAAACCCGAAGCCGCGCTGACGTGCCTGGAGGAACTGTTGTCCCTCGAACCCGGTCACGCCGAGGCCTGGGTCAAGAAAGGCGCGGCGCTGGAACGGCTCGGCCGGCTGGACGACGCCCTCCAATGCTACGACCGGGCCATCGCCCGCGATGCGTCCCTCACCATTGCCTACCTGCACAAAGGCGGCCTTTACAACCGGCTCGAACGCTTCGATGACGCCCTCGCCTGTTACGAGCAGGCGCTCCACACTCAGGAGAAGCGGACCGCCTAACCCCCCCGCCCATGCCCCCCTCAAGTTTTCCGCAGCGCAAAGTTCTGGTCGTGGACGACGAAGCTCTCGTTTGCGAGGCCGTCAAGATGATGCTTCAGTTCGACGGCCACCAGGTGGTCACCGCGGCCAGCGGCCGGGAAGCCTTGGAGATTCTGGAGCGCGAAAAATTCGACGTGGTCATCACCGACTTCGCGATGCCTGGGATGAAAGGCGATGAGCTGGCTGCAGCCATCAAAGCCCGAAACCCGGCGCAACCCGTGGTCATGATCACCGCCTACGTGGAAATGCTCCCCAAGCCGCTGCCCGGCGTGGACTTCCTCATCAGCAAACCCTTCCTCTTGGAAAACCTCCGCGAAGCCATCATCAAGGTCTCGCCCTCGCCAAAAACCGATTAAACAACGGGGGGCTCCAGCGGCATCTTTTTCGCGAACTTCGCGCCGTCCGGGTCAAGACCGTACTTTTCCCTCACCCAAGTTCAGTATTTTCCCCGCTTGTTGTTCCGCCGCAATTTCCGCATAACTCCTTTGAAGCGAATGAGCTTAAAGTGGTCTCTTAGCGAAGCCAGCCCGCTGCCGCAGGGCGCTGCCGAGGCGGCTATGCCCGCCGCCGGCGACCGGCGCTCGGTTTGGCGGCAACTGGGCCAGTTTGCCCTCGTTGGCGTGCTGGCGTTTGCCAGCTACCTCTTCATCAGCCATTTCTTCCTGCAATCCGTCCGGGTGGTGGGCATCAGCATGGCTCCCACCCTGCACGACGCCGATCGCTACCTGCTCAACCGCTGGGTCTTCCACCTCCGCGACCCGCGCCCCGCCGATATTGTCGTCCTCCGCGACCCCTTGGACCAGGGGTGTTCCGTCAAACGCGTGATTGCCGTCCCCGGCGACACCGTTTACCTCCGGGACGGCATCCTCTACGTCAACGGCAAGCGCATGGAGGAACCCTACCTCCTTCCGGGGACCGCCACCTTCACCATGAGCCGTTCCAACGACCAGATTTTCCGCTGCGCCAAAGACGAATACTTCGTTCTGGGCGACAATCGAAATAACTCCGTGGACAGCCGTCAGTACGGACCCGTCCCTCGCTGGCGCATTCTCGGTCTGATCGTCCACTGACCCCGGCGACGGCGCCGACCCCTCTGTCGGGAAACGTCAAACCCGCTCTTCCGAGCCGGGGGTTCTACCCGCCACCCGGCTCCGCAAAGAATCAGGTCAGCACGATCTTGTCCCCTTCCTTCAGGGTGACGATCGCCTTTTTCCAATTCGAGGAACGGCCGGCCTGCGCCGTCCGCTGGCGGCGCAGTTTGCCCCGCACATTCAGCGTGTTGACCCGAACGACTTTGACCTTGAACAACTCCTGGACCGCCTGGCGAATCTGGGTCTTGTTGGCCCGGCAGTCGGCGACCACCGTGTACTGGTTGTACTTTTCGCCCTGCCGCGTGCCCTTTTCAGTCAGCCGCACCGTTTTGATGATCTCAAAAGTGTTCATACTACTTCTTCTCCTCCGCCTGCTCCGGCGCCAGACGCTTTTCAAGCTGCTCGAAAGCGGCGCGGGTGAAGACCAGCTTGTCCGGCCGGAGCACATCGTAAGTGTTGACGGATTCGCCGGTCGCCAGGGCCACGTTGGGCAGGTTCCGCGAAGCCAGCGTCAGGTTGCGGTCGGGAGCCGCCGCAACCACCAGCGTGGTGCCCTTGAGATCAAGCGCCTTTAACACCGCCTGAAACTCCTTGGTCTTCGGCGAAGCCAGCTTCAGCTCGTCCACGACCACCACATCGCCGGCGCGCAGCCGTTCGCTCACGGCTTTCCGGAGCGCCAACTGCCGCGTCTTGCGGGTCACTTTCTTGCTGAAATCACGCGGCTTGGGTCCAAAAACCACTCCGCCGCCCCGCCACAGGGGGGATTGGAACGAGCCGGCGCGAGCCCGCCCGGTGCCTTTCTGCCGCCAGGGCTTCTTGCCGGTGCCGGCCACTTCGCCCATGGTCTTGGTGCAGGCCGTGCCCATGCGCTGGGCCGCCTGGTAGGCCACCACCACATCGTGAACCGCCTGCGTGCCCTTGCCGTTTTCAACCAGCGGGAAAGCCACTTCCAGCTCGCCCTGTTGGTTGCCTTTAATGTCTCGAATCGTCAGCTTCATGGCGTTGGATTACTTCTTCTTGCTCTTGGCCTTCTCCACGTTCTCGGGCCGCTCGGCATGCGGTTTCCAGCCCTTCGGGCGTTTCTTCGATTCGCGAATGATGACGTAATCGCCCTTCGCCCCGGGAATCGCCCCTTTGATCAACAGCAGATTCTCCTCCGCCCGAACCTGCATCACCTGCAGGTTTTGCACCGTGCGGCGCACCTGGCCCATGTGGCCCGGCATCCGCATGCCCCGCATCACCGTGCCCGGAAACAGGCGTTGCCCAATCGCCCCGGAGCGGCGATGCCAGCCCTTGGCGCCGTGCGTGCTGTCGCCGCCGGCAAAACGGTGGCGCTTGACCACGCCTTCAAAGCCGCGGCCCTTGGTCAGCCCAATCGCGTCCACGTAATCGCCCGCCTCGAACAGCGCCGCGCCCACCACGTCGCCCGGTTTCACTTCCTTCGAAAAATTGCGAAACTCGCGGATGCGTTTCACCGGCTGGCCGTTGAACTTCTTGATGTGGCCCGCCAGCGGCTTGGTCAGCCGCTGTTCCTTCTGGTCGTCAAAGCCCAACTGCACGGCGTTGTAGCCGTCGCTTTGCTGGGTCTTGCATTGCAGCACGCGGTTCGGCCCGGCCAGCACCACGGTCACCGCGGTGGCCACGCCCTTGGCATCATAAACACGCGTCTGCCCAAGCTTTTTTCCTAAAATTCCGACTGGCATAATCTGATAGCAGTTAAATCGTTTGCGGTTGTGTTCGAAAACCGCCTGGCGCCTTGCCGCCAGGCCGGGCCTCGACCCACCTTCCCTATATCTTGATGGTGATGTCCACCCCCGCCGGCAGATTGAGTTTCTTCAGCTCGTCCACCGTCTTGGCCGTGGGTTCAATGATGTCAATCAGCCGCTTGTGCGTCCGTTGCTCGAAAGTTTCCTGTGATTTCTTGTCCGCGTGCGGGGAACGCTGCACGGTAAACCGCTCGATGCGGGTGGGCAGCGGGATGGGGCCGGCGACTCGCGCCCCGGTGCGTTTGACCGTGTCGGCGATTTCGCGGGCGGATTGGTCTATGACCCGGTGGTCATAGGCCTTCAGTCGGATACGAATGCGTTGTCCAGCCATACAAAGAACAATTGTCTGTTAATGGTTTTGCTCTAATCTCCGCCGCCGGCACCCGGCAACGGAGGGCGGAATATAGCAAAAGCCCTCCCCTGTGCAATAGCTTTCTTGATTTTTTTTGGGGCCGCTCCGACGTTCGGCGCGGTCCCGTCCGACCACGTCACCATTGCCGGTTCGCCCGGCGCGTTGCAGCCGTAATCGGTCAGGACAAGGCGCGCTCACACGCGCCGGGTGAGCCGCCCGGTCGAATCGCAACTCCAGGCCGGGTCGGAGGCGCCCGGCTGGTGGGTGTCCCAGTCGTGATCCGTCTTGCCCTCCGGCAGCCCCCGCTGCGGTTCGCACTGCCAGAACCCCGGACGGGGTTCCAGAGAGTGGCCCGGGTCAGCGAGGCACCAGCGCGTTCCCGCTGACTGACACTTGGCCGGTGGCCGCAACCGTGATGTTCGCCCAGACCGGCCGCCGGCTGCGGCCCAGCCCCGGTTCCTTAAGCGGACCTTTCATGTGCGTTACGAACACCATATCAAATCTACATGGCTCATTCAATCCGATCCGGCCCCGCAGCGGCCAGGGCTGTGCGGCAAACGGCTGCTTGGTCTGCGGGCCTGCGCTTCCTACCACGAAAGCTAAAGGCTGAGGTGTGGGGCGCGGAGCCCAGGAAGCATGCCCTACGCGTGACCAGCAAAGAAGGGACCACGGATTTCGCGGATTTCACGGATGAGGGAGACGCCGCGCAGGGCTCCCGGTGGCCGGGCAAAGTCGCTTGGTCGGGACAGCGCCATGCTTGGCCGCCATGCTCTCCCGGTCTTTCCTATCCGTGTCAGCCGCGTCATCCGCGGTCAGATCCATCCCCTCGGGGGAAGCGACGTCTCGTCGCCACTGCCCACCCCCTCGCAACCTAAAACTTCCTGGGACGAGACGTCCCAGCCCCTACCCGCACCATCAATTACTTCGGGGTTGGAGACGTCCCGTCTCCACACCTCCCACGCCCTCGCGACCCAGAACTTCTTGGGACGAGACGTCCCAGCCCCCATCCAGACCCTCAATCACCTCGGGGCTGGAGACGTCCCGTCTCCACACGCCCCACGCCCTCGCAACGCCCGTCATCAGTCCGGCACTTCCCCTGCCCATTCCCCAACCCGTCTTCAAAACCCTGAAAGGGTTTCAGACAGTAGCCGGGGGTAAGGCCGCTAGGCCGCCACCCCCGGTCCCCTGTCCCAAAAATTCCAGCCCCCTCCGCTCGCGGAGGGGGTTGGGGGTGGCGGCATCCCAGAGTCTCCGCAAGCCGGGAGTCCCGATGAATCGCGATGCTCGGCGAGACCACGGCGACGAAAGAAAGCTCACGAGGGAGCGCCACGGGGGAGCCAAGTCTACCGTGTTTCACGGCGTAGCTCTTTCAAGGGGAAGTGAAAGCCGGCAAGTCTTGGCGACAGGGCCATACCGCCATTACGCCGATTGCCGAATCAGCCCGAAAAAGGGCGAATAAAGCCGAAAATCAGGGACTTACGGCTGGTTTCAATGTGCCGCTGGGGCCGGTGCATTTGTCGATGTGATTCGATTGGATTGCACCACCTTGCTGAGTTCTCCTTGTTGCTTGAGGAAGCCTGCCCAATCGGCTGCTGGGACATTTGTGATGTCCCCATTAAGAAGCAGGACAGCGCGACCACCAAAATCGTTCTTCCTCCCATCGTAATACAAGCCCGGCTTTGACTCCCACAGAATGGCAACGTTCCCCGGGTCACCCATTCTGAACCCCTGCACGTAAACCCAACTTGTCAGAGACGCATCAAGGGGTTTTCCTTTCCGTAATGCGTCCGTTACCGCATCGACGTTTCCCGACACCCCAGCCAACTCTTTGCCGCTCGGACAATATGAATCGTAAAGTTGTTGAAGGGCATCGTAGGGGCCTTTGTCACTGCGAGGAAACCAACCGTTGTGTTCGCCGGCATAGGCCACCAATGAACCGTAAAGACCGGGCAGGCTGACTCCACCTGGACGCCTTCCGTGCGGATACAGATGCCTCTGGCATGCCGTAATACCAAGGATGCAGGCGAGCAAGATGCTGAAAACCACAAACCAAGCCTTTGCAAGCTTGCTTAGCTTTTTCATCGCGCCGTGCATGAGCATTCCCCGGACATGGATTCAGTCCAACCAGCCCCCGGTGTGTCCGGGGGACTCGTGATTTGGTCATATCCGTGATAAAGCTCGAAGGAGGCCCCTGGGGCCAAAGAGAAGGTCTTCTTTTGAGAGAAGTCGCCGATACCCTTTGCCAGCCACGAACCGTCGTCTGCACTGACCAGCGCCATCACGTTCCCGTTGCCGTCATACGCGTAGCAATAGGTCCCGGCGTTGGTGCCGGCGGGCGCGGAGGAAACCTCCGTCAGCCGGTTGACGGCATCGTATGCCTGGGTCGTCGTCATCCGCCAGTTGCCGTTGTTGGTAAAGGCAATTTGGCCCACCCGGGCCCGGGTTGGCAAGGCTTGTATAACCCACCGTGACCGTTCCAATGACCGACCGCGGATTTCGCGGATTTCGCGGATAAGGGAGACGCCGCGCAGGGCGGGCAAAGTCGCTGGTCCGTGACATCGCCATGCCTGGCGCCATTCTCTCCCGCTCTTTCCTATCGTGCCATCCGCGGTCAGTTCCACCCCCTCGGGGGCGGCGACGTCTCGTCGCCGTGGCCCCCCCTCGGAACCCAAAACTTTCTGGGACGAGACGTCCCAGCCCATCCCGACCCGCAATGGCTTCGGGGTTGGAGACGTCTCGTCTCCACACCTCCCACGCCTTCGAAACCAACACCCCCTGGGACGAGACGTCCCAGCCCCCATCCAGACCCGCAATGACTTCGGGGGTGGAGACGTCCCAGCCCGCACACCTCCCACGCCCTCGCAACGCCCGTCATCAATTCGGGACCTCCTCCTGTGCCCCTTCCCCAACCCATCTTCAAAACCCTGAAAGGGTTTCAGACAGTAGCCGGGGGTAAGGCCGCCAGGCCGCCACCCCCGGTCCCCCGCCCCCAAAATTCCAACCCCCTCCGCTTGCGGAGGGGGTTGGGGGAGGCGGCATCCCAGAGTCTCCGCAAGCCGGGAGTCCCGATGAATCGCGATGCTCGGCGAGACCACGGCGACGAAAGAAAGCTCACGAGGGAGCGCCACGGGGGA
>Ga0116147_1000765_pt1 | contig 37190 bp, 27 predicted proteins | sample AD_JPNHG3_MetaG_FD_89749 | JGI IMG/M metagenome (GOLD analysis project Ga0116147, IMG submission 89749) | Active sludge microbial communities of municipal wastewater-treating anaerobic digesters from Japan - AD_JPNHG3_MetaG | ecosystem: Engineered > Bioreactor > Anaerobic > Digestate | place...
CGACCGCGAGCGAGCTGCCGAGCTCCCGGGCGGCGAGCCGCGGGAGCGGGCTGACGTGGATCCCGAGGAGAGTGTCGCAGAGGCCGAGGAGCGGCTCGACGGGGAAGTTGTTGAGGATTCCGCCGTCGGCGAAGAGGCGCCCGTCGATCGCGACCGGGGTAAAGGCGAACGGGACCGCCGAGGAGGCGACGAGCGGCCGGATCAGCGGCCCGGCGGCGAAGACCTCGACGCGGGCGCGCACGAGGTCGGTGGCGGTGACGAAGAGGCGCCGGTCGAGCGCGGCGAACGAATCGTCGGGGAACGAGTGGCGGAAGTCGGCGACGATCTTGTCGGTGTCGAGCCACCCGGGCTTGCGCAGGGCGAAGTTCGTGAGCTTGAAGGGGCTGCGCTGCGCGAAGAAGTCGACGATCTCGAGCGGGGTGCGGCCGGTGGCGTGCAGCGCCCCCACGAGGGCCCCGGCGCTGGTGCCGGAGATGCAGTCGGGGGCGATCCCCTCCTCGGCGAGCGCCGCGAGCACCCCCGCCTGGGCGACGGCGCGGATGCCGCCGCCGGAGAGCACGAGACCGAGCCGGTACTGCATGGAGCGCCTCCCTCCCCTCGCGCTGCCGGCCGCGCTTCCGCGTCTTGCCCCGCCCGGAGGCTGGCGCGACGGGTCGCGCGAGGTGGATCTCTGTCCTCGCCGTTCACTCCCCGGGCCGGCGGCGTGCGCGGTGGCGCGCCGGGGCGATCCGTGGGTCCGGGAGGACGGCTCCGAGCTTACGGAGGCCGCCCGGTTTCGGGCAAGCGGCGAAGCGGATGCCGCACCGGCCCGCCCGGGCCTACCCAACGGGGCGGAGCCCGGCGGGCGGGGAAAGGGCATGATGGGAGCGGGGACGAGCCCGCCCGTGGCTGGCCGGGTCGCCGGCCGGGCAGGCCCTCCTTTCTTTTCCACGCCAGAGGCGTAAGGAGATCCGATGGCCACCAAGGGTGTGAACGCGTTCGCGATGGCGCAGGCCCAGTTCGACAAGGTCGCCGCCGTCCTCGACCTCGACGAGCCGACGCGCGAGCTGCTGCGCTGGCCGATGCGCGAGTACAGCTTCGCGATCCCCGTGAAGATGGACGACGGCACCACGAAGGTGTTCCGCGGCTTCCGCGTCCAGCACAACGACGCGCGCGGCCCCGCCAAGGGCGGCAACCGCTTCCATCCGCACGAGACGATCGACACGGTGCGCGCGCTCGCCACCTGGATGACCTGGAAGTGCGCGGTCGTGGACATCCCGCTCGGCGGCGGCAAGGGCGGCGTGATCTGCGACCCGCACAACCTCTCGCTGCGCGAGCAGGAGGGGATCTGCCGCGGCTGGGTACGGCAGCTCGCGCGCAACGTCGGCCCGCTGCAGGACGTCCCGGCGCCGGACGTGATGACCAACGCCCAGCACATGCTCTGGATGCTCGACGAGTACGAGGCGATCCACGGCGGCCACTACCCCGGCTTCATCACCGGCAAGCCGGTCGGGATGGGCGGCTCGCTCGGCCGCAAGGAGGCCACCGGCTTCGGCGTGATCTACACGGTGCGCGAGGCGCTCAAGCGGCTCAACATCGATCCGAAGACGACCACCGCCAGCGTCCAGGGCTTCGGCAACGTCGCGCAGTTCGCGATCCGTCTCTACCAGAGCCTCGGCGGCACCGTGACCTGCTGCTCCTCCTGGGATCACGCCGACCAGGCCTCCTACTCCTTCCGCAAGAAGGACGGGATCGACATCGAGGAGCTCACCGGGATCACCGACCGCTTCGGCGGCATCGACAAGGCGAAGGCCAAGGAGCTCGGCTACGAGGTGCTGCCGGGCGACGCCTGGATCGAGCAGCCGGTCGACATCCTCATCCCGGCGGCGCTGGAGAACCAGGTCCGCGGCGACAACGTGGAGAAGATCCACGCCAAGGTCAGGATGATCGCCGAGGGGGCCAACGGGCCGACCACGCCGGAGGCCGACGAGGTGATCCAGAAGCGCGGGATCTATCTGATCCCGGACTTCCTCGCCAACGCCGGCGGCGTCACCTGCAGCTACTTCGAGCAGGTGCAGAGCAACACCAACTTCTTCTGGCCGAAGGACGAGGTGCTCACCAAGCTCGACAACGCGATGACGGTCGCCTACGAGGCGGTGGCCGACCTGGCCGAGAAGCGCAAGCTCTACATGCGCGACGCGGCCTACGTGATCTCGATCAACCGGGTCGCGCAGGCCTGCCGCGATCGCGGCTGGGTGTAGTCTCGGGGGCGTGAACGCCTCGAACCCGCCCGCACGCAGCCGTTGCGACTGTTTCCGGAAGCGCCCCGTCCGTTCACGGCGGGGCGCTTCGCGCAAGGAGAGGGGACGATGAGCCCTCCCGACCGGCCCGTCGACGCGCTCCTCCACGATCTCCGGGAGCGCTCCAAGGAGCTCGACTGCCTCTACCGGGTCGACGCCATCCTGGCCCGCGCCGAGGCGCCGCTCGCCGAGCTCTTCGCGAGCCTGCTCGCCGAACTGCCGGCCGGCTGGCAGTACCCCGACAGCTGCACGGCCCGCCTCACGCTCGGCGAGCGTGTCTGGGAGCTGCCCGGCTTCCGGCCCGGGCGCGCGAAGCAGGCCGCGCCGATCCTCGTGCATGGCGAAACCGCCGGCTGGCTCGAGGTGCATTACACGCGGCGCCGCCCGCCCGCCGACGACGGTCCGTTCCTCCACGACGAGCGCCGCCTCCTGCAGGCGATCGCCGGCCGCCTCGCCGCCACCCTCGAGGCGCGGAACGAACGGCAGGACGCCTCCCCCCGGGTCGCCGCCTCGGCGGTCCCCGAGTGGTGGACGGTGATCGAGTTCCTCCGGCAGACCGACCGGGTGCTGCTCAGCCGGCTCGCGCGCAAGATGATCAACCACCTCGGCTGGAAAGGGGTCGCGGAGGCGGGGGAGATGCTGCGCCGCAACGCCCCGCGCGTCGCCGCGGAGGAGGAGGACGAGAACCAGCCGCTGCCGCGCAGTCCGTTCGTGGTCGACGCGGCGACCACCGAGAGCGCCTTCCGGCTGGCGGCCAGCCATCTGAACGAGGCGGAGATCCTCGGCTGTCTGCGCAGCTGGATCCGGGAGGAGAAGACCGCGGCGCTCAAGCACGCGGTCGAGCGCGTCGACACCCCGCTCGCCGAGCTCGTCGATCACCTCGAGCGGTTCCGGCAGGGCGGGGTCTCCGAGCACGATCTCACCCCGGCCACGCAGATGGGGCTGCGGGCGGCGCTGGTGCGGCGCTTCCTCACCGATCAGCTCGATTTCGTCAACAACGCGAAGAAGTACCTCCGGGTGGACGACTTCACCGAGCTCGGCCACCGACTCGTCTACCCGCCGCGCAGCCACGGCCGGATCGGCGGCAAGTCCTCGGGCGTCTTCCTCGCCGCGAAGGTCATCGCCAGCGCGACGGAGTACCGCGATCAGGTCGGAGAGATCCGCACCCCGAAGAGCTGGTACATCCCCTCCGACGGGATGATCGACTTCCTGCAGCACAACGACCTCGGCGAGGTCCACAACCGGAAGTACGACGACACCGACCGGGTGCGGCTCGAGTACCCGAGCCTGGTGCAGCTGTTCAAGAGCTCGTTCTTCTCCCCCGAGGTCCTGCGCGGCCTCGGCGAGGTCCTCGACGAGCTCGAGGGGCGGCCGATCATCGTCCGCAGCTCCTCGCTGCTCGAGGACCGGCTGGGGTCGGCCTTCTCGGGCAAGTACAAGAGCCTCTTCCTCGCCAACACCGGCACGAAGCAGGAGCGGCTCGTGGCGCTCGCCGACGCGGTGGCCGAGGTCTACGCCTCGGTCTTCGGCCCCGACCCGATCGAGTACCGGGCACGGCGCGGTTTCCTCGACATGCACGAGGAGATGGGGATCCTGATCCAGGAGGTGGTCGGGCGCCGGGTCGGACCGTACTGGCTCCCCGCCTTCGCCGGGGTCGGCTTCTCGAACAACGAGTTCCGCTGGTCGCCCCGGATCCGCCGCGAGGACGGGCTCCTGCGGCTCGTCCCCGGGCTCGGCACGCGCGCCGTCGACCGGCTCGCCGACGACTATCCGGTCCTCGTGGCCCCCGGCCAGCCGGGGCTGCGCGTCAACCAGACGGCCAAGGAGGCGCTGCGCTACGCGCCGAAGAAGATGGACGTGATCAACCTCGAGACCGGCGCGTTCGAGGCGATCGACGTCCGCGCCTTCCTCGCCGCCCACGGCGACGAGCTCCCGTTCGCCCGCCAGCTCCTCTCGGTGGTCGACGGCGACCGCCTGCGCCGGATCCACGGGCTCGTCGACTACGAGCACGATCCGCTGCTCGTCACCTTCGAGGGGCTCCTCGCCGAGACCGACTTCGTCTCCCGGATGGCGGCGCTCCTCACCCTCCTGCGCGAACGGCTCGGCACCCCGGTGGACATCGAGTTCGCCTCCGACGGCGAGGAGCTCTACCTCCTCCAGTGCCGCCCGCAGGGTTCGACCCGCGGCGCGCTGCCCGCGCCGATCCCGCGCGACGTGCCGCGCGACCGGGTGCTCTTCTCGGCGAACCGGTACGTCTCCAACGGGCTCGTGGAGGAGGTCACGCACGTCGTCTACGTCGATCCGGACGGCTACGCCCACCTGCCGCTCGATCGCCTCCGCGACGTGGGCCGGGCGGTGGGCCGGCTCAACCGGCTCCTGCCGAAGCGCCGGTTCATCCTGGTCGGTCCCGGCCGCTGGGGGAGCCGGGGCGACATCCGGCTCGGGGTGCCGGTGACCTACGCCGACATCAGCAACACCTCGGTCCTCGTCGAGATCGCCCGGCAGAAGGGGAGCTACGTTCCGGATCTCTCCTTCGGCACCCACTTCTTCCAGGATCTCGTCGAATCCCAGATCCGCTACCTGCCGCTCTACCCGGACGATCCGGAGGTGATCTTCCACGGCGGTTTCTTCGACGGCGCCCCGAACGCCCTCGCGGAGCTGCTGCCGGAGTTCGCCGAGCTCGCGGCGGTGGTGCGGGTGATCGACATCCCGGCGGCCACCGGCGGGCTCGTCCTCCGGGTGCTGATGAACGCCGACCTCGATCAGGCGGTGGCGATCCTCGCCCCGCCCGCAGCGGGAGCGGGGGACGCGAGCGGCGGCGACGAGGTGGCGGCCGAGACGCGCGCCGAGGACCACTCACGCTGGCGGCTGCGGATGGCGCAGCGCCTCGCCCACCGGCTCGCGCCGGAACGGTTCGGCGTGGCGGCGCTCTACCTCTTCGGGAGCACGAAGAACGCGACCGCGGGGCCCGCGAGCGACATCGACCTGCTCGTCCATCTCGCGGCCGGCAGCCGGCCCGAGCAGCAGCGGGCGCTCGCCGAATGGCTCGAAGGGTGGAGCCTCTGCCTGGCCGAGGCGAACTTCCTGCGCACCGGGGTCCGGCGCGAGCGGCTCCTCGACGTGCAGTACGTGACCGACGACCAGGTCGCCCGCGGCGAAGGCTACGCCGCGAAGATCGGGGCGATCACCGACCCGGCCCGCCAGCTGCCGCTCGGCGAGCCGGGAGAGGAATCGCGATGACCCAGGGATCCCCGCCGGCCGATCCCCTCCTCGCCTGCCCGAGCTGCCGGGAGCCGATGACGCGGCGCGAGGTCGCGGGCCATTACGGACGGACGGGCGAGATCGACTACTGCGCCACCTGCCGCGGCTTCTGGTTCGACGGCCAGGAGCTGCTCGCGCTCACCCCGGGCGCCACCCTGGAGCTGGTGGCGCTGCTCGGCGGTGAGCCAGGGGCTGCCCCGGAGGCGGCGGCGCCGCGGCAGCCGCTCGGCGGCCACCGTTCCTGTCCCCGTTGCGGCAAGGCGTTGCGCCTCAGCCACGACCGGCAGCGCGCCACCCGCTTCGCCTACCACCGCTGCCCGGAGGGGCACGGGCGGTTCCTCACCTATTTCCAGTTCCTGCAGGCGAAGGGGCTGGTGCGCGAGCTCGCCGGGCGCGAGCTCGCCGAGCTGGTCGCGGCGGTGCGGCAGATCCGCTGCTCGAACTGCGGCGCGCCGGTCGATCTCGCCGCCGGCGCCGTCTGCTCCTACTGCCAGACTCCCGCCGCGGTGCTCGATCCCACGGCGATGGAGGAGGCGCTCGCCGAGCTGCGTGCCGCCGAGGAGGCGCGCCGCAACAAGGTCCCCGATCCCACCCTGCCGCTGCAGCTCGCCATCGAGCGGCTCCGCATCGACCGGACGTTCTCCGACATCCGGCGCGACGGCGGCTGGCTCGCGTCCGGAGACGGCGACTGGCTCTCGTTCGGGGGATCGTTCACCGGCGACCTCGTCTTCTCCGCCCTCGGCGCGATCCACCACTGGCTGACCGGCCGGCGCGGCTGAGCGGAGCCGCGCCGGCCCGCCTCAGGAGTTCTCCTTCCAGTACTCCCAGACCTCCTGGGAGCGCCAGACGCGAGCCTTGAGCAGCTGCCGCTCGTAGATGAACTCCTTGGGCAGCCGGTCGAGGAAGCGGTCGAACAGCTCCTCGTGGCTGCAGGCATCGGCGGAGTGAGCCTCGCGAGAGACCGCCATCAGCTCGGTGAACCGCTCGCGCGAGAAATCGAGGCCATCCCAGACGAGATCCTCGTAGCGCGGCATCCAGCCGAGCGGGCTCTCCACCCCCTTGCCGTGCCCCTGCACCCGGTCGACGATCCACTTGAGAACCCGCATGTTCTCGCCGAAGCCGGGCCAGAGATAGTTGCCGTCGGCGTCCTTGCGGAACCAGTTGACCCGGAAGATCCGGGGCGGATCGGAGACGTGGCGGCGCAGGTAGAGCCAGTGGGCGAAGTAGTCGGCCATGTTGTAGCCGCAGAACGGGAGCATCGCCATCGGATCGCGCCGGATCGCGGCCTGGCCGACCGCCGCCGCGGTCGCCTCCGAGCCCATGGTGGCGGCGAGGTAGACGCCGTGGCCCCAGTTGAACGCCTGGTAGACGAGCGGCATGTCGCGGCTCTGGCGACCGCCGAAGAGGAAGGCGCCGATCGGCACGCCCTGCGGATCCTCCCAGGCCGGATCGATCGTCGGGCACTGGGCGGCCGGCGCGGTGAAGCGGGAGTTGGGGTGGGCGGCGGGCTCCCTGGAGTCCGGTGTCCAGTCGCGCCCGCGCCAGTCGATCAGGTGCGCCGGCTTCTCCGCCGTCATCCCCTCCCACCAGACGTCGCCGTCGTCGGTGAGCGCCACGTTGGTGAAGATGCAGTTGGCGGCGAGCGTCGCCATCGCGTTCGGATTGGTCTTGGTGTTCGTACCGGGGGCGACCCCGAAGAAGCCGGCCTCGGGGTTGATCGCCCAGAGCCGGCCGTCGGCACCCGGCTTGATCCAGGCGATGTCGTCGCCCACCGTCCAGACCTTCCATCCCTCGAAGCCGGCCGGCGGGATCAGCATCGCGAGGTTCGTCTTGCCGCAGGCCGAGGGGAACGCGGCGGCGATGTACGTCTTCTCGCCGGCCGGCGACTCGAGGCCGACGATCAGCATGTGCTCGGCGAGCCACCCCTCGTCGCGCGCCAGCACCGACGCGATCCGCAGCGCGAAGCACTTCTTGCCGAGCAGCGCGTTGCCGCCGTAGCCGGAGCCGTACGACCAGATCAGGCGCTCCTCGGGGAAGTGGGCGATCCAGGTGTTGTCCGGGTTGCACGGCCAGGCGACGTCCGTCGCTCCCGGCGCGAGCGGGCTGCCGACGGAGTGGAAGCAGGGGATGAACTCGCCGTCGTCGCCGAGCGCCGCGAGGGCGCGCGCTCCCATCCGGGTCATGATCCGCATGCTCACGGCGACGTAGGGGGAGTCGGTGACCTGGACGCCCAGGTGCGAGATCGGCGAGCCGATCGGACCCATGGAGAAGGGGACGACGTACATCGTCCGCCCTCGCATGCAGCCGCGGGCGAGCCCGTGGAGGACCTGCTTGAGCTCGCGCGGATCCATCCAGTTGTTCGTCGGCCCGGCGTCCTCGCGGAGACGGCTGGCGACGAAGGTGCGGTGCTCGACCCGCGCCACGTCGCGCGGATCGGAGCGGCAGAGGTAGCTGTTCGGGCGCTTCTCGGGGTTCAGCCGGACGAAGGTGCCGGCGGCGACCATCTCGCCGCAGATCCGGTCGTACTCCTCCTGCGAGCCATCGCACCAGTGGACGGCGTCGGGGGTGCAGAGGGCGCGGATCTCCTCGACCCAGGCGAGGAGCGCGGCATGGCGAGTCGGGGGCGGGGCGGTTGCGGGCATCGATGTCCTCCCGTGGTTGTCGGCTTCGCCCATTCTACGGGGTCGCCCGGCGTGATGGGCGGCGGCGGGAGGTGAGCGCGCGGGACCGCGTTCGCTCGAGAAACAACGTCCCGGCGCGACACCCTCGTCGCGGCCGGGACGCGCCCTCCAGCGGAGGGGAGGAGAACCTCAGCTCATCGGGCCCGCGCCCTCGACCGGCACGACCGGCGGAGCCGCCGGCTTGGCCTTCTTCACCGGCTTCTTGGCGGCCTTCTTGGCGACCTTCTTGGCCGGCTTCTTGGCGGCCTTCTTGGCGACCTTCTTGACCGCCTTCTTGGCCACCTTCTTCTTGGCGACCTTCTTGACCGCCTTCTTCACGGCCTTCTTGGCGACCTTCTTGACCGGCTTCTTGGCGGCCTTCTTGACCGCCTTCTTCACGACCTTCTTGGCGGCCTTCTTGACCGGCTTCTTGGCAGCCTTCTTCGCGACCTTCTTGGCCGGCTTCTTGGCGGCCTTCTTGCTGGGGCTCTTCTTCGTCGCCATTCGTTTCTCCTTTCGGCCCACCCACCATTGAGTGGTAGCCGATCTCTCTCCCGCTCCCTGCACGCTCGCCTCACACCTTCCGGAAGGGTGAGGGGTTGTCGAGTTGCGGGCGCAGGTGTTGCGACTATTGTCAACATTTTTTTCAAGAACACAAGAGGGGACGACCGGAAATCCGCGGTTGCCGGCGCGCGTCGCCCGCGCGGCGCAGTGGGTGGACGCGGCGCGGGTGTAGACTTCCACCCGTCCATGAGCACAGAGAGAGCCGCTCGCGATCCGCTCCGCACGCTGGTCGCCCTCGCCGCCAGCGCGCTGCTGGTGGCGGGGCTGCGCGTCGCAGCGTCGATCCTGGTGCCGGTGGTGCTGGCGGCGTTCCTCGCCGTGCTCATCCTGCCGCTCGTCCGTCTCCTCGAGCGCTGGCGGGTGCCGCGCGCGTTGGCGATCACCGCCGCCATGCTCCTTCTCTTCGGGGTCCTCGCGGGCTTCGTGGTCCTGCTCGGCGGCTCGCTCGGAGAGCTCCGGGAGATCGGCCCGCGCTACCTGCGCGAGCTCCGGGAGCGCCTCGCCTACACCTTCGAGTGGTGGGGCGCGAAAGGGGTCGCCATCGACGCCTGGCTGCCGGAGCGGTGGTTCGACGCCAAGGCCGTCGTCAATCTGCTCGGCACGACGGTGCGTGGCGGTGCGGCCTTCGCCTCCCGGGGAACGCTGGTGCTGCTCACGCTCTTCTTCGTCCTGCTCGAAGCGGGCGACTTCCGCCCCCGCCTGCGCCGCGCCTTCGGAGACAGCCCGCGGATCGACCGGCTCGCGGGCGTGACCCGCGAGCTGCAGCACTACCTCTGGATCAAGACCGTGGTCGGCGCGACGCTCGGCGTCGCGGTGGCGCTCTGGATCGCCTGGATGGGGGTCGACTTCCCTGTCCTGCTCGGGCTGCTCGCCTTCGGCTGCCACTACATTCCGAACGTCGGCGCCCTCCTCGCGGCGCTGCCGGGGATGCTCGTGGCCTTCGTCCAGCACGATCCGATGCACGCGATCCTCGTCGGCCTCGGCTACCTGGTGCTCGGGATGGTGCTCGGCAGCCTCGTCGAGCCGCTGCTGATGGGGCGCCGCCTTCGGCTCTCCGCGCTGGTGGTCTTCCTCTCCCTGATCTTCTGGGGCTGGGTCTGGGGGGCGGTGGGGATGCTCCTCTCGGTGCCGCTGACGATGACCGTGCGGATCGTCGCCGAAGGGGACGACGATCTCCGCTGGCTCGCCGCCCTGCTCGAGGCGGCGCCCCGGGCCGCGCCTCCCGAGTCGGCCGGGGAGGCTCCGCCGCCCGCCGAACCCGCCGGAGAGTGAGCCGGGGCGCAGGCCGCGCCACTTGCCCAACGCAATCGGCACTGATAGCGTACCCATTTGCAGGCGGGCGCCCATGATCCGGATGACCAAACAGACAGATTACGGTTTCGTCCTCCTCGGGCGGCTCGCCGAGCAGCCCGACCGGGTGGCGAACGCGCCCGAGCTCGCGGCCGAGACCCGGCTGCCGATGCCGATGGTCAGCAAGGTGCTCAAGCTCCTCGCCCGCCACGGGGTGCTCACCTCGCGGCGCGGGGTCCACGGCGGCTACGGTCTGGCGCGGCCGCCGGCCGCGATCACCGCCGCCGAGGTGATCGCGGCGCTGGAGGGGCCGGTGGCGCTCACCGTCTGCATCGACGGCAGCCCGGGGGTCTGCGCCCGGGAGCCGTTCTGCAGCCTCCGGGATCACTGGCAACGAATCAACGATACGGTCAACCGGGCGCTGGCAGGGGTCACGGTCGCCGACCTGGCCGTGCGACGCCCGCCTCCGGGCCTCCCCGCCCGCACCGGCCGGCAGCGGGAGCGCTCGTCGCGTCCGGCGGCGAAGAAGGCCGCCGGGGTACGAAGGGATCGAGGATGACGACCACCGACAACGACACCATCGAACAGCTGGCGACGCAGGAGTACAAGTACGGCTTCGTCACCGACATCGAGCAGGTAAAGCTCCCGGCCGGGCTCTCCGAGGAGATCGTGCAGCGGATCTCGGCGCTCAAGGGGGAGCCCGACTGGATGCTCGAGTGGCGCCTGAAGGCGTACCGGCACTGGCTCACGATGCGGGAGCCGACCTGGCACAACGTGACCTACCCCCCGATCGACTACCAGGCCGTCCACTACTACGCCGCGCCGAAGTCGTTGAAGGACGGCCCGAAGAGCCTCGACGAGGTCGATCCGGAGCTGCTGCGCACCTACGAGAAGCTGGGCATCCCCCTCCACGAGCGGGAGCGGCTGGCCGGGGTGGCGGTCGACGCCGTCTTCGACTCGGTCTCGGTGGCCACCACCTTCAAGGAGAAGCTCAACCAGCTCGGGATCATCTTCTGCCCGATGTCGGAGGCGATCCGCGAGCATCCGGAGCTCGTCCGGCGCTACCTCGGCTCGGTGGTCCCCTACTCGGACAACTTCTTCGCCACCCTGAACTCGGCGGTCTTCTCCGACGGCTCGTTCGTCTTCGTCCCGAAGGGGGTGCGCTGCCCGATGGAGCTGTCGACCTACTTCCGGATCAACGCCGCCAACACCGGCCAGTTCGAGCGCACCCTGATCGTCGCCGAGGAGGGGGCCCACGTCTCCTACCTCGAGGGGTGCACCGCGCCGATGCGCGACGAGAACCAGCTCCACGCGGCGGTCGTCGAGCTCGTCGCGCTCGACCACGCCACGATCAAGTACTCCACCGTCCAGAACTGGTACCCGGGCGACAAGGAGGGGAAGGGCGGGATCTACAACTTCGTCACCAAGCGCGGGCGCTGCGACGGGCGGGGTTCGAAGATCTCCTGGACCCAGGTGGAGACCGGCTCGGCGATCACCTGGAAGTACCCGTCGGTGATCCTCAAGGGGGAGGACTCGATCGGCGAGTTCTACTCCGTGGCGGTGACGAACAACTTCCAGCAGGCCGACACCGGCACGAAGATGATCCACATCGGCAAGAACACCCGTTCGACGATCGTCTCGAAGGGGATCTCGGCCGGCCAGGGGCAGAACACCTACCGCGGCCTGGTGAAGATCCTCGCCGGCGCCGACGGCGCCCGGAACTTCTCGCAGTGCGACTCGATGCTCATCGGCGACCGCTGCGGCGCCCACACCTTCCCGTACATCGACGTCCAGAACCCCACCGCGCAGATGGAGCACGAGGCCTCGACCTCGAAGATCGGCGAGGACCAGATCTTCTACTGCAACCAGCGCGGCATCGATACCGAAGACGCCGTCTCGATGATCGTCAACGGCTTCTGCAAAGAGGTCTTCCGCGAGCTGCCGATGGAGTTCGCGGTCGAGGCCCAGAAGCTGCTGTCGGTCTCCCTCGAGGGGAGCGTCGGCTGAGGACCCGGCCCCGGCCGGGGCCCTTCATGGAGAGCGACCCCTTGTCTCTGCTCGAAATCCGCAACCTGCACGCCAACGTGGAGGGCCGGGAGATCCTCCACGGCCTCGACCTCACCGTGAAGCCGGGCGAGGTCCACGCCATCATGGGCCCGAACGGCTCGGGCAAGTCGACCCTCGCCCAGGTGCTCGCGGGCCGGGACCTCTACGAGGTCACCGAGGGGGAGGTCTACCTCGACGGCCGCGACCTGCTCGCGATGTCGCCGGAGGACCGCGCGCGCGAAGGCCTCTTCATGGCCTTCCAGTACCCGGTCGAGATCCCCGGGGTGTCGAACACCTACTTCCTGAAGGCGGCGGTCAACGCGGTGCGCAAGCACCGGGGGCTGCCCGAGTACGACGCGATGGAGTTCCTCTCCCTGGTCCGCCGGAAGGTGCAGCTCGTCGGGCTCGACGAGGGGCTCCTCCAGCGGCCGGTCAACGAGGGGTTCTCCGGCGGCGAGAAGAAGCGCAACGAGATCTTCCACATGGCGGTGCTCGAGCCCCGGCTCGGGGTGCTCGACGAGACCGACTCCGGTCTCGACATCGACGCCCTGCGGATCGTCGCCGACGGCGTCAACAGCCTGCGGGGGCCGGAGCGCGCCTTCGTCGTCATCACCCACTACCAGCGCCTGCTCACCTACATCGTGCCCGACTTCGTCCACGTGCTCATCGACGGCCGGATCGCGCAAACCGGCGGCAAGGAGCTGGCGCTCGAGCTCGAGGCCCGCGGCTACGCCTGGATCGAATCGGAGCCCGCGGCGGCGCGCTGAGGCGTGACCCGGAGACGCATCCCCATGACCGCCGTCACGACCGATTCCCAGCCGTTCCTCGCCGCGGTCGAAGCGGCCCTCGCGGCTCGCCCGGGTGGCGAGCCGGCGGCCGTCGCCAGCCTGCGGCAGCGGGCGGCGGCGCGCTTCGCCGCGCTCGGCCTGCCGACCACCCGCGACGAGGAGTGGCGCTTCACGAACCTCGCTCCCGTGGCCACGACCCCCTACCGCCGCGCCCGCGGCGGGGTGCCCGCCGGCGCGGCGGCGTGGCTCGCCCCGTACCGGCTCCCCGGCGCGATCGAGCTCGTCTTCGCCGGCGGCCGCCTCGTGCCCGAGCTCTCGCACTCAGACGAGCTGCCGGCCGGACTCGAGATCGGCGGGCTCGGCGCGCTTCTCGCGAGCGGCGCCGACGGCCTCCTCGCCGAGCTCGGCCGGGTGACCGATCGCGACCAGCACGCCTTCGCCAACCTCAACACCGCCCTCTTCACCGACGGGGCGTTCGTGCGGACGGCGCCCGGCACGGTGGTCGAGCGCCCGATCCACCTGCTCTTCCTCGGTCACGCCGAGGAGGGAGAGCCGACCGCCGCCTTCCCCCGCGTGCTCCTGCTCGCCGGTGAGCGGAGCGAGCTCCGGCTCGTCGAGCGGTACGTCGGCCGGGACGGGGAGCGCTACCTCACCTGCCCGGTGACCGAGCTCATCGCCGCCCCCGAGGCGGTGGTCGACCATTACAAGGTGCAGCGGGAGGGGGACGCCGCCCATCACCTCGCGGTCTTCACCGTCGAGACCGGCCGCGGCGCCAACGTCACCAGCCACTCGATCTCGCTCGGCGGCGCGCTCGTGCGGCACGACGTGCGCGGGCTGCTCGCCGGCGAGGGGAGCGAGGCGACGCTCAACGGCCTCTACATGGTCCGGGGGCGGCAGTTCGTCGACACCCACATGCGGATCGACCACGCCCAGCCCCGCTGCGACAGCCACGAGCTCTACAAGGGGATCCTCAACGAGAGCGCCCGGGCGGTCTTCAACGGGCGGATCCACGTGCATCCCCACGCCCAGAAGACCGACGCGAAGCAGACGAACCGCAACCTCCTCCTCTCGAAGGAGGCGCTGGTCCACACCAACCCGCAGCTCGAGATCTTCGCCGACGACGTCAAGTGCACCCACGGCTCCACCGTGGGACAGCTCGACGAGGAGGCGATCTTCTACCTGCGCTCGCGGGGGATCGGCGAGGTGGCGGCGCGCAGCCTGCTGACCTACGCCTTCGCCTCCGACATCGTCGAGCGGATCCGGGTCGAACCGGTCCGCCAGGAGCTGCGCGACTTCCTCCTCGACTGGATTCCGCACGGAGAGGTCGTCCGGGACGCCACATGAGCGCCACCGCCGCGCGACCCGCCGTCCTCGCCGGCTACGACGTCGAGGCGCTGCGCGAGGAGTTTCCCGTCCTCGCCACCCGCCCCTACGGCAAGCCGCTCGTCTACTTCGACAACGCCGCCACGACCCAGAAGCCGCGGGCGGTGCTCGATCGCCTGGCGCGCTTCTACGCGCACGAGTACGCGGCGATCCACCGCGGCGTCCACCTGCTCTCGGCCCAGGCCACGGTGGCCTACGAGGGGGCGCGGGAGGCGGCGCGCCGATTCCTCAACGCCGCGCGGCTGACCGAGGTGGTCTTCGTGCGGGGCGCGACCGAGGGGATCAACCTCGTGGCCGCGAGCTTCGCCCGCCCCCGCCTCGCGCCGGGTGACGAGATCCTCATCACCGCCCTCGAGCACCACTCGAACATCGTCCCCTGGCAGGCGGTCTGCGCGGAGCGCGGCGCGAAGCTCGTCGTCGCGCCGATCGACGACCGGGGGGCGGTGATCCTCGAGGAGTTCGAACGCCGGCTCGGCCCGCACACGAAGCTGGCGGCGGTCACCCACGTCTCCAACGCCCTCGGCACGATCAATCCGGTCGCGGAGATGATCCGTCTCGCGCACGCCGCGGGGGTGCCGGTGCTCGTCGACGGCGCCCAGGCTGCACCCCGGCTCACGGTCGACGTCCAGGCGCTCGGCTGCGACTTCTACGTCTTCTCCGGACACAAGACGTACGGCCCGACGGGCATCGGCGTCCTCTGGGGCCGCCAGGAGCTCCTCGCGGAGATGCCGCCCTACCAGACCGGCGGCGGGATGATCCGCGCCGTGACCTTCGAGGAGACGCTCTACGATGCCCCGCCCGCCCGCTTCGAGGCGGGCACCCCGCCGGTGGCCGAGGCGATCGGTCTCGGGGTGGCGCTCGGCTATCTCGAGCGGGTCGGGCTCGACGCGATCGCCGCCTGGGAGGACGAGCTCCTCGCCCTCGCCACCGCGGCGGTGGCCGAGGTGCCGGGGCTGCGGATCCTCGGGACCGCGCCGGCGAAGGCCGGGGTCCTCTCGTTCGTCATGGCCGGGGTCCACCCGCACGACATCGGCACGATCCTCGACCACGAAGGGGTCGCGGTGCGCGCCGGCCACCACTGCGCGCAGCCGGTGATGGACCGGTTCGGGGTGCCGGCCACCGTGCGCGCCTCGTTCGGGCTCTACAACACCCCCGCCGAGGTCGAGACCCTGGTGCGCGGTCTCGCGCGGGTGCGCCACCTCTTCCCGGCCTGAGCGGTCCGTCCCGGAGCGGGGCGAACGAAACGCAGCGAAAACGAAGGGGACCGCCGTCCGGCGGTCCCCTTCTCGGCTCTCCGGCGGGCGGCTTCGACGGCCGCTCCCGATCAGGGTGCGGTGACCGGGTTGCCGTCGGCGTCGAGCAGGTGCAGCTCGCCGAGGTCGAGCTCGCGCAGGCCGGCTTCGATCTGCGTGCGGTCGCCCACCACCACGTAGACGACCCGGGCCGGATCGATCGCCGCCTTGCCCGCGGCGTTCACCGCCGCGAGGTCGAGCGCCGTGACCGCCGCGGGGTAGGTCGTGAAGTAGTCGTCGGGCAGGTCGAACTGCACCATCTGGGCGAGCGAGGCCGCGATTGCGCGGTTCGTCTCCCAGCGGCCGGGCAGGGTCAGCGTGAGGCCGTCCTTGGCCTTGGTCAGCTCCTCGGCGTCGAGCGGCCGCGCGCCGACGATCTCGGTGAGCTCCCGGACCACCTCGGCCACCGCCTCCTTCGTCTTGTCCCCCTGGACCGGGGCCATCACGAAGTAGGGACGCGGGCCGCGGGCGTCGGGCATCGTCATCCGGGCGCCGTACGACCAGTGCTTGTCCTCGCGCAGGTTCATGTTCAGGCGGGAGGTGAAGGTGCCGCCGAGCGCGTAGTTGAACGCCTGGAGCGCGGTGTCCTCGGGGCTGTTCTTCGGGGGCGCGAGCACCCCGGCGAAGATCACCGACTGCTGCGAGCCGGGCCGGTCGATCAGGTAGACCTCCGCGCGGGTGCCGGTCGTGGCCGGCGCGACGTTCTTGGCCGGCACCTCGCCCGCCTTCCAGCCGCCGAAGAGCTTCTCGATCTTCGGCTGGATCTCGGCGAGCGTGGTGTCGCCGACGACGACGAGGGTGGCGTTGTTCGGCTTGTACCAGGTGGCGTGGTGGGCGGCGAGCGCGTTCCGGTCGAGGGCCGCGACGGAGGCCTCCGTGCCCGAACCGGTGAACGGCACCGCGTAGGCGTGGCCGGCGCCGTAGAGGAGCGCCGGCAGCACCCGCAGGCCCATGAGGCTCGGGTTGACCTTCTCGCGCTGGATCGCGGCGAGCTGCTGGCGCCGGAGGCGCTCGAAGTTGGCCTCCGGGAAGGTGGGCTCGAGCACCACCTCGGCGAAGAGGGCGAGAGAGGCGTCGAGCGTCTCGCGGAGCGCCGAGAGCGAGACGAACGAGCTGTCGAGCGAGGCGCCAGCGCCGAGGCTGGCGCCGAGGCGGTCGAGCTCGTCGGAGATCGCGAGGGCATCGTGCCGCCGCGTCCCCTCGTCGAGCATCGCCTGCGTGAGGGCGGCGGTGCCGAGGATCCCCCCGGCGTCGGCGGCGTAGCCGGCGTCGACGAGCAGGCTGGCCTCGACCACCGGCACCCCGTGGCGCTCCGCCACGACGAGCTTCAGGCCGTTGGCGAGCGTGGCGTGTTCGATCTTCGGGAAACCGGGCGCCGGCGGCGTGCCGGTCTCCGGGAAGCGGGAACGGTCGGGGTCGGTGCCCGTGGCCGCGAGCTCGGGGAACGGATGCACCTCGAGCAGGTAGAGCCCGTCGGAGAGCCAGGCGGCGGCGGTCTCCCGCACCGCGGCCGGGGTCGCCGCGAGCTGGGTGGCGAGGCTCTTCTTGTAGGCGTGCGGATCGCCGGTGTAGACGTAGCCGCTCGCGAGCACGTCCGACTTGCCGCCGAAGCCGCCGATCCGCTCGAGACCGCGCACCCGCCGGGCGTACGCCGAGGTCTTGGCGCGCTCGAGCTCCGCGGCCGTCGGCCCGCCGGCGAGGAACCGGGCGAGCTCCTCGCGCAGCGCCTTCTCCACCGCGGCGAGATCGCCGCCCGGCCGGGCGGTCGCCATGATGATCATCTGTCCGCCGATCTCCTTGCCGAAGGCGAAGGCGGCGACGTCGGTGGCGATCTGGTCGTCGTAGACGAGCCGCTTGTAGAAGCGCGAGCTCTTGCCTTCGGCGAGCACCGCGGCAGCGAGACCGAGCAGGTCGAGCTCGGGGCTGCCGGTCGGCGGCACGTTCCAGACCATGTGGAGCCGGGGCTGCGGCACCCGATCCTCGTAGCGGCCGCGCTTCTCGCCCGTCATCTTCGCCACCCAGGTCTCGTGCCGGGCGATCGGCGGCCCCGGGGGGATGGAGCCGAACCAGCGCTCGACCTTCTCCCGGGCCTCGGCCACGGTGACGTCGCCGGCGATCGAGAGCACGGCGTTGTTCGGCCCGTAGTAGCTCCGGAACCAGTCGTGGACGTCCTCGAGCGAGGCGGCGTCGAGGTCCTCCATCGAGCCGATCACCGACCAGGAGTAGGGGTGCCCCGCGGGGTAGGTCTGTTCGGTGATCAGATCCCAGACCCGGCCGTACGGCTGGTTCTCCCCCTGCCGCTTCTCGTTCTGGACCACGCCGCGCTGTTCGTCGAGCTTGGCCTGGTCGATCGCCCCGATCAGGTGCCCCATCCGGTCGGACTCGAGGAAGAGGGCGAAGTCGAGCGCCGACTTCGGGACGTTCTGGAAGTAGTTGGTGCGGTCGACGTTCGTCGTTCCGTTCAGGTCGGTGGCGCCGACCTTCTCCATCGCCTTGAAGTAGTCGTCGTTGAAGTTCTCCGAGCCGTTGAACATCAGGTGCTCGAAGAGGTGGGCGAAGCCGGTCTTGCCCGTCTTCTCGTTCTTCGAGCCGACGTGGTACCAGATGTTCACGGCGACGATCGGCGCCTTCGGGTCCTCGTGCACGAGCACGGTCAGGCCGTTGGGCAGCGTGAACTTCTCGTACGGGATGTCGGGGATCGTCGAGAGGCTCGGGGTGGCGGCGGCGGTGCCCGCGGCGAGCGCGGCAGCGGCGGTGATCATGGCGAGAACCTTTCGCATCCTTCCTCCTGGGTTGGCTTGCAGAACCGGGCCGGCGCGCCGGGCCGGAGACGAGACGGGCGCGGACCGGGGCCGGACCGCGGGACGGCTCGCCTATGCTATGCAATACGGCGGGTCGCGGGAGAAGGTTGACAGGCGTGAGCGCGCCCGCGCTGTCCCCGCCGGAGAGCTGCGACACCGCGTCCATGCCGAGGCCGGACTCCCCGACCGCCACCTGGAACCCGGATGCCGGCGCCGGGTCCCGCGGCGACCCCCTGCTCCCTCCCGGCCGCCTCTTCGCGGACCGGTACGAGGTCCGGGAGCTGCTGGGGACCGGCGGCTCCGCCCAGGTCTTCCGCGCCTGGGATCGCACGCTCCGTCGCGAGGTGGCGCTCAAGGTCCTGAGGCCGGAGACGGCCGGGGCGAACGCCCGGCGCCGTCTGGCCCGCGAGGCGGCGCTGGCGCGCGACGTGGAGAGCCCCCACCTGCTGCGGGTGTTCGACGTGGGCGAGGCCGAGGGCCTCGCTTTCCTCATCCTCGAGCTCCTCCCCGGCGGCAGCCTCCGCGACCGCCTGCGGAGCGGACCGCTGCCGGTCGGCGAGGCAGTCGAGATCGGCCGGCAGCTGCTCTCCGGCCTGGCGGCGCTCCACGCCGCCCGGATCGTCCATCGCGACGTCAAGCCGAGCAACGTCCTCTTCACGGCGGCCGGGGAGGCGAAGCTCGGCGACCTGGGGGTGGCGCTGCCGCTCGCTGCCGACGAGACCCGGGCCACCTCGATGGGCGCGCTGCTCGGGACGATCGACTACCTCTCTCCCGAACAGGCGCTCGGCCACGAGGCCGACGAACGCTCCGATCTCTTTGCCGTCGGGCTCGTGCTCCACGAGATGCTCACCGGCGACCTCCCGTTCGTGCGCGACGGCTCGGCCGCGACGCTGCTCGCCCGCCTGCGGCAGCCGGCGCCGGCGGTGCGCCACCGGTGTCCGGAGGCGCCGCGCTGGCTCGACGCGCTCGTCGCCCGGCTGCTGGAAGCCGATCCCCGCCGCCGGCCGCAGTCGGCGGAAGCGGTCCTCGCCGATCTCCGCGCCCGCCGTTTCCGTCTTCCGAGCCATCGCCGGCGGCGGCTCCTCGCCGCGGTCGCCGCCGGCGGCGCGCTGCTCGCCGCCGCGGGTCTCACCTGGCAGCACGAGCGGGCGGGGTTCTCCCGCCTCGCCGTCCTCGGGGAGGGCGCCGATCCGGGCATGGTGGCGGTCGACCGGGCCGGGCGGGAGCTCTGGAGACTCCCGGAGGTGGCGGCGACCGTCGCCAGGAACGCCACGCTCGCCCGCCTCGTGCCGGGTGAGCCGCCCCGTCTCGTGGCGGCTCTGCATCGGCACCACGACTATCGGCCGGAGAGCACCCTGCAGCTCACCGCCCTCGACACCGCGACCGGGACGGTGGTCGACCGGATCGACCTGCGGGCCGGCCAGTTCGAGGTGCCGTTCCCGGGCTACGCCGTGCGCTATGCCCCGGGTCAGATCGTGGCCTGCGATCTCGACCGCGACGGCATCGACGAGCTGCTCATCGGCTACCATCACGTCCGCTCCTGGCCCGCCTTCACGATCCTCTACGAGCCCCGGCAGCGGCGCAGCCGGATCGCCTACCGCAGCGCCGGCCACGAACGCTTCGCCGCCGCGCACGATCTCGACGGTGACGGCCACCCGGAGCTCCTCTTCACCGGGATCAACAGCCTCCTCGGGTCGTACCCCGTCGCGACCGCGGTGCGGCTCTTCCCTCCGGTGGCGGAAGAGGGGGCGCCGGGCAAGAAGCTCGTGGGTGGCGCCTTCGGCCCTGGCACCGGACAGTGCGGCTTTTCGGCGTCGGGGCTGCTCTGGCAGCGCCTCCTGCCGCGCGGGGTGATCCGCGAGGGGCCGGGAGCGATCCGCTTCGATCCGGCCGCGCGGCACCTCGAGATCGCCTATGAAGAGCAGCCGCCGGTGGTCCTCCGGTTCGACGGGAGCCGGCCGGGAGAGGCCCCGCTCGCCACCAGCCCGGAGACGCCGCCTGCCGCGCGTGCTCTCCTCGACTTCGAAGAGGCGCTCCGCCTGGCCGGCGGCGAGGCGTTCGAGAGAGCCCTCGCCGCGGCCGCGCGGGGGAAGGCCGCCGCGCGCGCCGCCGGCGACCCCCTCCTCGTGGAGTGCCTCGACCGCCTCGCGGCCCGGCTCCTCGCCGCGGCGGGCAGGACCGACGAAGCGGAGCGGGCGTTCCGCGATCTCGTTGCCACCACCGAATCGCCCGCCGAGGTGGCCTACGACGCCGCCCGCGCCCTCCACCTCGCCGGGGAACCCGAGCGCGCGCTGCCCTGGTACCGGGAGAGCCTCCGGACCGGCGTCTCCCGCCCCGGGGCGCTGAACCCGATCTTCGCCCTCGAAGGGGTGGTGTTCGCCCTCGTCGAGCTCGGCCGGCCCGGCGAAGCGCTCGCCGAGCTCGACCGGTTCGAGGCTCTCCACGGCGGCGGGCTCGAGAGTGCCCCCGGCCGGCGGGCGCTCTCGAGCGCCTACCGCTTCTTCGTCGCCTGGCGGGCCGGCGAACCGGTGCCGAGCGGGCTGCTCTTCCCCGCCGACGCACCGACCGACTACCTCCTCTACCTGGGCCTCGAGGCCCGCCGTGTGACCGGCACCCCGCCGGCGGAGCTGCTCGCCACCGTCGAGGCCGGCCTCACCGAGGCGAGCGTCGGGAGCGGCCTCTTCCTCGCCCTGCGCGCCGAGCTTCTCGCCGAGCTCGGACGGTCGCCGGAAGCACGGGCGGAGATCGTCGAAGCGCTCGATCTCGTCCGCCTCCGGCGGCAGTACGACATCCCCGCCCGCGGTCTCCTGCCGGTCGTCGAAGCGCGATACCAGCGCCTCGTGGGGAGCCGCGGCTAGCGGCATGGCCCTTGCTCTGGAGAGACCCGTGAGGAGGGCAGGATGATCCGGGTCGTCGTCAGCGCCGGTGGCGCCTGCCGTTGCTTCGCACCGCCCGAGACCGAGGTGCGGCTCGGCTCGTCGCGCGAGTGCGACTGGCACCTGCCCTTCCCCGGCGTCTCCCGTTTTCACGCCCGCGCCGTGATGGAGGGCGAGCGGTTGCTCCTGCGCGACACCGGCTCGAAGAACGGCCTGTTCGTCGGCCGGGAGCGCCGTGGCGAGGTGCGGCTCGGACTCGGAGAGAGCGTCAGCCTCGGGCAGGCCCGGCTCGCGCTGGAGCGGCTCGATCCCGCCGAGGGGGAGTTGGCGATCTCCTTCGAGGCCGGGAGGCCGGTAACCAGCGACGAGGAGTTGCCGACGGGCACGGCCGAGCTCGCAGCCGAAGCGCTGGAGCCGGCGGCCCGTGCCCTGCTCCTCGCCCGCCGCACGGCCGCCATCCACAGCCCGGGGCCGGGCCTGCGGCGGCGAATCCTCGCCGAGGCCGGCGAGCTGCTCGGCGTACCGACGCTCTTCGTCGGCCAGCTCGACCGCTGGGACGAGGTCGTTCTCCGGGATCTCCACGGTGTCCTGCCCACGAGCGAGATGCTCGCGAAGCTGTCTCTCGAGCTCCGCCGAGGAAGAGGCGAAGCGGATCTTGAAGAACGCTGGCTGCTGGCCCCGGTACACCCGGGCCGGCGGGCGTTCCTGGCCGCGGGGCCGTTGCCGGCAGGTGGGAGCGAGGAGATCTGGAAGGAGATGCTCCTCGATTTCCTCGCCGTGCGGCTCCTCAACCCCATGGAAGTGGTGCCGGAGGGGACGGTCGAGAAGGCGGAGCCCGCCGCAGGCGGGGAGCTTTCGATCCCCGCGGGGATGGTGATCGGCACCTCGCCGGCGTTTCAGGCCGTGCTGGCCGAGCTGCGGTCGATCGTCTCGAGCCAGATGTCGATCCTCCTGCTCGGCGAGAGCGGGACCGGCAAGGAGGTGCTGGCGCGGCTCGTCCACGCTTCGAGCCCGAAAGCGGACGGACCGTTCGTGGCCGTCAACTGCGCAGCGCTGCCCGCGGAGCTGCTCGAGGCGGAGCTGTTCGGCATCGTCCGCCGGGCGGCGACGGAGGTGGATGCTCGCGAGGGCAGGTTCGCGCAGGCGAACGGCGGCACGCTCTTCCTCGACGAGGTCGGCGACCTTCCGCTCAAGCTGCAGCCGAAGCTGCTGCGCGCTTTGCAGGAGCGGGAGATCCTGCCGGTCGGTGGCCGTCACCCGGTGAAGGTCGATCTCCGGATCGTCGCGGCGTCGAACCGCGATCTGCCGGGCCTGGTGGCCTCCGGCGCCTTCTCGGATGGCCTCTTCTATCGCCTCGCCGGCGTCGTGGTGCGCGTGCCGCCGCTCGCCGAAAGGCGCGAGGACCTGCCGCTCTTCATCGCGGAGTTCACGTCGCGCATGGCCGAGCGGCACGGCAAGCACCTCTGTGGCGTGACCCGCGCCGCCCTTGCCCGCCTGCTTGCCTGGCCCTGGAAGGGGAACGTCCGGGAGCTCGAGAACGAGATCGAGGCGGCCGTCCTGCGCGCCGCCGACGGGGATGCGCTCCGGGCCGAGAACCTGAGCGAGGGGGTGCGGAAGGGGCTGGCCGTGACCGGCGCCGAACCGGCCGCGAGCGCGGTCCTCGACGAGGAGGTGGCGGTGCCGCAGCCGGGAGCCGGCGGGGCTCTCCGGGACCGCCGCGCCGCGGAGGAGCGCGCCGCGATCACGGAGGCCCTCAGCCGCACCGGCGGCAACGTACGCGCCGCCGCCGCCCTCCTGGGCCTGACGCCGCAGGGATTGCGCTACAAGCGCAAACGCCTGGGTCTGGCCTGAGGCTCGCGGGCGGCAGACTACTTTCCTGTTCGGGCAAGCAATCTTGCCATTGACGGCAAGCTCTCTTTCTTTCGCTCGCCGTAGAGGAGCGAAATCGTTCACTTCCTCCTGGAACGGTCCTTGCTCCTTCAAGGAAGCCAGATGCGGCGAGTATCGAAAGAAGCAGAGATGGGAAGCGCCTCTCTCTCGGATGTTCCATGGCTCGCGATGACCGCATCGAGCGAGCGGTCAGATGCGTAAAGGCATCTCGCTGCACTGGCTCATGCTGCCCGCACTCGTTGCGTACGGGCTCCTGGTCGAGCCGAGCAGCGGGGATCGGGCACTGCCTTGCATCTGGAAGCTTTTCTTCGGAGTGGCCTGTCCCGGTTGTGGGCTCTCTCGTGCCGACGCTCTCCTCGTGCGAGGGGATCTCCGGGCGGCGCTGGAGCTCAACTGGCTCATCGTTCCGGTCTGGCTGTTGGCGGTGAAGTCGTTTGCAGATCGAGTTGTCAACGCCCTTTCCCAGAGGAGGTAGAGCATGGCCCAGCTTGGTGCAGTAGAGATCGCCGAGCTCACGAAGGATCTCGACGACACGAAGAAGATGATCTTCCAGTCGCAGTACTCGGCCGAAAGGAAGGATCGGGGGACGGCGGTCCTTCTCGCCTACTTCATGTGGGATCGAATCTGGTTGGGAGATGTCGGGCTCGGGGTACTCAAGCTGCTCACGGCCGGACTCTGCGGCATCTGGTGGATCGTCGATCTCTTCACGGCGGGTTCTCGCTGCGACGACTACAACAGAAGCAAGGCGGAAGAGATCGTTGCGGCGCTCAAGGTGAGTTGACGAAAGCGCCCCGGATATTGCGATAGCACCCGGTTTGAGTTCGAGCCTGGTGACCAGTAAGCCGACGGTTCACTTCGAAGAGGGTCTTTGTGCGCACTTGCACGCTTGCCCATTGTTCGAGAAACGAGGATGGCCGGCGGGCGCGAGACCTGAGCTGTTCAGGGAGAGTTTGTGCTCGGCCACGACGACGATAACCGTTCAGGCCGTACCCGGATCGCTTTCGCTCGACGAGAGGAGTCATTGAAATGGACATCCTGGTTGCATTCTTGCGTGGCGTCACTTCGCTGGTCGGGATCCTGATATCGCTGGGCGTGATGGTCCTCACTCTCTTTCTTCTCGGGCGTGAGCATTTCGGCTCAGTGTTATACGGGTTGGTGCGAACGCTTGGTAACTTGTTGATCGCGCCGTTTGGTTTTCTGCGGAGGCTCGCGCTCGATATCGCGGAGTTCGGAAATCGGACATCGGATCCGTACGAGCATCGTCACCTCTATCTGCTCAGGAGGTTTCTGGCTTGGCAGCAGGCCACGATCTTGATCGTGGCTTGCGTGTTCATCGGCATTGGTGTTGCGAGCTCCTGGTCCGCTCTGCTTCCTGATCCGGAAGTCCTAAAGCTCTTGAAAGAGACCCGCAGTAAAACGGTGTCCACTCGCGTTCAGCTCGAGACGAAGATCGATGAAGAGCAGCGGTCCATCACCCAGCGGAGCCAGCGGATTGCAGAAGCTCTTGAAAGATATCGGGCCGAGCGAGAACCAATCGTGGAGCGGTCTGCCCGGGAGATGACTCGTTTGGCCGGTGACCTGCGATCCAACCCCGAGACCCAGGTCCTCCTTCAGTTCCTCGAACGCGAAATCACGAGAGAATCTCCAGGTGACACGAGGGCTGTGAATGGGTTGCATAGACGTCTCAGAGGGCGGATAGAGGGGGCGACCTGGGTCGGCGGAGCAGAAGGAACTCTCGGTCGCTGGTTGGAGTCGTGGAAGACAAAAGCGATCGCCGAGGTCGAGCTTGCCCACGCTAGAACGACCGTCGAAGACGAGTATGACCGCCAGGTAGCCGGGCTTCCCAGCGAGATCAAAGAGCTTCGGACCCGCCTGCAATCACTCGAAGAGACACAGGCTCGGCTAGAGAAGATGAGCAAACTGAAGTGGGGGAAAGCCTTGCTGACGCTCGGAACGACCTACATCACCTTGTTCTGGATGATCTTGCTCGCGGGACTGCTCCTCGAGTTGTTCAGATCCTGGATCGGTGTCGTCACGGACGTTCGAGACCTCAGGAGCGGCCTGACAGCAACTGACCGCCCCGCAGAAGTGGTGCAACACAACCTCCCGCCGTCTGTGTGAGCACCGGGAGTCAGAACCACCATGCGCGAGACAATCAGAGAACCTCGGCGCCTAGCCCGGTATCCTGCGACCACGCAAGCATTCGCGTTGATCGCGATCGCGGCATTCATGAGCCTCGTGATCCCGGCGTTTGGAGCTGACAGCACGGTTCTCACTCTTGGCGAACTGCGGTCTCTGCTCCTTGTCGGCCAGCCGGATGACGAGGTTGCTGCAGCCATCCGGACTCGCGGCGTAGCCTTCGATGTCGATCGAGACGTCATCTCAGATCTCCGTCGCAGAGGGGCGGGCAATGCAACGATCGCTGCGCTGAGCGCACGCCTCGCGGCGCCCACCCTGATCGTTACGACAACGCCAGCCGACTGCGAGATACTCATCGACGATCAGGCGGTCAGATCTACCGCATCATCAGGCGGTCGTCGGATTAGCCCTTTGTCGGAAGGTTCGCACCTGGTCCTGGTTCGCAAAGCCGGCTATCGGGACGGCAGTAAACGCGTACAGGTGCGGGCTGGTGAAGTGACCCGTATCGAGATGACCCTCCAAGCCCTGCCAGCTGCTTTCGAACTCGGGGAGAGCTTGCCAGGTCTCGAGGTCATGATCAACGGCAAGCAGATGAGCGGTAGGAGGGTCGAACTACCAGCGGGGGTGTATGAGGTTCACTTCTCCGGCCCGCTGTTCCGCCCGGCCACCCAGCAGATCAGCCTATCCCCCGGCGAAACCTACATACTCGATCCGCAATTGGAGACTGATTTTGACGCCGTCGCTCGACTCCGGGAGGAGATGCGATCCGCGATCGACCAGGGAAGTCAAGAGAAGAGCGCGAAGCTTGCAAAGCAGCTCGTACGCTATTTCCCAGACGATTCTGAAGTCCTGGTGACGGCCGCGCATGCCTTCTTTCTCGACGACGACAAGGCCTCGTTCGTGCCGACCGCCAAAGCAGCAATACTCCACGGCGCTCGTGTACGCCTGCCCGTTCTTCATCGTCACAGAGCCATAGAGGGCACTCTGAGAGATTCGAACCTCGTGATATCCAAGGACTGGATCGTTTTCGAGCCACTCGAGGCGAACTGCCCCATGGCCCGGCCGCCCTACCCGGTCGGGGAACTCGCTTCCGTTGCCCTTCGCAAAGAAGGCGGCTATCTATGGCTCGAGCTCGGTTTCAGGAGGCCGGACGGCCGCAAAGAGGAGGTTCTGCGCCTCGCCGATCGAGGAACGACCCTGAGACCCGCGGCAAAGGAGAAGTCGTTGGGCGGTGTGATGAACATCCGGTACACCGGTTTCGTTATGGAGCTTCGTCCCGGCGCCGAACGTTCACTCGAGTCGATCCGTACCTTGCTGACTGACAGTACATTTCGAAATCGGATGGAAGCCGAGGTAACGGACGGCAATCAGCCTGAGTAGATTGAAAACAGATATCCACAAGGACAGCTGAACGGGAAGCGAGCGGGAGAGCTCGACCGAGAGTGGCCAAGCCGGGAGACGAAGAATCCCGACAGGAGAGATCGGGCTGACGAGCCGCCCCGTCCGGGCCGTGCGCTCAGTCCTGTGTGCCAGTCTTCTCCTCCACCTCCAGCTCGTAGCAGTGCCGGCCCGCCGGGTGGCGCCAGAAGGGGTTGGTGCCTCTATCGGGGGGGCTGGAGCGGGCGAAGGTGGCGCAGAGGGCATAGCGCTTCTCGCCGCGCGGCTCGAGCTCGTACGGGGCTCCGGTCTCCGGATCCCGGTCGATCGTGGCGCCCCAGGGTTCGGCGGCGAGCGTTTTGAGGTCCGCCGGGAGGGTACCGTGCCGCTCGGCGTACTGAGCGACCTGGCCCGCGATCGTCTTCAGGGCCGCGACCCGGAGGTCGTCGAGGCGCTCGCGCCGCTTCTCGGCCGGGGGCGTGAGCTGGAAGGCGCCGGCGATCGTGGCGGCCAGCACCGCCACCGTCGCGCCCCAGGCCCAGGGCGCCCGCCGCCGGGTTCGTGCCCGCTCCTCCCCCGCGGTCTCCTCGGCGCGGAGGTCACCGAGGTAGTAGGCGAAGATCGCCGTGGCGATCCCGGCGACGACCGCCGTCTTGGCGAGGAAATGCGAGGTCAGCTCACCGCCGAGCAGACGGAAGAGGACCGTCACGAGGCTCCCGACCAGCACCGTGGCGGTGACGTAGAGGGTCAGGTAGGTGAGCCACTTGCGGACCCGCGAGCCGCGCCGGGCCGGGTCGCGCCGGGCGGAGCGTTCGAGGCCGATCGAGAGCGCGAGGAAGAGCGGAAAGGCGACGGCGAGGCTGGAGATCGCCCAGCGGATCGTCCGGTCGGTTCCGTACCGGTAGACGCTGCCGGTCAGAGCGCTGGGCCAGGCCGTCTCGATCAGCTCGAAGAGGAGGCTCATCAGCTGGTAGGCGGAGAGGTAGAGCGCGGTGAAGAGGACGAGGTAGAGGAACGCCTCCCGGGCCGAGAGGTAGGGGCGCGGCCGCGGCACCGGGATCGGGAACGGACTCTCGGCGAACGCCGCCAGCCCCTCGGTCACCTCCTCGCGCCGCCAGCCGGCGGCGACGAGCGCCTGCTCGATCTCCGCGCGGGGCACCTCGCGCCGCAGCGCCTCCTCCACGAACCGCAACACTCTTTCGTCGGCAGCCATCGGGACCTCCCATCCCGCGTCGGGTCTCTCGCCGGGTCAGGAGCCCACCCGGTCCGGGCGGCGCATGCACGGCGGCGAACGCGACCGGTCGCGCCGCGCCTCAGGTGGCCGCGAGGTCGGTGTTCGTCTCCGCTCGCGCCACGCTCCAGATGTGGAGCCACCAGTAGATGATGCAGGCGACGAAGCCGAGGCCGGCTTGGTTGCTCAGGAAGAGGACGAGCACCCAGAGGATGCGCGTCTCCTGCTGCAGCCGTGGGTTCTTGAACAGATGGGCGATATAGAAGACCAGCAGCCCAATGATGAGAAGGATCGTTACGACGAAGAGCCCGATCATCGTCGCGAGCAGCCCGTAACCGGGCCCCCGGTGGTGGCCCTCTCCGGCGACGACAAGCAGCAAGAAGAGAGCGAAGGCGATTGCCAGGAGCACAGCCGGCAGGAGGGTGAGCCCTCCGATGACGAGGGCCAACGGTTTCCGGATGGTCATCGCAACCCCCTCCTTCTCTCTGTGTCGGTGTTCTGGGCGATCAGCGGCAGGCTATCAGACGGCTGCCGACGCTCTCGGAAACCGTCGGGCTGGCGGACTCGCTCGCCTTCACGGCTCGGTCGGAGTGGCCGGCCGCCGCAGGGGAGCGAGGGCGGCGGTCCAGCGGGCGAGCTCGGCGAGGAGGCGGTCGGCGGCGCGGGCCTGGGCGTCGGTGGGGCGGAAGATGCCGTCCTCGCCGATCAGCCGGGTGAACGAGGGGATCGCCACCTGCTGCGGGAGCGGCATGAGCTGGAGCGCGGTGAGGAGCGGCTTGACCGCCTGCGCGGCGCGCATCCCGCCGGAGTTGCCGCCGTAGGAGACGAAGGCGGCGGCCTTGTGCCCCCACTCGTGGTAGAGGTGGTCGAGGGCGTTGACGAGCGACGGCGCCGGGAAGGCGTTGTACTCCGGGGTGACGAAGACGAAGGCGTCGGCGCGGGCGACGGTCTCGCTCCAGCGCCGGGTGGCGGCGTGGAGGTAGCGCCGCGTGGCCGGCTCCTCGGGTTCGTCGAAGAGAGGGAGCGCGATCTCCGCGAGGTCGACCAGCTCGACCGTGAACGACCCCTCCTGCCGGGCGTGCTCGGCGAACCAGCGGGCGACCGGCGGGCCCTGGCGGCCCTGACGGGTGCTCACGAGGATGACCTGGAGAAGGGGGCGCGACATCGTGGCTCCTTTCCTCTGCAGCCCCCGCTGCAGAGGGCGCGCGGGCGCTATTCTAAGGCCGGACGGGGCGCGCACGGCCCCGCGCCGGACTCCGGGAGGTGAGCGCATGACCACGCTTCGCCCCGGCCTCGTCGGCCTGATCCCGGCCGCCGGCCGCGCCACGCGGCTCGGCGAGCGGCCGCAGAGCAAGGAGGTGCTGCCGCTCGGCACCGCGGCCGCCGGCGCGCCGCGCCTCGTCTGCCACGACCTGCTTGCGACCTACCGGGAGGCCGGGGTCGAGCGGGCGTTCGTGGTGCTGCGGGAAGGAAAGTGGGACGTTCCGGCGGCGCTCGGCGACGGCCGCGCCTGCGGCCTCGCTCTCGCCTACCTCGTGGTGCCGCCGACCGCCGGGGTGCCGTTCACGCTCGACCGCGCCTACCCGTTCGTCCGCGGGCAGGAGGTGGCGCTCGGCTTCCCCGACATCCTGCTCGCGCCCCACGATCTGCTCGCCCGGCTCCGCGCCCACCACCATGCGGGGAACGCCGAGGTTTCGCTCGCGCTCGTGCCCTGTGACCGCCCCGCGGCGAGCGATCTCGTGGAGATCGACGCGAGCGGCCGGGTGGTGCGCTTCGAGATCAAGCCGCGGACGCCGACGCTCACGCTCACCTGGGTGCTCGCGATCCTCTCCCCGCGCTTCACCGACTTCCTCCACGAGTGGGTGGCGGCCGAAAGCCACCGGGCGATCGCCCGCGGCCGGGAGGCGTACGTGGGCGACGTCTTCGCCGACGCCATCGCGCACGGCTTGCCGATCTCGGGCCTCGTGCTGCCCGACGGCCGCTCGCTCGACATCGGCACGCCGGACTCACTCGCCCGCGCTGCCGCGGGGAACTGGGCGTCGGGCTGAAAACGGCGGGAGAACGGGAGCGATCCGGAAGCGAAGGGGAGGCTCGCGAGCGAGCCTCCCCGGGTGCGTGCGCGGTCGTTCCGGGCGTCAGCGCTGCAGCATCGTGAGCAGCAGCCCCTGTCCGTTGCCGAAGGCGGCGATCAGGCCGGCGAAGACGACCGAGACCATCGACATCAGCTTGATCAGGATGTTGAGCGACGGCCCGGCGGTGTCCTTGAACGGATCGCCCACCGTGTCGCCGACGACCGCCGCCTTGTGCGCGTTCGAGCCGCGGCCGCCGTACTCGCCGCTCTCGATGTACTTCTTCGCGTTGTCCCAGGCGCCGCCGGCGTTCGACATCATGAGCGCGAGCGAGAAGCCCGCCGCCAGCCCGCCGGCGAGCAGCCCGAGCACGCCCGCGACGCCGAGCAGCACGCCCACGGCGACGGGGATGACGATCGCGAGCAGCGCCGGGGCGAGCATCTCCCGCTGGGCGGCGATCGTGCTGATCTCGACGCAGCGGGCGTAGTCGGGCCTGGTGGTGCCCTCGAGGATGCCGCGGATCTCGCGGAACTGCCGCCGCACCTCGTCGACCATCCCACCGGCGGCACGGCCGACGGCGCTCATCGTCATCGCCGAGAAGTAGAAGACGGTGGCGACGCCGACGAAGACGCCCACCAGCACCGCCGGGTTGAGCAGCGTCACCCGGTAGTACGACATGAAGCCTTCGATCGTCGTCTCGGCGGTGCGCACGATCTCGCCGTCGATGGTGAGCGTCGCGACGCCGCGCAGCTCGGAGAGGACGAGGCGGATCTCCTCGAGGTAGGCGGCGAGCAGCGCCATCGCGGTCAGGGCCGCGGAGCCGATCGCGAACCCCTTGCCGATCGCCGCGGTGGTGTTGCCCACCGCGTCGAGCTGGTCGGTGCGCGCGCGCACGACCGGGTCGAGCTTCGACATCTCGGCGTTGCCGCCGGCGTTGTCGGCGATCGGCCCGTAGGCGTCGGTCGCGAGCGTGAAGCCGAGCGTGGAGAGCATGCTCACCGCCGCGAGCCCGATCCCGTAGAGGCCGAGCAGCACGGAGCTGGCGCCGTCGGAGGCGTAGAAGCTGATGACGATCCCGATCGCGATCGCCAGCACCGGGAAGCCGCTCGAGCGCATGCCGACGGCGAGCCCCTCGATCAGGGCGGTCGCCGTGCTCGTGTTGGCGTGGCTGGCGATGTTGCGGGTCGGCCCGAAGGCGTGCGAGGTGTAGTACTCGGTCAACCGGCCGACGGCGATGCCGACCGCGAGCCCGGTCAGCACCACGATCCAGAGGCCGATCGGGTTGGGGATCTCGAGCAGGTAGAAGAGGGGCAGCGAGAGGACGGCGATCCCGGCGGAGCTGATGTAGAGGCCGCGGCTGAGCGCGCCGATCAGCTCGGCCTGCGAGGCCTCCTCCTGGGAGCGGACCGCGAAGATGGCGAGGATCGAGAGGACGATCCCGAGCGCGGCGAGGACGATCGGGGCGGTGGCGTAGACGATGCTCAGGGCGAGCGGCGACTGGCCGTCGATCAGCTCCGAACCGCGGTGCGCGATCGCCGCCACGCCGAGCGCCGCGGTGGCGAGGATCGAGCCCGCGTACGACTCGTAGAGGTCGGCGCCCATGCCGGCGACGTCACCCACGTTGTCGCCCACGTTGTCGGCGATGGTGGCCGGGTTGCGCGGATCGTCCTCGGGGATGTTCGCCTCGACCTTGCCGACCAGGTCGGCGCCGACGTCGGCCGCCTTGGTGTAGATGCCGCCGCCCACGCGGGCGAAGAGCGCCTGCGTCGAGGCGCCCATGCCGAAGCTGAGCATGATCGCCGTGATCTGCGGCAGGGGGTTGTCGGCCACGCTGATGAAGCTGTTCGGGAAGAGGCTCGGGAAGAGCTTGTAGAGGAAGTAGAACCAGACGGTGATGTCGAGCAGCGCGAAGCCGACGACCACGAGCCCCATCACGGCGCCGCCGCGCAGGGCGACCTGGAGCGCGCCGTTGAGGCTCCGGGTGGCGGCGAAGGCGGTCCGGGCCGAGGCGTTCGTGGCGGCCTTCATGCCGATGTAGCCGCAGATCCCCGAGAAGAGGCCGCCGGTCAGGAAGGCGAACGGCACGATCGGGTTCTGCAGCTTGAAGAAGGCGAGCAGCAGGAAGATGGCGAAGAGGACGACGAAGACGATGGTCACCACCCGGTACTGCCGGCGCAGGTAGGCCATCGCCCCCTCGCGCACCGCCTGGGCGATCTCCTGCATCCGTTCGTTGCCTTCGCTCGTCTGCAGCATCTGCCGGTAGAGGATCCAGGCGAAGACGAGGGCCGCCACCGCGGTCAGGGGACCCAGCCACCAGAGGAGCGGTAGGGCGGGCCGGTTCGCGGCGGCGAGAACCTGCGGCAGGGTCAGCAGAGCGTCGAGGTACATGAGTCACTCCCGGAGCGAAATACGGACGGGACGAGTCCGCCCGGTGGGTTTTACATCGGCGCGGACCCGCGGGGCAAGGGACGGACCGGCCGCGGCCCGCACGCGCCGTTTGCCGAGATCCAGCCGCAGACCCGCCAGGGGAGTGTCGCCGACATCGCGGAGGAGATCATCGTTCGCCGGTCCGGGTCAACCGCGGCGGGGCGGACCGGCGCCGGTCTCATCGCGGCTCGGTCCCGAGCTCGATCACCTCGCCCTCCCGCGCGATCTCGGCCGGCAGCCCGGCGCGCGCGGCGAGCGCGGCGGCGAGCGCGGTCAGCTCCTCGGCGGTGCGCCGCGGGTGATGGTGGACCGGCAGCAGGCGGCCGACCCCGGCCCGGCGGGCGAGGTCGGCCACCTCCGAGGCGGCGGCGTGGCCGCTCCGCTCCGCCGCCCCGTCGCCGGCCTCGTTGTCGGTGAGCCAGACCTCGTGGAGGAGCAGCCCGACGCCGCGCACGAACGCCTCGGTCTCCGGGTCGAGGACGGTGTCGGTGACGTAGGCGAGCGCGTCGCCGATCCGCACCCCGACCGAGCCGCCCGGGTGGCGCTGAGAGCGCAGACGGAGTGTGAACGGACCGGCCGTGAGCTCCGGGCCGGTGAAGGGAACGACCTCGACCGGGAGCGGGAAATCGGCGAGCGGGACCGGGAAGAGGGGCGGCGCGAGGAGCCGGCCGAGGGCCTCCTCCGGGGCGGCCGCGACGAGCGGGGGCGCGGGGGCGAAGAGGCGTACCGGACGCCCGCGCCAGACGCCGGAAAGGTAGGAGAGGCCGACCACGTGGTCGAGGTGGTAATGGGTCAGGAGGATGTCGAGCCGCGGGCAGCCGGCAAGGAGCGCGGCCACCGCCGGTTCGGCGAGCCGGGCGACGCCGCTGCCGGCGTCGAGCAGGAGCGCGTTCTCCCCGGCGACGAGAAGGAAGCTCATCGTCTGCCGGCCGTGAGCCGGGAAGTAGCCGCCGGTGCCGAGGGGGACGAGTCGCAGGGGCATCGGGAACCTCGCTGCCGGCGCCGCGCTGTCCGGAACGAGCCGCGCGCTCGCGTCCGCCCGGTGGCCGGGCCGGAGGCGCGCGGATGCGGCTGCGGGGTGATGACGCCGGGCAGCGGCAGCCTATCCGAGGCCGCCGCCGGGCGGGGAGTGCTCAGTAGCGCCGGTCGCGCCACCCCTGACGGTCATCGCGGGGATGCCGGGCCGGCGGCCGCCGGTCGTAACGGCGGCTGGGGGAGTAGCGCTCGATCCGGTGGTGCGGACGCGCGGGCGCCGGCGCCCAGGCGTGGGGGCCGCCGACGAAGACGAAGTAGCCGTCGGTCCAGATGTACGGACGGTAGACGACCCGCGGGCCGGCGTGGACCGGGAAGTAGTAGACGTCGTAGTAGCGGCCGTACGGCCCCCAGGCGATCCGGCCCCGGCGGTAGTGGCCGAAGTCGCGCCGGACGTGGACCTCGTGGCCGAAGGCGATCCGGTCGAGCTCGCGGGCGACGCCGCCGAGCACCCGGTCGACATCCCGGTGCACCTGGCGCACGGCCCGGGTTACCTCCCGGTGCACCTTGCGCGGCGACGGAGGTGCGGGCAGCCCGGCGTGCGCGGGCGCTGGCACGGCGAACGTCGCGGCGGCGAGCAGAGCGGCGGCGAACGGGACAAGGCGTCGGGTTCTGGTCATCTCGCACCTCCTGCCCCGGGGAGACAGCGAGTTGCGTGCCAGGCTCATCGGGATCGACAAATGACTGATTCCAGGAGGGTTGGTCTCGTGGGACGAGCTCGCGACGGGAGAAGTGTCCCCTGCCGGGGACGGCCGCCGGCTGCGCCGCCAGGTGCGGTCGGCGCTACACTGCCGCCATGCACCCCTGGCACGACCTCTACGTCGACAACCAGCTCATCGCCACCGCCTTCCCCGTCGTCATCGAGGTGCCGATGGGCAGCTCGAACAAGTACGAGCTCGACAAGGACTCCGGCCTCCTGCGCCTCGACCGGGTGCTCTACAGCGCCGTCTACTACCCGGCCAACTACGGCTTCATCCCCCGCACCTACTGCGACGACGGCGACCCGCTCGACGCCCTCGTGCTCGGGCAGGAGCCGGTGCACCCGATGACGGTCGTCGAGGCGCGCGCCATCGGGGTGATGCGGATGCGCGACGAGAAGGGGCTCGACGACAAGATCCTCGCGGTGAGCGTGCGCGACCCGGCGGTCAACGAGTACCGGATCCACACCCAGCTGCCGGCCCACCAGCTCCGGCAGATCCGGCGCTTCTTCGAGGATTACAAGACGCTCGAGCAGAAGCAGGTGGTGGTCGAGGAGTTCATGGGGCCGGAGCAGGCGCTCGCGATCCTCGAAGAGGCGCTCGACCTCTACCGCCGCCTGCGCCGTGGCGAGATCGCCCGCAAGTAGCCGCCCCGCCCGTGCTAATCTGCGCCGCCGGCCGCGCGCGGCCGGCTACTGCGCCGCCAGCTCCCGATGCCGCCGCCCTCCCGGATCCGCAACTTCTCGATCGTCGCCCACATCGACCACGGCAAGTCGACGCTCGCCGACCGCCTGCTCGAGCGCACCGGTGCGCTCGGCCGCCGCGACCTGCAGGCGCAGGTGCTCGACGACATGGAGCTCGAGCGGGAGCGGGGGATCACGATCAAGGCCCGCGCGGTGCGGCTCGACTACCGTGCCGCCGACGGCTCGGAGTACGTCTTCAACCTGATCGACACCCCCGGCCACGTCGACTTCAGCTACGAGGTCTCCCGCTCGCTCGCCGCCTGCGAAGGGGCGCTGCTCGTGGTCGACGCCGCGCAGGGGGTCCAGGCGCAGACGCTCGCCAACGCCTACCTCGCCGTCGACGGCGGCCTCGAGCTGCTGCCGGTGATCAACAAGATCGACGTTCCCGCCGCCGATCCGGAGCGGGTGCGGGCGCAGATCGAGCAGGTCGTCGGCCTCGACGCCTCGCGGGCCGCCCTCGTCTCGGCCAAGGCCGGGCTCGGGATCGACGAGCTGCTCGCCCGGATCGTCACCGACATCCCGCCCCCCGCCGGCGATCCGGAGGCGCCGCTCAAGGCGCTCCTCTTCGACTCCTGGTACGACGTCTACCGCGGCGTGGTCTGCCTCGTGCGGATCGTCGACGGGACGCTGCGGCGGGGGGAGAGGATCCGGTTCGTCGCCACCGGCGGCGTCTTCACGGTCGAGGAGATCGGCGCCTTCCACCCCCGGCCGCGTCCGGTCGGGGAGCTCTCGGTGGGCGAGGTCGGCTACCTCTACGCGAACGTCAAGGACCTCGCGCAGGCGCGGGTCGGCGACACGATCACCCATCTCGACCGGCCCACGGCGACGCCGCTGCCGGGGTTCCAGGAGGCGAAGCCGATGGTCTTCGCCGGCCTCTACCCGGTCGACGCCGACGACTACGAGGACCTGCGCGACGCGGTCGAGAAGCTGCGGCTCAACGACGCCTCCTTCCGCTTCGAGCCGGAGACCTCGAGCGCGCTCGGCTTCGGCTTCCGCTGCGGCTTCCTCGGGCTGCTCCACATGGAGATCATCCAGGAGCGGCTCGAGCGGGAGTTCGACCTGCGCCTGATCACCACCGCCCCCGGGGTGCGCTACCGCGTGACCACCACGAGCGGCGAGACGGTCGAGATCGCGAGCCCGGCGCAGCTGCCCGACGCGGGGCGGATCGCCGGGATCGAGGAGCCGTACATCCGCGCGACGATCGTCACCCGCAGCGACTCGCTGGGCGGGATCCTCGCCCTCTCCCAGGAGCGCCGCGGTGTCCAGCAGCGGCTCGAATTCCTCGCTGCCGACACCGTGCTCCTCGGCTACGACTTCCCGCTCGCCGAGGTCGTGCACGACTTCTACGACCGGCTCAAGTCGGTCTCCCGCGGCTACGCCTCGTTCGACTACGAGCTCGCCGGCTACCGGGAAGGGGAGATCGTCCGGCTCGACATCCTCGTCAACGGCGAGCCGGTCGACTCGCTCTCGCTGATGATCCACCGGGAGAAGGCGTACGCGAAGGGGAAGGCGCTCGTGGAGAAGATGCAGGAGCTGATCCCCCGGCAGCTCTTCGAGATCGTCCTCCAGGCGGCGGTCGGCAGCCGCGTGATCGCCCGCGCCTCGGTGCGCCCGCTGCGCAAGGACGTGCTCGCCAAATGCTACGGCGGCGACATCAGCCGCAAGCGCAAGCTCCTCGAGAAGCAGAAGGAAGGCAAACGCCGGATGAAATCCGTCGGCGCCGTCGAGATCCCCCAGGAAGCGTTCCTGGCGGTGCTCAAGGTGGACGGGTAGAACCGGAGGCGACTCGGGTACATCGACAGGCCAACGCGCGACCAGCGGAAGACGCGCGGGCCCGATCTCCATCGGCGGCTTCTTCCGCCTCCGGAAACCGTTTCTGGCTGTCCGGAAGGAGGGGTAAACCCCTCGTTGGAGTCCGGGAGCCGCCTCGCATGGCGGGACCGGACCGAGCACATCACCGGCCACTGACCTGCTCCCCGAAATCGCTCACAGCTGAAATGGGAGTCCTCCGGCTAGAGTGGAGACAGGAGGACGGATGCGAAGGAGCCGGTTTTCGGAAGAGCAGGTCACCGGGGTGCTGAAGTCGTTGGAGTCGGGCCAGAAGGTGGCGGACGTCTGCCGGCAGCACGGGATCTCCCAGGGGACGTATTTCCGGTGGAAGGCGAAGTACGGAGGGCTGGAGGTGAGCGAGGCGCGGCGTCTGCGCGCGCTGGCCGGCAAGAAGAGGTCTCGTCAATTGGTGTGTAAACGGCCTCAGGCGACGGCCTCCCGATTGCGGTCGGTGATCTCCTCGACGACGCGTACGCCGTCGATGTACTTGGCTCCCTCGGCGACCTCCGCCAGC
>Ga0116147_1000770_pt1 | contig 37102 bp, 19 predicted proteins | sample AD_JPNHG3_MetaG_FD_89749 | JGI IMG/M metagenome (GOLD analysis project Ga0116147, IMG submission 89749) | Active sludge microbial communities of municipal wastewater-treating anaerobic digesters from Japan - AD_JPNHG3_MetaG | ecosystem: Engineered > Bioreactor > Anaerobic > Digestate | place...
CGCCTACTGGGATTTTTCGACGGGAGGGATGACCGGCGGTCTCTTCGTTCATCTCGTGGACGTCGTTCACTGGTATCTGGGTTTGCATAGAAGCGACGTGGCTTTGGCTCTTGGAGGACTCTACCACCCCGGTGACGGGCGGGACACTCCCGACAACATCAACGTGATCGTGCGGTATCCGGAGGGCGTGAACATCACGTTCGAAGGCAGCTTGACGGATAACGGCGGTCACGAGACCGTGGACATTGTTTTCAATGGTACGGGAGGAAGACTTTCCATCTTTCGGAGCGGCTATACCTTTACCGGCCCCCCGGAGAACGGCAAGAGCGAGGTTATTCAGAAGTACGGACCTTACGGTGATGCTCTCGAGCATCTGCAGGAATGGCTGGAATGCATGCGGACCAGGAGAAATCCCAACACAGACGTGGTGGAGGGTCATTATTCCGCCATGGCTTGCCATGTGGCGAATATCTCGTACCGCGAAGGTCGGACGGTTGCGTGGGATCCGGCGTGGGACGCCGAGCCGTTAGGAGGGATTCGATCGTGAGAAGCCTCAGGCTGGTGATTTGGCTGGGTGTTCTGGGGTTGTTTCCCGCTTCGTTTTCGTGTCTCGCCAACGAGGGAGCGAAGACGGAAGCGCGGGACCGGTTCTTCACCCCCGATAAGTTGCGGGCGCTCGTTCTCACTGGTCGTAACAACCACGACTGGAGGAGAACTAGTCAGCGTCTCAAGCAACTGCTTTCGGCGAGTGGGCGGTTTGACGTACGGGTGGTGGAAGAACCGGCCGGCGTCACGCAGCACACTTTGGCGCCGTACAACGTGGTGATCCTGGACTACCAGGGTCCCCGCTTAGGGCAAGCGACCGAACAAGCACTCTCGGACTTCGTCCGGAGCGGCGGAGGTCTGGTTGCGGTTCACGCAGCCGGCTACGCGTTCACCGGCCTGGATGTCCTCGCCGACGGTCACAGACCAACCGGATTGCGGGAAGAACCCTGGGAAGAGTACTGGTCGCTGGTTGGGGGGATTTGGTCGGAGAAGGATCCTAAAACCGGTCACGGACGGCGACATACGTTCGCAGTGCGCGTCGCCGACCCCGCTCATCCCATTGTGCGCGGGATGTCGCCGGAATTACCGGCGACCGACGAGCTGTTTCACAACTTGAAGATGCACCCCTCCGCCCACGTGGTGGCCACCGCGTATAGTGCGCCCGAAACCGGGGGGACGGGCAAGGACGAACCCGTGTTGTGGGTGACGGCCTATGGGTCCGGTCGCGTGTTCTGTACCACGCTGGGCCATGACTTGGTGGCCATGGCGGAACCGGGATTCGTCAATACATTCTTGCGCGGGACCGAGTGGGCGGCGTCCGGCGACGTGACCTTGCCGACCGAGATCCCACTAGGCTCCGGATCGGCGGAGGTTCCTCGGGTTCTCGTGGTTACCGGAGGACATGAGTACGACACCGGCTTCTATGAACTGTTTGCCGGGGAATGGATCCGATGGTGGCATGCGACGTCAAACACTGAGGCTTTTCGTGACCCTATTCGGGACAAGTTCGATGTGGTCTTGCTGTACGACATGAGCCGGGAGTTAAGCGAGGCCGGAAGGAGCCATCTCCGCGAGTTTCTGGAGTCTGGAAAAGGACTGGTGGTACTCCATCACGCCCTGGCCGACTACGACACCTGGGAATGGTGGGGCCGGGAGGTGGTGGGAGCCCGCTACATCCAAGAAGGGAACGGCCAACCGGCGTCCACCTATCGGCACGACGTCGAACTCAAAGTGCAAGCAGTCGCAGAACATCCCATTACGCAAGATTTAGGGCCGTTTCATTACGTGGATGAAACTTACAAGGACATGTGGTTCTCGCCGGATATCCGCGTGTTGATGAAAACGGATGCGGAAACCAGCGACGGGCCGGTGGTCTGGATCGGGCCCTACGAGCGATCTCGAGTGGTCGTCATTCAACTTGGACACGATGACCAGGCCTTCCGTTATCCCGGTTTTCGGGAGCTGGTCCGAAGGTCCATCGCTTGGGCTGCCGGCCGCCAACCTTGACAGCGGCAATAGAACTGAATTTGGCGCCGGACCCAAAGCGAAGGGCAGAGATTCGAACGTCTCAGGGACGATCTTTGCGGTCGTCAGTTCCCAGCTTTTTGACAAACTGTTACTGCGGTTCGGACGCTTTCCAACCGGGATAGCGCGGCCCGTGGCCGTAGTAGGGGAACCGCTCCAGCTGGTCGGGGTCGCTACTTAGCCGCGGATCCCCCGTACGCCGCAGTTCTTCTTCCAAGCGGGTCGCCAACTCGGCCCTAATCGCCGCGTATTCGGGATCCTGAGCCACGTTATGCAACTGCGCGGGATCCTGGGCAAGATCATAGAGTTCCTCGGCGGGCCGGTGAGCAAAAGACAGCTCATAAAGGCGTTTCCAGGGCTCGCCGGCCTCACGCCGTTCAATCATGAGAAGCTTCGTCGGTCCGTTGTCTACATCTGCGTACCAGGCCCCGGGGATGAAGGCGTTCTGGTAATCGGGAGTACCCGCCGGCCAACGCTCAGGGTGGAAGTTGCGGACGTATAAGAACTCCTTGGTGCGAATCGCCCGCATCGGCGTGCCTCCCGGATTGCCGGTTTCCTGACAGGGCGTGTGGCGTTCCTTGCCGCTCAGCACGTAACTCCGGTCGGTGGCGTCTTTCTCGCCGAGCAGGATAGGAAGCAGGCTTCGCCCCGTCATAACCGCGGGCACCGGCAAGCCGGCGGCTTCCAAAAACGTGGGAGCCAGATCCGTCAGGCTGACAAACTGTTCAACGCGGCGACCAGGCGATACGCGGGCCGGCCAGCGTATCGCCAGAGGTACCCGGGCCCCGCAGTCGTACAAATTGGCTTTACATCGCGGGAACGGCATCCCGTTGTCGCTCGTGACCACCACCATCGTATCGCCCGCCTCTCCGACTTCCTCAAGACGCCGCAACAGCCGATCCAGGGCGCGGTCAAACCGCTCCACCTCCGCCAAGTAGTCGGCGATATCGTGCCGGACGACGGGATCGTCGGGAAGATGAGGGGGTACTTCGACTCGGTCCGGGTTAAGACCCGCCGGTTGCCAACTTCCCTCGTCGTAAGGTCGATGCGGATCGAAGCTTCCGAACCAGAAACAAAAGGGTTGGCTGTTCGGCCGCTGCTCCAGAAACTGGTCAAAGTGCCGAAACTGATTACCGGCCGGGTTGCGCGACCTTCCACCGACCTCATGGCGACCCGGCCCCCAACCCTTCAACGTAAAGCCCACGAAATAACCCGCCTCCTCCAGGATGTCCGGATAAACCGGAATGGAGGCCCGCAACGTGGACCAGAGGTTGGCGGATTCCTCGAGGCGCCAATGGAATTGCCCGGTTAGAAGGGCGGCTCGACTGGGCGTGCATGAGGGAGCCGACACGAATGCATTCTGAAACAGGACGCCTTCCCGGGCCACGCGATCGAAGGCCGGGGTCAGTACAGCAGGATCTCCGTAGGCTCCCGCATGAGGCCGGCTCCAGTCGTCGGCAATGACCACCAGGATGTTGGGGCGCGAGATTTGAGAGGCTGTCTGAGTCCTGTCGGGGCCGCAGCCACCAAGAAGGGTGACTGGCAATACGAGGGACAGTCCCAAGTAAGCGGGCCAACGAAGTCGGGCCCGTAAGCGCGCGCCGCCGCCTGCTGTCAGCATCTTTTTCCCTCCCTCACGGAGGACCCTACTGTTAAGAACTTTAGACTCCCATCCGCCGCTTAGCCTTACGGATTTCCCGTGTACTCTCAGGGAGCTACACGGCTGGTCTCAACTTTTCAACGGCGCTCCACACCCAGGCGTGCGGTCCGTACTCTCCGACCCCGACAAGAGAGACCTCTTTTATGCCCCTCTCACAGACTTTTCGGCACTACCCCAATGGGACGTTCAGCTCCCAACCTTTCCGGCATTCGCGAACCAGATACTTGTTCGCCTCGGGAACGTTCGTGATCTTCATGCTCTTTGCATCCCACAGCAGTCGTTTGCCTCCCAGGCGCAGGGAAACCGCCCCCAGGTTCACCATGTCCGAAATCGGACCCGCCAGCCGAAAATCACCGAAACTCGGCTTCCCTCCCTGGAAAGCTTCGAGCCATGGGACTTCTCTCGGGTCTCCATCCTCACGAGTGCGGTCCCCTTCGGGCTGAGGTTCCGGGATGCCTTTGGCGGCGAAATAGGCCCGCATCTTCGACTCCGGAATGATCCTCGGCTTCTCCCCACGGAACCCGGCAAGGATCTTCCCGCTGTCTCCCACAAGCAGCATCCCTTCGCGTTCCAACTCCTCATCGGCTTCCAGTTCCTCGGGGGTCGCCGGTTTGATCCCTCCGTCATACCAGAAGAGGTCCAACCCCGGCCGGTTCCCCTTGGCCGCAAACTTGAAGCGTATCGTGCAGGCAACGGGAAAGGAGTAATCATTCTTGATCTCCCCGCTGACCCCGTCGACGACCTCGCAATAATGGCTGGGCGTCGACTCGACGCTAACGGGCGAGTCAAGGTCAAACATCCTGAACACCGACCAAAGGCTGTAGTGACCCATGTCTGCAATCGGCCCGCCTCCAAACTCATACCAGCCACGAAAGACCGCATGAGTGTAATTCGGGTGATAGGGACGTTCGAGCGACGGACCCAGCCAAAGATCCCAGTCAAAACCCTCGGGAAGCGGAGGCGTCTCGGTGGGGAGCTTCGCGTAATGGGGCCAGAACGGTCTCGAGGACCAGTTGTGAATCTCACGCAGTGTGCCGATCGCACCATCGTCGATCCATTCCTTGATGACGCCGATCAGCTTACCGTCGTTCGCGGGCGAGAAATGAGTCGGCACTTCCGTTTTGCGGGCCGTTTCGACCACTTGTCGGGCTTCGATCACCCTGTTGGCCAGCGGCTTGTGCATCATGACGCTTTTGCCTTGCTCCATGGCCGCGATCGCGATGTAAGCATGGAGATGATCGGGCGTCATCACCTTGACAGCGTCAAGCTCCTTTTCCTGCGCCAACAGTTCTCTGAAGTCGGCATAGGAAGTGCAGCCCTGAAACCGACCGGAAGGCCTCTTCTTTGCGTAATAGGTCTCCACTACCTCGCGAGCGATCTCTCGGCCCCCGGGGATTCCCGGGCCCTTCTCCCAGTCCGGGGCTTCGAGAGCCCGTGCCAGCTGCCTCCGGAGGCCGTGCTTGGACCAATCGACATAATCGGTACTCTTCTTGTTGGGATCACAAACGGCGACCACCTCGACCTCCGGCATGGCCAGTATGGGCAAGATTTCCCGCAGTCCCTGCGTCCCACACCCGATCAACGCCAAGGTGAGTTTGTCGTTGGGAGCAATATAGCCGCGTCCTCCTAAAACGTGTCTCGGGACAACACTCAACCCGGCCCCGGAAATAGCGGCTTCGCCCAGGAATTTACGACGAGTCATTTCGTGTGCCATCGAACTTCCTCCCCGTTCGCCGGTCCTGATGACGGCACTGACACTCAGAAAGCTGCGGAACTTACCGAAGTTTCATTCTAGGTCTGCAAGAAACACGAAACAATCGGGCCTGTCGCCAAGATCAGATTCGGGAAAAGGAACTTACCGTAAAGCGCAGGATACAGAGATTCACCGGGGCTCCGAGGTCCCAGTTACGTGGCTCCGCAAGGCGTTAAGATTCAATCTGTTAGCCATCACGACCCGTTGAAATCGTAGCCGGGCGAAACTCAGGAACCTTGGAAGCCAATAGGAGGATGCAACCAGATTGTAGACGTGCATGAAGATGTTGCTACTTTAACGGTGGTTTCAGCTGCGAAGGAGAAGAGAGCATGAACCGCAGAAGCTTTATCCACGGAATGGGGGCCACGGCCTCCGGGTTGGTCGCAGCTTCTTCCAAAGGCGCTGCACAGAGGATGAAAAACGATGAAATCACGATGGCCGTCATAGGCATCCACGGCCAGGGGAGAAGCCATTTTCAGGATTTTTGCAGCATTCCCGGGGTTCGCATCAAGACCGTTTGCGACGTGGACGAACGTCTGTATCCGGAAGTGGCCAAAATGGCCGAACAGAGGACAGGTAAGACGATCCGGTTGGAACCGGACGTGCGCCGGGAGCTGGAGGATCCCGAAATCGACGCGATTTCCATTGCTACGCCGAACCATTGGCATTCCCTGATGACGATCTGGGCCTGCCAGGCGGGCAAGCACGTGTACGTGGAAAAACCAGTCTCTCATAACGTTTGGGAAGGCAGGCGGGTTGTGGAGGCGGCGGATCGCTACGGAAGGGTCGTCCAGACGGGCACTCAGAGCCGCAGTGATCCCGGTATCCAGGGAGCCGTCAGGCTATTGCATGAAGGGGTCATCGGCGACGTCTATATGGCCAGGGGGTGTGTTATAAGCCCCGCAACGACATTGGTATCAAGCCTCCTACGGAGCCTCCGGAAGGGTTGCATTTCGATCTGTGGCTGGGCCCTGCCAAGCGGCGCCCTTTCAGCGAAAATCTGGTGCACTATAACTGGCACTGGTTCTGGGATTTCGGCAACGGTGATATCGGGAACCAGGGAGTCCACCAAATGGATATCGCCCGCTGGGGCCTCAATAAGAGAACCCATCCACGCTACATCCATTCGGTCGGAGGCCACTTCGCCTATAAGTCGGATCAGGAGACCCCCAACACGCTCCTCTCCACGTTTGAGTGGGACGATGGGAAAATCCTGCAGTTCGAGGTTAGGGGCCTCTTCACCAACGCCGAAGACGACATTTTGATCGGCAACCTCTTTTATGGAACTGAGGGGTGGATGCACGTGGCCGACGACGGCTATAAAGTGTACCTGGGTCGCGGGAATGAGCCGGGGCCAAGCAGTGGCGAGCAAAGCGCTAAGACCGGACGAGAACTACACCGAGCCAACTTCATTGAAGCCGTCAGAGCCGGAAACCCGGCCGCGCTGAATTCGGACATCCCGGAGGGCCATCTTTCTTCGGCGCTGTGCCATCTGGCGAACATCAGCTACCGACTGGGGCGTCGCCTCGAATTTGACTCCCACGTGGAAAAATTTGTCGCTGACGGCCAGGCTGACAGTTACCTGACCAGAGACTACAGGTACCCGTTTGTCGTGCCGGCGACGTTCTGAGTCCCAGACCCGCGCTTGGGTCGATTGGGCTCGCCTTGGGAGAAGATCTTTATCGGGCGGAGGACTGTAGCCGCCTGCTGAGTTCCCCTATCTTCGCGTACCGTAGTAGTGCAAGCCTCTTTCGGTCCGGCCGTTTGCTGTTCGCTCTTCCATGCCTGCTGCGGCCGTCAGGTCGGACTTCAGAAGCGCACCTGCTGCAGGTACCGGAGGCTTTGCGGAATCCGGTCGGCAGCCTCGGGGGCTTCATCCTCAATAAAGTAGTATTCGATGCCGATTTCCTGTGCGACCCTCAGGACTGCGGGCATATCCACTTGTCCCGTGCCCAAGACTACGTCGTAGCCGGGTTTGAACTCCTCTAAAGTGGACGGCACCTTGACCCCCTTGTTCAAATCCTTTAGATGCATCAAACGCCATCGGTCTGGATACTTTTGCAGCCATACCACGGGATCTTGCCCGGGGAAGACCGTCCAGAGTAAATCCATCTGAAAGCTGACATGCTCAGGATTGGTTTCCCGGATCAGAAGATCCATCAAAGTCCCGTTCTCATAAGGTACAAACTCGAAACCATGCTGGTGGTAGTAAAACTTCAGACCGTGTTTGGCAAGCGCTTCCCCCTGCGTGTTGAAGAGTTTGACTGCTTCTCGCGCAGTTTGCTCGTCAAATCCCCCTCGGTGGGGAATGGAAGCCACGCCGACATACTGCAGTCCTAAGGTTATGGCATCCTGCGCCAGACCTTCCACATCGTCTCTCAGGCGTTCATAGGGAAAGTGCCCTGCAACCGCCCGCAGTCCATACTGATCGAGCAAGTTCTTGAATTCCGCCGGCGTGTACTGATAGGTCCCGGCAAGCTCCACCAGTTCGATTCCGTAGTCGCGAACTTTGGCCAACGTTCCGGGCACATCTTTGGCAAAATCCGCTCGCAGACTGTAGAGCTGTAGCCCCAATTTGCCGTGGAAACTCCCTTGCACGGTCTCAGCGGCGGCTTGATCCACAGTCTCCTCCACCGGGGCAGCCGGCTCGGAACAAGCCGACAACGCGAGTAGAAGGAGCCCTAAGCCGAAAACAGCACCCAAGGTAAAAATTGTTGTTCTCTTCATCTCCCCTTTTATAATCCACGACGAGCGAGAAGGCGACAGCATTCAGCACGAAAACGCATTTTCCAACCTGCTTGAGCAGGTTCGGACATGATCAGGCGACCCGCTACACGTTGAGCACACGTAGCCGGGTGAGCCGGCAACGTCTCGAAAGTGTAGAGTCCAACCCGGCGGCACGAGCACGCGAGACGCTCTTGCCCCGGGCCTTTCCGAAAATGGGGACGCCAGGCACGGGATCGGGAAGGGGCCGACCCTCACAGATCCGCTGATCTTCAAGCGACTCCTCGGCCTGCCCGCTCACTCCGACTCGTCGGGCCGGGAAACGATTCCCGACGAACGCCGAACGCCGTTCCGGCGTGTTCCAGCCATTGACGTGATGCCAGGCTCGCCTTTCCCCACGTTGATCTCAGTCAACACGGAAGAGCGAGCGTATCACCATTTCAGGTAACCGTCCTGCAGCACTCACGCGATCTCTTTCTCGACGACGAACGGGTAGCGGTACTTCCGCTTCAAGTAGCGGTTGGCTTCGGGGCTGGAGGGGAAATTCTCGTTATCGGAGTCGAACTCCAGCTGATCGCCCACCCGGTAAGCAATGTTTGCCAAGTGGCACATCGTGGTCGAGTAATGTCCTTCCAAGATGTCGGCGTTCAGGTCTTCTCGCCGGCGCGAGCGGACACAGTCGATAAAGTTTTGGAAGTGGGCGGCGTCACTGTTTTCTCCTGCACTGAAATCCTTCATCGACATTGACTGCCCAAGCTCATTCTTACGTCCGTAGAAAGCTTGCCATTCGTCACCCGCCAGCCGCATGTAGCCTTCCGACGTATAAATGAAGTTACCCATGTCCACCTGGTCTTCCAAATTGGTATAGAGACCACGTACATCTATGATGACTCTTTTACCGTCCTGGTACTCCAAGACGGATATTTGCGTATTGGGTGTCTCCTGCATGGAATCGAATACATCATATCCACCCATGCTCTGAATGCGGACCGGATGCTCATATTTCTGCAACGCCCAGCGCGCAATATCCGTATGGTGGGGCCCGTTGTTCCCGGTCTCCCCGTTCCCGGTATTCCAGAACCAGTGCCAGTTATAGTGGAAGCGTGTCTCGTTGAAGGGGCGCCACTCGGCCGGGCCCACCCACAAATCATAATGGACTCCCGGAGGGACCGGCCCGTTGGGAGTCCGTCCGATGCTCTCACGAGGCCGGAAAATTGTGCATTTGGCCATGTAGGGCTCCCCCAACTTTCCGGAGTGAATAAAGTTCATAGCCTCCTGAAACAGTCGAAAACTACGGCGCTGCGTCCCCGTTTGAACAATGCGGTTATACTTACGGGAGGCCTCCACCATCTTTCTGCTTTCGGAAATATTATGCGAGACAGGCTTTTCCACGTAGACGTCTTTCCCAGTCTGGCAAGCCCAGATGGTAGCAAGGGCGTGCCAATGATTGGGAGCGGCGACAAAGATTGCGGCGATTTCAGGGTCGTCAAGGACACGGCGGATGTCGATTTCGGTTCGAGGACGCTTCCCGGAGATCTCTTCGACTACCTTGACCGGATTCTCGAACAGTCTCTCGTCGATGTCGCAGATAACGGCCACCTCTACGTTGGGGAGCCCGGCCAGCACCCGGGCGTGATCGGTTCCCCGCGACCGAACTCCCATTACCGCCACCCGGACGGTGTCGTTAGGGCTGCCTTGAGCCCTTCCGGCTCGAAGAAAAGGTCCGGCTGCAGCCGCAACGGTGGCTCCTGACCCGGCTGCTCGGACAAAATCACGTCGACTCATCTTGGACATAGCTTCTCCTCTCCAACCTATTTCCGTTCTATCAAGAACCTTGTACCCTGAGTCCGAGATTCCTATATTTGCTTATAAACAACCCAGAATCCATCGTTCCAAATCTTCCACAGACAATCCTTCTTAAGCAGCTACCAATAGATCTCTCTGTTTATCACGTATCTCATCAGGTTGCTACCACCTTGGAGCGGGCTCTGGTCGGCTTCAACGCGCACCCGAGTACCGTCAAAGATGGAACACCGCAAGGCTCTCTGCAATAGGGGTTGACTCTTCCGATTTTTCTGCTAAGAGTGCTGCTCGAAGGAGGAGGGGGACCTATGACAGAAGTGGGGCGACACTATGCAGTCTTCGAAAAGCTTTCCTGTCATTGTGTTATCGTCTTTCCTCATCACTTCGACGCTTGAGGCTCGGCTGGTCGTCTTCGGATCCTTTGAGAGCGATGAGGAACTGGCTCAGCTTGAGGGCTCTAGCGGCGTTGAGTTTTCGCGTTCGTCGCGCTTTCCAGCCTGGGGCTCAAGTTCCCTGGAAGCGAGCTTCCCCTCCGGCGGCGGCCGGCTTACGTATGCGAGGGTCCCGGCTGACTGGGGATGGCAGCAGGAACTGCTCCTCTTTGTCTGGAGTGAGCAGCCGGCCGAACTTACGGTAACTCTTCACGACGATCGGGGCCACGATTTCTCCAGGCGCTTTTCCTTGCGCAAGGGGGTCAACCACTTGCAGGTACCGCTGCAAGACATCGGCTCCGTCGACCCACGACGAATGAAATCCATCAGCATTAGTAGCCCCGGACCGGGACGGTTCTACTTCGACTACTTCGCCTTGGACCGAGCCCATCCCGTCCTGGCGGAAAGAGGACGTTGGGACGCCAGGTACTCGATGGAAGTGGAAACACCGCATGTCAAGTGGGCTAAGCCGCTTCCAGGCAGTCCGATCAAGGCGTTCATCCTCTCCCCCGTCCAGGACGGCCGCGGAACGATCGAGCTGGCCCAGCGCCTCGATCTGGATTTTAGAGCAGCCAGCTTAGGGCGCAGTTCTGGAATCAACACGTGGGGGTTCGGAGACTTTTACGAGCAGCGTGGTCCCGGCGGAGAGTTCATGGATGAAGCCTTCAACCTGGCATTCGATTACATCGCTCATGATTTGCTGACCGGCCCCCCCTATGATGTCATCATCTGGCCGGGTTTGCACCCGTGGGAGAAGTTCCCGGAGGAGGTCCGCAACGAGATTATCCGCCGGGTTCAGGCGGGGGCTGGTCTCGTGCTGATCTATCCCATGAGCAGGGAGAGCGAATCGGCGGGTCAGTTGTGGCAGTTCTGTCCTCTCAAGGGTTTCCCCGGCTCGATTCCCGAAGCCAGAGGAAGCATGCTGGAAATGGACAGGTCGGAGTGGCGGGCGGCAGGCGAGCATTACATCACTCGGGGCATCGACTTTTCCCTCTTCCCCTGGGGCCGCATCGGTGTCGTTCCTGCGCAGCCCAACGGCGACGTCTTGGTTCGGACCGACCAGGGCAATCCCGTCCTGGCCGCCGGACAATTGGGAAAAGGAAGAGTGGTGGCCTTCTCCTTCCCGCATAGGGGGATGCTGCCCGCCGTCGACAACCTCTGGGAGACCGGGCTGAACTATCCTTACTGGGAATACATGTGGCCGATGCTGGTGCGCTCCGTGACCTGGGCCGCGGGACGCGAAGGGAGCGCCGCGATTTCCGGCGTCCGACGGGACGGCGGTCGCTTGGTGGTGACTGTCCAGGGGGCACCGACCGGCGCGAAAATCAAGGCGCGGTTGAGAGACGAGTTTGGAGGCACCGAAGGCGAATGGGAGGTTCCTGTCGACTCCGGCCAGGCTGTTGTGGAGCTGCCGTCTCAGCTACAAGGAGGACTGCACATCGCCGAACTAAAGCTCGTGAGAAACGACGCTGTCTACGATTCGGCTGCCTCTAGTTTTGATACCCCTCGTGCCGTAGAAATCGTCTCGGTCAAGCCGGCGCAGGACCGCGTAAAACTGGGGGAGCCGGTTACGGCAAAAGTGTCGCTCAGCAGCTCGCGGCCGGTGCCCTGCCGGGTTTCCGTGCGGTTGTTCGACAACTGGGATCGGTTAGTGGCTCAAACCTCCAGCGAGGAGAGCTGCGAGGGCACCGTCTCCAAAGAGGTTCGGCTGGACTCAAAAAGTGTCTTGACCCACCTGGCGAAAATCGATGTCCAGGTTCTTGCTGATGGTGTCCAGAGTGATCGGAAGATCAGCAACGTCTTCATCCTTAAGCCCCGAAAGTGGGATGATTACGACATCACGATGTACCGTTTCGGCCCGGATCCGATGCCCGGGACTTGGGAGGCGATCGACCGGCAGATGCGACGGCTTCATGTGACCACCCTGGCAGCCTACTCTCTGGAGCACAGCCGGCACGCCAATTACAACATTCAGGCTCAAACCCGCATCACCGGCGTGGAGTCTCCTGACGGACCGAAGCGAAACTACTACAACAGTATGAAAAGGAAGTATCTAGAGACGAGGGACAAAAGACATCTGGTACGTGAGTACTGTTTCCATGACCCGGACTACCAAAACTTATGGAAACAAGAACTTGCGCGGATGGTGCCGCCCTGGGTGCCTTTTTCGCCGACGTCTTACTATGTTTACGAAGAGCCCTCGCTTACGTGCTACGGAGATGCGGTCGATATCTGTTTTTCCGACCACACCCTGAAAGCAATGAGGGAATGGCTTAAGACGGAGCATGGCAGTCTGGAGCAACTAAACCGGACCTGGGGGACCAACTTTTCGACCTGGGAGGATGTGATTCCAGATGATTCGGCGGAAGCTCAGGAGCGGGGAAACTACGCCTCGTGGGCGGATCATCGTCGGTTTATGGAGCTGACCTATGCCGACTCTTTCAGAGACGTTTTGCAGGAGCTGCGCAAGTACGATCCAAGTGGAATCATCCTCAACTCCGGCACCCAGATATCCGGGTCCCATAACGGTAGCGATTACAGTCTACTCAACCGGTACACTGAACATCTCAACGCGTATTCAGGTGGAAACCAGTTGGATTTCCACCGCAATTTCAATCCTAATCTGAAAATCTCGGGGGGAGCCGGCTACGGAGTTTTGGGCAAGGACGTCTTGTTCAACTTTTACAGCAACCTGTTCCAGGGAGCCAACGCCGGTGCTTACATCTTCTGGGAGTACTCCACCTTAGATCCCGACCTGACGCTTTGCCAGAGCGGTCTGGATATGGCGGAAGGCTTTCAGGAAATGAGGGGTGAGGGGATCGGCAAGCTCGTCGGTCTGGGAACCCCCGACAATCATGGGATCGCCATTCACTACTCCTATCCCAGCATCCATGGAGCTTGGATTGTCGACGGCAAGATCCTGGAGCAGGTCTCCTACCATACCAGCAAGACCTTTGACCGTTTTGGCGAAAATCGAGACGGGTGGGTCAAGATCCTCAGAGATCAAGGTCTGCAATTCGACTTTATTTCTTATGGGGATGTCGAAGGGAATGGCCATATCCAAAAAGGATACAAGGTCTTTATCCTGCCCATGAGCGTGGCGCTCAGCGACGAGGAGGTCGAAGCTATCCGGCAGTTTGTGCAAGAAGGAGGGACCGTCGTCGCCGACGCTCTTCCCGGGGTGATGGACGAGCGAAATGTCTTTCGAAGCCCGCGGGCTCTGGCGGACGTCTTCGGCATCGAGCCGGTTCGGGCCACCAGGGAAGACATCGTGGCTATGAGCGGCGAACCGCACTTGCAGCTTGCCGGAGCCAGACCGTTAATGACCGCGGAAGGGAAGCCGATTTTGCTCGAGCACCAGTTCGGAATGGGGAAGGGATACTTGCTCAATTACTTCCTGGATGAATATCCGAGCCAGAAGCGGGAGGGCATCAACCGGGAGGCTCTCGCCCGCATGAGCAAGCTGCTGGAAGCCGCGGGCGTGCGGCGGAAAATCCGGCTGCTGACCGAGGATGGAAGCTCCGTGGATGACGTTTCGATGTACCTCTTCAACAACGGAACGACCCGTTTGCTAGGATTGGTGCCGGACAGGGAGAAGCCTGCCGCTGAGACCATTCGGGTCGGCTTCGATGGGACTGCCGCCATTTATGATGTGAGAAGAAAGCGCCTTCTTGGGACGGCCGACCATTTCCAGGTGAGGGTGGAACCGGCGCTCCCGGAGCTTTTCGCCATGGTGGAGAAGCCCATCAACTGTCTCGAGCTGCGCGGTCCGGAGTGGGTCAATAGAGGCGAAGTGGTGTCCTTCGAATTCACCTTGATGGGTGTCGACAATCTTCGCTCTGTAGTCAAAGTAGTGGTGCGCAACCCGAGTGGAGAAGAAGTCCAGTATTACGGCGGCAACCGCGATGTCGTGAACAGCCGCGGGACGGGTTCCTTCCGGACCGCCCTCAACGATGAAACGGGGGTTTGGACGGTGGAGGTAACCGATGCCATTAGTGGAGCCACGCGAACCATCAACGTTCACGTGGATTGATGCGGGCCCGAATCTTGGCCGAAGAATTCGGTTAAGGAGGAAGCTGAGAGTGTCGGGAATGCATCCGGCCTTCGGGCCCCCGGCTGATTGACAACGCGGGCGGGCTCAACCCGCTCGCATGTTTACAGCAATCCTAGGACGTCACCCATTGGCATGGTATTGTAGGGTCTCTCCAACATAACTGTTGACGCGAAATGGTCAATGAATGCGGCGGTAAACTGCCTCGAAACTCTGACGGTTCCGCCGGACTCTCCCGTAGAGGCTTTCTGGAAGTCACCGCCGGAGCCGGTCTGGTTGCTTCTTGTCCGACATCCACGGTAGCCTCGGCTCAAGAAAGGACCTTCTCACCAGCGATTGGCAGTCCCCTGTTTGTTTCGGCAAAGCCGATCTGGCCCAAGGGTCGGTCCCGCGAAATGAATCTTCTGGTCGGGTTCCGAGCGGTGATCGAGAGGGCTCCCGAAGGAAGGCCGTGGATCCTGCGGTCGACCGGCTCGAGTCTTTACCGCATTTTCGTCAACGGAACCTTTCTCGGTCACGGACCGGCTCGGGGTCCGCATGGGTTTTATCGGGTGGACGAATGGGAAATCCCAGTCAGGCTGCTCGGGGACAGGATTACCGTTGTGGCGTTGGAGGTAGTCGGCTACAACGTGAACAGTTATTACCTTCTGGATCAGCCCGCTTTTCTTCAAGCCGAGGTCGTGAAGGGAGAAGACGTCTTGGCCTCCACCGGGGGAAAAGGTGTCGGCTTCGACGCGGAAATTCGCAGTGAGAAGCTGCAAAGGGTCGAACGCTACAGCTTTCAGCGAACATTTACTGAAGTCTATCGTCTTCCTTCCGACAGCACTAAGTGGAGAGTCGATCCATCGACCCCTATGGAAACCGAAGAACTGGAGATTCAGCCAGCGAAGAACTTGATCCCGCGGGGGACGGCCTATCCCGTTTTTGAGAAGAGACAGCCGTTGGTGCGCCTGTCGACGGGAATGATGCTTGTGCACACACCTTCAGAGGTCTGGAAGAGCCGAGCTATGAGCAGTGTGGGCCCAACGTTCAAAGGCTTTCCGGAGGAAGAGCTCGAAGCGGTGCCCTCTAGAGAAATCCAGGGCTATCGGAGCCGGCCTGTTTCAGCCCCACCGGAAAGATACAGCCCGCAGATCCGCTATCGAGTGAAGGCGCCGAGTTTTCAAACCTTTGATTTCGGAACCAATCTGACCGGCTTTATCGGTATGACAGTGGAATGCGGGCGGAAGAGCCGGATCTTTCTGACATTTGATGAGATCCTCACCGATGGCGACGTCAACTTCAGACGACTCGGATGCGTCAACATCCTAAGTTATGAGCTACCGGAAGGCCTGTACGAGCTAGAGTCACTGGAACCTTATACCTTGCGCTACCTGAAAGTGATCGGAATCGAGGGAGATGTCGAACTGGCTCATATTTACCTGCGGGAACTGGTTGATCCTGAGGCGGAAAAGGCTCATTTTGCGGCCAGCGACAGGCGGATCGGGCAGATCTTTGAGGCGGGCCGGCAGACCTTCCGCCAAAATGCCCTCGATATTTTCATGGACTGTCCCTCCCGCGAAAGAGCCGGGTGGCTGTGCGACAGTTTTTTTACCTCGCGGGCAGCCCTCGATCTGACTGGAAGCACATCTGTGGAGCGAAATTTTCTGGAAAATTTCCTTCTTCCTGCTCAATATCCGAACCTCCCCGCAGGGATGCTTCCCATGTGTTACCCGGCCGATCATCCCGACGGGCGGTTCATTCCCAACTGGGCACTCTGGTTTGTCTTGGAGCTGAAAGAATACCTTCAGCGCAGCAACGACCGTGAAATGGTGGAAAGTTTTCGGCCCAAGGTCGAGAGGCTTTTCGAATACTTTACCCACTTCAAAAATGAAGACGGTCTACTGGAGAAGCTCGAAGGCTGGATTTTTATTGAATGGTCAGAGGCGAATAGGCTGGTGCAGGACGTCAACTACCCCACCAACATGCTCTACGCGGCGGCGCTGGAAGCGTCCGCTGATCTGTATGGCCGGCGGGATTGGGGAAGGGAAGCTCAAGTGCTGCGAGACGTCATCCGGCGACAATCGTACGACGGCGAGTTTTTTGTCGATAACGCTGTTCGCAGCGGCGGTTCCTTGCAACCTACTGGAAATCGGACCGAGGTGTGTCAGTATTTCGCCTTTTTCTTCGATGTCGCCACTCCGAAAAGCCATCCGGAGTTATGGAGAAAACTCGTGGAGGATTTCGGCCCGACAGCCGGAAAAGGGGCTCGCCCTTACGGTGTTTATCCTGCCAACGCCTTCATCGGCAATTTCTTGCGAATTGAATTGCTCTCCCGTATGGGACTCGGCCAAAAGGCCCTGGATGAATCCGTCGCCTTTTTTCTATACATGGCTGAGAAGACCGGTACTTTGTGGGAAAACGTGGATGACGCCGCCAGCTGCAACCACGGTTTTGCTTCACACGTGGTGCATTTCCTGAAAAGAGATGTCCTCGGCCTCCGCAAGGTGGACTTACAGAAAAGATCGATCTTGTTCCAATTAAGCCGGATCGATCTGGAATGGTGTGAAGGAAAAATCCCCGTGCCCGAAGGTTACATCCATGTCCAGTGGTGGAAGCAGCCCGGCGGCGTCGACTACAAGCTGGACGTCCCGGCCGGTTACGTCGTTAATGTCGAGTAAATTGGCTGCGGAGGCGTCCCCGTTTCGGATCTTATTGAAATGCGAGCCGGCCGGGAAGGGCCCGAACCACTGAAAGCCTGTGGCAACCGTCCCGATGCCGGCCCCCAGAGCGTTCCTTCCGACATCTCGCGCATGCCGATTCCTCGCCTCACTCGCGAGACCGACAGCTCAAAACAGGGCTCCGGACGGAGCGCGCTCAGTTTCCTTTCCGGTGCACCTGCAGCGCGTGGACGCACCGCTCAGGAATTGACCCACCCACCGTTTGGAAAATGACCCACGCTCGGCCCTTACAATCCGGTTGTTTGGTTTTTCTCGAAACAGAACGGACCGGAGGGAAGGATGCTGGGGATGGATCAAGTGCATGGTATCCGCCACAAGGTTCTGGTGGAAGAGCAAAGTATTCGACGGGTGGCCCGCGAGATGGGAGTTTCTCGCAACACCGTGCGCAAGTACCTGCAGGTCAGTGAGTCGGTCCGGCAGGAAAGTGGTCCTCGCAAGCGACCCGTGCTGGAGGCGGTGGCCGCCCGGCATGATCCGTCTTCGTTGCCGCGTTCGGCCGCCACCGCGCGGGCTCGGATCGTATCGGCGAAGCTCCGCCCGAGACTGCGTTTGCCGGCCGGTTTCAGCACCCGTTGGACCGCCATGGCGAAGACCGTTTCCCGCTCGGCCGAGGTCAACTGGGCCAAGACCTGGCCGAAAGCGTCTTGTTCCCACCGGTGACGCAAAGCCGGCCGTCCCGCCTTCTGCAGGCCGTCGCCGCAGCGGAACTCGTCGTCGTGTGCGTGTGCGGCCTTCCGGGGTGAGCGGTCGCTGCGCAGGATCTCGGCCGGGGCGTTGACGGCGGGCTGGGGTAAGGGGCAGGGGTTCAGCGGCAGGTGGTGGCGAAACCGGCCGGAACGGGGGGTAGTAGGATTCGGCGGGTGGTACGGGACGCAGCGTTTGCCTCTGTAGGTGTTCCAGCTGCGTCTGACGAACCCGGCTCCTCCGTGAGAGTCGGCCGGACAGCATACCGCAAGATTTCAATGCGGGGGGAAATGGGTGTTCCTATCCTTCCCTATGCGGAATGACATCCCCACGCCTTCACCCGAAATCCACTCTTTCTCAGTCACTTATCCGGAGGAACGTCGAAAGGGAGGTGAAGTCGAGCAATCCGTCCGACTCTCCACGTTTCCGGCTTCCCGGTTCGACGTCTCCTCCCGGATGAGAATGAAGCCGGCACCCGGTGTCGGAACAGTCTGCACATGTCCGCCGGGCCACCGCACTTCCAGTTGTTCGGCCACGGGTGTGCGGCCTAGTCCGAAATGGACGCGCTTGTCGCTGGAGCCGCCGTATCCCACCGCCGTCTTGGCTTCCCGCACCAGCCGGCGCCCGTCCGGCAGGTTCAACGTGAGCCGGGCGCCCAACCCGTCGCGGTTCGCCTTGCGCCCTTCCAGAAGCACGGTTAGCGAGAATCCCGCGTCGAGGGTCCGGTTGTGGAACACCTCGGCGGGTCCGTCCAGACGTGTGATGACGGCGTCCACCCGTCCGTCGTTGTCTAAGTCCCCAAACGCCGCCCCCCGATGCAGGCCGAGCTGGGCAAAGTCAGGTCCGCATTCGGGCGTAGCGTCGCGGAACCGACCTTCGCCCACGTTCTCGAACACCCGGTTGGTCTGCCGTGACGCCCGCCCGGAGTAGAGTTCCTCATTGTCCTGGACATGACCGCCCGCGACAAAGAGGTCAATGTCACCGTCATTGTCGAGGTCCACCATGCCCAGACTCCAGCCGGCGTAGGGTAACGAGAGGACTCCCAATCCGGAGGAAAAACGCTCGTCACGAAACAGCCCGCCTCCCAGATTGCGAAACAGTGGGAAGGTCTCGTTCGACAGCGCCGTCATGAAGATGTCGGGTAGCCCGTCCCCGTCATAATCGCCCGAATCCGCTCCCATTCCCGAGACTTCGCGACCGCTGTCGATGTAGGCTACCCCGGCCACCAGGGCAATTTCCTCAAAAGTCCCGCCCTGATTCTTGAACAAGAAGTTGCGCCAAGCGTCGTTGGAGACGAACAGATCTACATCTCCGTCCAGGTCGAAGTCAAAGGGCGACACGCCCATGCCTTTTCCAACGTAGCTACTGATTCCCGTCTGCGCCGATACGTCCACAAACCGGCTACCGCCCTCGTTTCGGTAAAGGATATTGGGTAAGGGAGCGTACATTCTGGGATGGCAATAGGTTCGGTATCCGGGCGCCGACGCACCGCATCGCGGCTCTCTATCGAAGCTCCACCGGCAATAATTGATGACGAACAGGTCAAGATACCCGTCCAGGTCGTAATCGAGCCACGCGGCTCCCACCGACCAGGCCTTTCCGTATCCTGAAAGAATTCCCTCCACGCCGGCTTCCGCCGTCACATCCTCAAAAGTCCCGTCGCCCCGGTTGTGGTAGAGAATGTTTCGGTCGACTCCGGTGACGTAAAGATCCGTCCACCCGTCGTTGTCGTAATCGGCCGCCGCAGCTCCCATGGAATAGCCGGCGCCTGCAAGGCCGGCGGAAAGGGTAACGTCTTCGAACCGTAACCCTCCCTGATTTCGGTAAAGGCGGTTCCAGTACTTCGGAGCTTGTTTGTCGAACTCCGGGATTGAGGCGCCGTTGCAGAAGAAGACGTCCAGGAGACCGTCGTTATCGTAATCCAACAGGGCGACGCCGGCGATCATAGTCTCGATTTGAAATTTCTCACCCTGCGCGGCGTTTTCAACTACGAATCGAACGCCCGCCGTTCCGGCCACATCAGCGAACCGGATAGTACCGCCGGTCAAGTTGTCGGGACCGGACCGACTCCTTGCCACGCTGCAGAGCGCCGCGAGCACCAACCCCACGGAAACCGAACCGATTCGTTTCCGGTTCATGGCTCGAGTTTGGCTCCGCCGCCTTGGGCCGTCTCCCCGCCCTCGGCCAGTTCCGCATGCTCTTCCCCGCAAGACGAGTCTCCCGTTTCAAAGCACACGCGACTCAGGAGGTAGTGGAACCGAGCATCGCCGGGGGAGAGCCTGAGCGCCTCCTCCAGCCGGCGCCGGCTTTCCGCCGGCTTACCTAACCTGTACAGAGCACGGCCCAGTTCAAACCGAGCCTCAGGCTCCTGCGGAGCCAATCGGACGGCGGTTTCCAGCGGTTCTATTGCTTCCTCAACCCGGCCCATCCGTTGGAGGAAAATTCCGAGCTCGAGAAAAGGAGCCCAGTCGGGAGGAGACGTTTTCCGCGCCAGCCGCGTCGCCTCCCGCAGCTGCAGTTCCGCCGCGTCGGTTTGCCCGAGGCCGGAGAGAGCGTGACCCAGGTAAGCGCGTGCTCGCGGATTTCGCGGATCCAGTTGAACGCTCTTCTGCAAATGTTCGGCGGCGGCGCCCACTTGACCCGTGGACTGATACAAACGACCCAGTAGGTAGTGAGCTTCGGCGTCCTCGGGCTGTTCATGAACCGCCGTCGAGAAAGACTCTTCCGCCTCGAAAAGCAAACCCATCGCCACCTGAATACGCCCCAAAAGTTTCAGCGCCTTCGGTTGCTGCGGATTGATGTCGATGGCTTTCATGAGAGAACCGGCGGCGCCCGAAAAGTCACCTACCGCGAATCGGCAATAGCCGAGTTCATACCATCCTACGGCATCCTGCGGGAACAGCCGTGCATATCGATCCAAGATCGGCAATGCCTCGGGAAAGCGGCCAAGACGAGCAAGCGCTTGGCCGTAGCAGAGGAGGTGAGCGGGCGCCAGGGTGCCTTCGCGATGTTGCTTCGCGAACAGACGGGCCGCCCCCGAAAACTCGCCCCGGTTGAACAGTTCGAGGGCCCGATCGCTCTTTGGCGCAGGAGCTGCGAAGAGCAGGGCGACCGAGGCAAAGATCGAGAGCAACGAAGGTACCGCTGTTCCCCCGCATCCGCCGGGCGGTCTTCCGTGGAATAAGCTGACAAGAAATTGGATACCAGAGGACTCCGCGTCAGCGGAGAGGGTCTCTCGCCAGAACGATCGCCGGCTGGAGGCGCCAACGCTCAGCTCAGCCCCTTGCCACACGTTTATCCCTCGGGCTCTATGCTTGTTTGGAATCATCGTAGCAGAGTCTCCGCCGGCTGGAATACCCCCGGAAAAGGTCTATCGGTCGGTTGGGTGCGGCCGGCTTAGTCCGTCCCCTCGGGAGCTGCTGTCGCGGCCCGGCACGAGGCACCAGGGACGGATTTATTCGGCGATGCGGCCCCGGGATGATCCCCCGACGATCTCCGAGATGCGAGGCAATCCGCGGGGCCGCGTCTGCTATACTCGCCGTCGTGGGACGGCGGATACGCTCCTCGGTCGCTGCATGCCTGCCCATAGTGGCTTTCGCGGCGAACCTCGAAGCCGGGAATTTTGTTCTTATAAGTGTCGATACACTTCGTGCCGACCGTCTCTCATGTTACGGCTACCAAGCAAACCGGACCCCCCACTTTGATCGCTTGGCGGAGGAGGGCTTTCGGTTTGCTAACGCGTATTCGGAAGTGCCTTTGACGCTTCCGGCGCATGCCACCCTTTTGACCGGAATCCTACCCCTTGCCCATGGCATCCGAGATAACGGCGGTTTTGTTCTGGATCAGAGCTACCTGACGCTGGCCGAACTTTTCCGGGAGGCTGGATATGCTACGGGGGGATTTATCGGTGCGTACGTGCTTGCCGGTGAGTTCGGCGTTGGTCAAGGGTTCGACACCTTCGATGAAAGGTTCGAGGGGACCATAGAGGGTGTCACCTCCTCCACCCAACTCCAGCGTCCCGCGTCCGCTGTCACTGACGCCCTGCTGGCTTGGCTGGAAGGCGTGAAAGGACAAAGGTTTTTTGCCTTCGTCCACTACTTCGATCCCCACACCCCTCGGCCTCGAGGGTATGACTGGGAGGTCTCACAGGTGGACGACGCCTTGGGTAAAGTCCTTCGGTTTCTGGAGGGAGCCGATCTGCTGGACGAAACGACGTTGATCTTGACCAGCGACCACGGTGAGTCTTTGGGGGAGCATAACGAGTCGGGACACGGCTTTTTCGTGTACGACGCGACATTGCACATACCCTTGATCATCCGCCCCGCCTCGAGCCGAGTGGGGCCGCCGGCCGTCGTGGAAGATCCTGTGTCCCTTGTCGATATAGCTCCGACAATTCTGGATCTCGCGGGAATACCGGTGCCCGAGACCATGCAAGGCCGATCACTCGTTCCGTTGCTTTCAGGGCGACCGGTTGAGCAGAGAAGCCTTTACGCGGAGAGCTATATCCCGTTCTTGCACTTCGGTTGGAGCCCCCTGCGTTCGATTCGCGTGGGCAACTACAAGTACATCGAGGCTCCGCGTCCCGAGTTGTACGACTTGGCCGAGGATCCCGGGGAAACGCGCAACATTTTCCGCGACTCCCGCGTCGTGGCCGAGCAGCTCGACGGCCGGTTGCGCCGGTTCGTTGAGCGCTTCGAGCGGCCCAGTGCTCCCAACTCGGGGAACGTGCCGGATCCTGAGGTGATCGACAACCTGATGTCTTTGGGGTATGTCAGCGGAGGTTCCGGACGGGCGAGTCTGACAAGGCGGATCGATCCCAAGGATCGTATCAGGGCGTTCGAGGCGTACCACGAGCTTTTGAATCTACTGGCTCGGCACATGTCGAATGTCTCTGTCTTGCAGCGAATTGAGGACCTTCGAACGTCGGCGCCCGAAATTTTGGGGATCGATTTTCTCCTGGGGTGGGCTTTCGAGCAGCTGGGTAGGACAAGCGATGCTGTAGCAGCGTACTGGAAAGCCGTGACGGTGGACCCGGAGAACCGCTTGGCGCGGGTCAATTTGGCGAACCTACTGATACGGGAAGGGGACTATGCTTCGGCCGAAAGATTGTTGCTGCGGGTGCTGCAACAGGCACCGAACGATTACAAGGCTCGGCACGCCCTGGCCGGACTCTACCATCTGACGAAACGCGACGATTTGGCAAAGCGCGAGCTGGAAGCACTAGTAGCGGCTCGGCCTAATTACGCGGCGGCTTGGCAGAATCTCGGCAATCTGCTTCTGGCCGAGGGGCATTGGACCCGCGCGGAGGAGGCTTTCCGCCGAGTTACCGAGCTGCAACCCGGCAATGCGGGCGCTTACTTCCAACTTGCTCGGATCCTTGCCGCCCAAGGGCGCGATCAGGAGGCAAGTGCGGCCAGGGAAAGAGCCCTTCAGCTCGATCCCCGACTTCGCGGTTTGCAGTGAGCTGAGGCGAGCCTGGGGTGGGCACGGATTTTCGCCGGTGACCGTACTGCGTGGCGCGTGGGAAGGTTGTCGGACCGAAGGACGGCGGTCTCGGCCGTCACCGAAGCGCCGTCGCCGCTTCACTCTGCCGGCGCACCGCCAACTTCGCCCTCATCCTTAGTTGGTCACCGGAAGCTCTGAAAACGGCTGGGCACCACGTAATTTCAGTTCGTAGAGTCGGCCGTGGGTCGCCTTGGCGGCCTCGACCAGGTCACCATACGGAAGATCCAGTACGTTCAGAAAACCATAGTTCAGGCGCTCTTCGTCGCTTGGACGTCCTGTGGGCAAGTCGTCGACCAGCTGGAACCAGTGAGTCCCGACGAGGTAGGGGCTCGCTGCGGCGGCCTCCACGTAGTAGCGATAAGCTTTTCCGCGTTCGACTTGATCTCGGACCTTGTGCACGTAGTAGAAAAGACCTTGCAGACCACGGCCGGGAGCGGCTGCCGTAAACTCTCCGATCATGATGGGGCGACCGGACAGTTCAGAGAGCCGTCGCATGTGGTCGGGCTCCGGTCGAAAGGTCGGGGAGTAAACGTTCAGGCTCAGAACGTCGAACATTCGGCTCATCTCAATCCACCTGGGGTTCGGGTCCTCGGCGAAGCGCACCCCGAGGATAAGGTGGTTCGGATCATATCGACGCACCGCGTCCACTACCGTCGCAAAATACTTTTCTCCGCAGGTGTATAGGAATGCATCCTTGATCTCCTGCTCCCGGTCGGGACTCTCTGCAATGAGCTCCTGTAAACGTTGTTTGGTGGCCGACTCTTCGGGATCCGACAAGACCATGTCGGACCATGACTGGAAGGCGCCGAAACTGCGCGCCCATCGCGGCTCGTTCCCGAGGAACCATCCGATCAGGTTCGGATGGTCTTTGAGTTCCAGCACTTGTTCCCGAGCCGCCCGATCGCAGTTCGTAACGAATTCCTCGGAAAAGACGTCGGGGAAGTCGTAAGGGAAGGGGAACTCCTTCTGTGTTGTCCAACCGTATAGAGGCAGCACGAAGGGCATGCCGCCGCCGGCGGCAAGCTCCGGGTCAGACCAGTTCCCGACGGTATTGAAGCCCCAGTTGCGCAGGCGCTCGATGATGTGCCGGTTCCAACGCTCGGTCCAGTCGTCCCCGTACCGTTTCATCACGTTGGCGATGTAGAAACTTACGATCTTTCCGGGTTCCAGCCAGGCCGGCCCCTCGGAAGGGAGCTCTTGAAACAAAAATTCGCGTCCGGCGATGTCGGTGGCAAAACTATCCTGGTTGTAAGCGACTAGGTCCATCCCGGCGGAAAAGAAAGGATGGCCGTGAGGATCCACCAGAACCCATTTCCCGTCCAGGCGGTGCGTGTAGAAGAAGCCCGTGGGAGTCAGCTGTATCGTGGGGTCTCCACCCAACGGGCAGAAGGGGTATGCGGTAGGTTCCAGCCGATCGGCCTCCCATCGGCGGTGGAGGTCTTCGTCGTTGTGGGCCTTATCCGGCCAGTTCTCGGGGATCCACTGCCCGTATCGGTCGACGAGAGGTTTTCTGTCGATGATGTCGTCGTCGGGGACGTCGGATCTCAGGGTGAAGTTGTACAGCGTAAATTGCGAACACTGGTTGGGGGACTTCATTTGGAAGACGACCTCGTCCACTCTTTCGAAGCTGAACAAGCGTTGGGGCCATACCTTGTAACCGAGAGGCCGCAACGGCGTCATCGTCTCGGTTTGAAAGAAGGCCGAAAAAGGGATCACCCCGGAAATCCGGATTCCGGGCAAGGGTTCCGTAATGAAGAACTTCGTCTGTTCCCCGTCTGAGAAACCTATGGCTATCGGTTCCAGGGAAGTCGTAAGGAAGGTGTACTGGACCGATGCATAAGAGGACCAATCCTGCGGCCAGCCGAGCTCGGCGACAGGAAGACAGACCTCCGGTTCGCCGTTGACATAGTCGAATGTGAAGGTGAGAGCTCCGCTCTTGGCGTCGAGGAAGGCAGAAGCATTCTTAGTCTCCAGCAGTGTCGACTGGGACGGGTTGACCTGTAACGGCAGTTCTCTCGGTGCCGTCGTTGTACAGGCCGTCCCCAGCCAGGCCAAGCACATTGCGGAACACACCGGCACAGAAATCGTGGGATGTATATGCATTGTTCTTCTCCATTGAAAAGAACGCTTCGAGGCGCCAAGCCGGAGCTGTTGACCCGCGTGCTTGCTTGATCGTTACCGGCCCTGTCTTTCGCTGCAGGCCCCTCGAGTGGACCGTGCAAGCCGAGGGAGGGACCTGCTTGGGTCCCTCCCTCTATCTGTTTGAACGCTACCAGGTGAGGCGCAATCCGAACTGAACGTTCCTCGGTAGTCCGGTGGTGGAAATGACTTGCCCGAAGGTTGTGCGGTTCGAGATGGTGGTATGTGGGTTCTGGTAGTAGTGGCGGTTGAAGGCGTTGAGCATCTCAATCCGGAACTGCAGGCGCGCCACCTCTCCCAAGCCCCAGTACTTCATCAACCCGATGTCTTCACTGGCGGTTCCAAATCCACGTAGCTCGTCGTACAGACGCGAACCGTTACCCAGCTTTCCATAAGGAGGCTGAGAAAAGGCGTTGGGGTCGAAGTAGTTGTTGCCGGGATCGCTAGGGTTGCCCGGGTTGAAACCTTTAGAGTCGAAGCGGCTGTCGAGATCCGCGTTCGGATCGACGTTCGCGTACACCGCGCCGTTAGGGGGGTCCGTCCATCCCGGCACCCAAACGTCCGGATAGACTCCGAGGGGAGCTCCCGTATCGTAGCGAAAGATCATCGACAGGGTCCATCCTCCAAGGATGGCGTCCACTACCGACGAGCTGTCCGCCAACCACTTCTTACCTCTCCCGAAGGGCAACTGCCACTGGACTAATCCTTTGAGAACGTGGGTTCGATCGTACGAAACGACGGTATCCGCCTCAGCATCGAGGTTGTAGACGTCCTGGATGCCACCCGTATAATCCCAGCTCTCATCGAACAGGGATTCGGTGTTCCCCTTGGTTTTGGAGAAGGTGTAGGAAACATTGGCGGCGATTCCGCTAGCCATCCGCCGAGTCAGGTCAATCTGCAACGCGTTATAACTGGAATCCCCCAGCGGTGAGGACACATAAATCAAGGGGCTCCACGGACACCACCCCCAGCCGCAATGGGCTACGTGTGGATAGGGCAGCACGGCCATGCCCGCATAGCCCGAAAATCCGGGGAACGGGTAGGGTACTCCGGCTGCTTCGGCGCTTCCGGCGTCCCAAACCCAGGCGCCGGGATCAGGGATGGCTTCAAAAACGTCCCGCTCAGCCTGGTTTCTGCGTAAGAACCCGCTGTGCAAGCGGTTTCCGTTGTTGCCGATGTAAGCCGCCTCGATCATGGTGTCGGGCGTCAATTCATACTGCACGCTGACGTTGTACTGATGCGTGTAACCCAGCTCCAGCGTGTTTTCGTCGAAAGCGACCATGCCCCAAGTTAAGAAGTTTGGATCCCTATTGCCGGGTTGGAAGTTGCCCGGGTAACCGCCTGCATCCCAGTTGAAGTTCGGAACGGTCTGGCCCTTTGTGGGTATGACGTCGATTCCGGCTATATCCGGCGCAGCGAAACGGCCGTAGGGAATTCCTCCCCAGTACTGAGTCCCCAAAGGCGAATAGAAGATTCCGTAACCGCCGCGGAGTACGACCTTGTCGGTGATGCGATAGGCGAACCCGAGGCGAGGACTGAACTGCAACCACTCCTGGTCTCCTTCAAACGTGGTGTCCGGCCCGGTAGCAAACTCGAGTGCGCCTGGTACTCCAGGGTCGATCGGCCAGTAGCCGTTGGGATTGGTGTTGAGTACTTTGGGTGTGAAGTTGGCCCAGTTGCCGTTGACCTCGGTCAGAGGCCGAGCTTGTTCCCATCGGATGCCCAAGTTAAGGGTCAGCCTTGAGGTGACTTTGAAGTCGTCGTTCAGGTACATAGCCACATAACCGCGACGGCCGTACAGGGACAAGGGTACGTTTTTCGAAGCCGAGTCCACCTCTCCCAACAAGAAGCTGGCAAAGCCGAAGCCGACGCGATTTTGGTACGAAGCCTTGGGTTGCCCTGTGGTCCAGTTCGCGAAGCTGAAACTGAGCATGTCGTTGTCGTCGGGGGCGTTGTGCTGCTGCCACCAAACTTCACCGCCGAACTTGAGGTTGTGGCGTCCCTTGATCCAGTCCACGCTGTCGCTGAGGATGTACGTATTGGCAACGTAACGACCGTTGGCGTTGTAACCGATGTCGGTGATGTCGACGCCGTTGACCGCCGATCCGAACGAAATTTCCGGAAAATTACCGTACTTGGCTTGGCCGAGACCCAGCTCCCGGACCCAGTCGCCGCCCGCCAAATCCGCGGTGGCGACACTGGGGTTGATGTACCGGTTGAACGCCAGCGAGAGCGTATTGATCAGGGTGGGGCGAAGCGTCCAGTTGTCACTTACCACGACCCGTCGACTCTTGACTTCCTGCTTTCTGGCTTTTGAAAGAGGCCCGCCCCAACCGTTGGGATCCTCCGGGTCCCAGATCCCGCCTTGGTCGGCAAGGACTCTTGGCCGCTGGGTCCAGATAAAGGAACCGCTCAATTTGTGGTTGTCGGTAAAGGCGTGATCCACTTTGACGGTCAGCTGTGTCTGGTGAAACCAGGGATTGTTGGTTTCGGTCAGTGCGGAGTTGTTCGTCAAGCGCCCGGGAACCATCGGCTTATAGTGTTGGCGGAAAATATCGGCGATTCGGGCCGAGATCGGGCTGATGCGGTCCGAAGGGATCACGTTCCCCGCAAAGGGATCCGCCACCCAGGCTCCGCCTACCTGATGGAGCGTCGCCGGATCGTAGATCTGCCCTGCAAAGACGTCCCGGCCGAGAGCGTCCGTGCCCACTTTTTCGTTCGTAAGCAGAGCGCTGAAATCGCCATCGAGGAAGGGCGGAATCGGCACCGTCTGGTTCATGGGGCCTAATTGGTAGCTCTCACGCTCATATTGTTCAAAAGCACCGAAAATAAAAGTGCGGTCTCTCCCGTTGTAGATTCCGGGAATCACGACGGGTCCGCCGGCGCTGCCGCCGAACAGGCTCTGCCGGTCACGGGCTCTTTCGTATCGAGGGTTGTCCGGGTCTTGAGCGAGGTTCCAGTTGTTCATCCATGTGTTGGCGTTCAGAGCCTCGTTCCGGCCGTAGTAAAAGGCGCTGCCCGAGAACTTGTTGGTTCCCGATTTCAAGGCGAACTGGAAGACTCCGCCGCTGGTCCGGCCGTACTCGGCCGACATCCCGCTGGTCTGTACCTTGAACTCCTGGACCGCCTCCATGGGGGGGCTGCTTTCTCCGACATGGCCCTGAATATGGGCCGTCGCAGAGACACCGTCGATGAGCACTTCCTTGCTGAACGCCTGACCTCCGACCAGGAAGGAAGTCCAGTTGTTGCCTTCCACGCCCGGGGTAATCGCATAGGCGAAATTCTCCACCGACCGCCCTCCCTCGAAAGAGAGGGGAAGATCGGTGATCACCTCGGACAGCATCATCGTGGCGATCAAGGGACTGTCGGTGTCGATGAGCTGGGAATTGGCCGAGACGGTGACCGTCTCGGTAAGCTCACCCACTTCGAGGGTAACGTCCAAGCGTGCCCTTTGGGCGGTGGTTACCGTGAAGTCGGTGCGCTCGTACGTCTTAAAGCCCGGGAGAGAAAATGAAATAGCGTACGTACCGATGGGGATGTTCACCAACGAGTAATTACCCACCTCATTGGTGATGGTCCGCGTTTGGACCCCGGTCGCTAGATTGGTGGCTACCACCTCCACACCGGGCAACACACCACCCGTCGGATCGGTAACCGTCCCGCTGATGGTGGCCCGATCCGCCTGTCCCCACAGGGGGACGCCGGCAAGGATCGCCAGTGCGAGACAAACTAAGATTGTTTTCCGGTCAAAGACCCCCATTACGTCCTCCTTCGTCCGGCAACCCCTCCCCCGACGGCCGACCCGTTTGCCAAGCAAACAGTACTGCTTTTCCAGGAGGAAATCTACGATTCCGTTCAGATGGAAGGCGGTCTCTTAAACCGAGCGCCCGCCGAAGGCGTCGGTACGGAAGAGGTGCCGGGAACGGGATATCGACTGCAATGCCCTTTGTAAGCAATATCTTGAAACCGGGTTTGGGTTTCCGAAGAAAGCCACTTGCGCGTTGGTGCTGCCGCAGCGGTCTTGGCTTCTACCCGGCCGGCAGGGCCGACCGCACCATTGCCGCCGGCCGCCGCAGCGCCCGGTCTTGGGTAGTACGCCGCTCCTAACATATAATTGGAAAGCATGGCGGACTCGACTGAACTCAGGATGCGAGGTTCGCTTTATGCGCTCGGTGCTTGTCTACTGCTCCTCACAGCCGTAGCGTCCGCGCAGCAGCGTCAACCGCGATACGAGGAGGAAGCCGAGGACTACTTCTCCAAGTGGCTCAAGGAAGACGTCGTCTACATCATCTCCGAAGAGGAGCGGGCGGTCTTTGAGCTTCTGAGCACGCCGGAGGAGAAGGAGCGGTTCATCGAACAGTTCTGGTTCCGCCGGGACCCTGATCCTACAACGCCCATCAACGAGTTTAAGGAAGAGCACTATCGGCGTATCGCGTACGCCAACGAGCGCTTCACCAGCGGCTACCCGGGCTGGAAGACGGACCGCGGCCGCATCTACATCTTGCACGGTCCTCCCGACCAAATCGAGTCGCACGCTTCGGGGGGAGCCTACGAGCGTCCTTTCAGCGAGGGCGGGGGTTTAACTGCAACCTATCCCTTCGAAGTGTGGCGTTACCGTAACATCCCCGGGCTGGGAGACGATATCGTAATCGAGTTTGTCGACCGCAGCCTAAGTGGAGAGTATCGGTTGGCCCTTGGCTCCGACGAGAAGGACGCTTTGCTGCACGTGCCGGGAGCTGGTTTGACGCTGGCTGAACAAGAAGGAATTTCTACAAAGGCTGACCGCCCGTACTTCAACTCCCTCAAGCGCGATGATCCGCTCTATAAATTCAGTGCAAGTGACAACCAGTTCGTCCGATACGAGAAACTGATCGCCTTGCAAGCGCCGCCGCAGGTCAAGTATGCGGACCTGCAGCAGTTGGTTCAAGTCAATGTGCAGTACAGCGACCTGGATTTTCGCACGCACGAAACGTTCTTTCGTTTGAATCCCCGGCAGGTTTTGGCTCCTCTGACCGTTGAAGTGGAGAACAAGAACCTTTCCTTTCGCGAGGAGAACGGGGTCCAGGTCGCTCGGGTGGCTCTTTACGGGGTCGTCACGACCATGACGAAGCAGCTGGTCGCTCAATTCGAACATGACTTGGTCGCCAGCTATGGGGAAGACAATGCACAAGATAGGTGGAAGCAGAGGTCTGTCTATCAGAAGTTGCTTGTGCTGGATCAAGGCATGCGCTACCGCTTGGATCTTGTGATCAAGGATCTCAACAGTGGGAGGATCGGTGTGGTTCAGCGCGGCCTCATTCCCCCGACCTGGCCTGACGACAAACTGAGTATCAGCTCGGTCGTTCTTTGCGACGCCATTCAGCCTTTGACTGGTGTTTCGGATGGGAGCGACATGTTCGTCATCGGCGATATGCTGGTGCTTCCGAGTCTGGATCGTTCCTTTAGAACCGACCAGCCGCTTGGTCTCTACTTTCAGACCTACAACGCCCGGTTCGACGAGAGTACGCAGGAGCCCGAGCTGTCCGTAAACTACCGTCTCTTGAGGGCGGGACATGTCCTCAGGCAGAAGGTTGACCTGACAGGTGAGTCCATTCAGTACGTCTCCGGTAGGCGGATTGTATTTGCGACACTTCTCAGTCTGGCGGATCTCGATCCCGGCGACTATCGTGTCGAAATTGAGCTGCGGGATCTTATCAGCGGTCAGCAGGTCACCAAATACGAGGATTTTTCGGTGATTCGGCCTCAGGCTGTGTACGCGGAGGCGTCGAGCTCTGGACCGGCTGAAGGTGGGAGACGGTGATGTCCCGTACCGAGTCCTGCGTACGGGGTACGGCGTAGCAAGTTTGGGGGGAGGGGTTACAAGGGTCGCCCTCCCGGCTGCCGAGGGAAGCACCGCGGAGGCACGGTACCTCCAATGAGCGCCGAGGACGCCTGTGGTTATGGGCCTCTTGTCTTCCCGGAGAAGGCGCCGGACCGGAAGGCAGCCGTCTCGGCTGCCAACGAAGAGCCGTGGCGAGAGCACGAACGCGACAGGCGGCCCGCGGGCTTTGAGGCCCGCAGGCCGTAGTTCTAAGCCGGTTCCTCTATTCGATTTCCAGGGCGACAACCGATTTTGAGGGAAGATCTATCATGAGATTCTGTCCGTCGAACCGAGCGCCGGTAAAGGGCGCGGGTCGGACGGTATCAGGATTCTCGAACGTATTGTGCGCGTTCATTACCGAGGCGGTGAGAATCTGCCCCGAAACACGGGATCCGGAAGCCCCGCGGAGTTCCACTTTCACTTGGCGTCCCTGGTTAGGATCTATGTTCGAAAGTGTAAGGTGGATCTTGCCGTTTTTGTCGCGCGAAGCCGAAGCACTCACGGCCGGGAGCTCTTGATCCCCGTAACGGTAAGGGCTTGTCTTGAGAACGATCGGCAGCATCGTAGCCTCTTGGTGGACCTTGTAAAGATCAAAGACATGGTATGTGGGTGTGACGATGACGTCCTCGTCGCGGGTCAATATCATGGCCTGTAGCACATTGACCGTCTGCGCGATGTTGGCCATCCGGACGCGGTCGGCGTGTTTAATGAAGATGTCAAGGTGCAGAGCGGCCACGAGGGCATCCCTGAGTGCATTCTGTTGGTACAAGAAGCCGGGGTTGGTGCCCGGTTCCACTTCGTGCCAGGTCCCCCATTCGCCCACCAGCAGCGCTACCCGTTTTCCGGGATCATAGCGATCCATGATGGTGGAGTGGCGGGTGATCAGCTCGTCCATGCGGAGGGCCTTTTGCATCAGTTCGAACCATTCGGCTTCGGTGAACTCGGTGGCTTTTCCTTTGTTGCTCCAGGTTCCCGTGAGGGAATAGTAATGAAGATCGAGAGCCTGAAAGAAACGTCCGGCGTCGCGCATCAGCACCTCGGTCCACTCGTACCTCTCATCGCTGGGTCCCACCGCGACCAGGAAGGGCCTCGTCTCGCTCACAGGCCGGAGAAACGTAGAATAGCGCTTGAAGAGATCCACGTAATAATCGGGCGACATCTGGCCGCCGCACCCCCAGCTCTCGTTGCCGACACCCCAGATGCTGACGCGCCAAGGTTGCTCTCGCCCGTTTTGCCGGCGAAGCTCGGCCAGCGTGCTGCCTCCCGGGTGGTTGACGTACTCCCACCAGTCGGCCATTTCCTTCACCGTCCCGCTCCCCACGTTGCCGACGATGAAGGGCTCTGCACCCAGCCTTTCGACCAATTCCAGGTACTCGTGGGTGCCGAAGCTGTTATCTTCGGTGACGCCTCCCCAAACGGCATTTACCATCTTGGGTCGTTTCTCTGCCGGTCCGATACCGTCCTGCCAATGGTAGTAGTCGGCGAAGCACCCACCCGGCCAGCGTAGGTTGGGAACCTTGATGCGCTTGAGCGCTTCAATGACTTTATCGTTGAAGCGCCATTTGCCGGAGGCGTCTTGAATCCAGAAACCGCCGTATATGCAGCGGCCCAGGTGTTCGGCGAAGTGGCCGAAGACGTGCCGGCTGATGGTAGCGTCACCGAGATCCGCCTCGACGACAAGCCGCACTTCGGTGTCAGGTGCGGTTTCCGCCCGGCGGCCCGCCGCGAAGGACGGCGGCAAGAGTAGGGTTGCGAATAAGAACTTCGAAAAGACTGAGCTTAGTCGGTTCATGGTTGGTTCCTCCTTAGAAAACTGAGGGTCTTCCGCCAAACTGAGGTTCCCTGGCGAGCGCTCTTGAGACTGCTCGGCAAAGGAACATCGGGAGGGCCCGGTACACCCGCATCGGCGGCTCCTGCGGAGCATCTTGCTTCCCCGTGCTCCTGCGGTCGGATCTCCGCCGATTTCGGGCAAAGCCTTTTGGATGCGACTCGGTCGGGATGTTCGGCCTCGCTCCGTTGGAACATGGAAGCCCAGCATGTCTTCGTATCGGCCGATTTTCAACAAGTTTCCTCCTCGGCCGTCCGACTTTGGGAACGGGAGACTTTTCTCTTGCATTTTTCCCAATGAGTGTTAAAATCGTTTATCGCTAAACGATAAACGCTTACCTCGGAGGGCGCAAGTGGAGGATTCAACGGGGGGCCTTGCCGGAGGGCAACGGTCCCTGGCGGCGAGGGTTAGTCAGTACATCCGGGAGCAGATCATTGCCAGTCGGTTGAAGCCCGGCGACCGCATTCTCGAGATTCCTCTAGCCAAAGAACTGGGCGTCTCGCAGCCTACGGTGCGCGAGGCGCTGAAGGAACTTGAGTATGAGGGCTTTGTCACGAAGATGGCTCGCAAGGGCACCTATGTGACGAGCTTGTCGTCCGAAGATATCCAGAAAATCTCGGAGGTTCGGGCACTACTGGAGCCGGCGGCGGTCGCCAAGGCGGCTGTCCATTTGACTCCCAAAAGTTCTCAGCGCCTCCGGGAGATTACCGAAAAGATGGCCCAGGCTCTCGACGCCGGTGACCGTCTCACATTCCATCACCTGGATATGACCTTCCACAGGACGATCTGGAAGCTGAGCGACAACGAGTACCTGGAGCGGGCTCTGAGTCGTTTGCTGTTTTCGCTGTTCGCTTTCGTACTTTCGCAGCAAGAGGCTTCCGTCTTCGCCGACGCGTTACGGCAGCACCACGAAATATTAGCGGGGCTGACCTCGGGTGACCCGGAAGAATCGGTGAAGCGATTCTGGGATGCGACCTGGGACTTCTGCGCTAAGCATCACCAGGTCCGACTCGAAAGAGACGCAACGTCGCCGGTCGGAGTGCGGAGCATCGCGTCCGGACTGGGGATGAAGGACCACGTGTCTCGGGCGGGTTAGGACAAGACAATAGATTTGAGTCGCCGGGTGAGCCGCCCGGCTGCAGGTTGGTGTGTGACGTAACCAAACACAGGGAGGTGCTTTCATGAGGGACAAACTTTTAATCGTAGCGGCCTGCTGCTTAGTCTTTGGTGCAGCAGGCGGTCTGTTTGCACAGACGTCGGAGGGAACGATCTCGGGGATTGTCACCGATCCCACCGGTGCGGTCCTGCCGGGTGTCGACGTGAAGTTGACCCACGTTGAGACGGGCCTCGTTCGCTCGGTCGTTACCAACGACGAGGGACGCTTCTACGCGGCGGCCTTGCCGGCCGGAACGTACGAGATCGTGGCCGAATTGCCCGGTTTCAAGCGGTTCGAGCGCAAAGGCGTCAGGTTGGTGACCGGAGACCGCCTGAATATTCCTATTCAGATGGAGGTCGGGGAAATCACCGAAACCATTACCGTCACGGGAGCGGCTCCCCTAGTCCAGACGGAATCAGGGGAAGTCAGCAAGGTGATCGAAACCGAACAGCTGAAGAGCCAACCGAGTCAAGGACGGAACTTCATAGCTCTGGCGGCGCTGGTTCCCGGAGTGTCCAACCAGTTGCCCGATGAGGTCAGCGTGGGAGTCACCGGTTCTACAGACGGGATCGTTATCAGCGGAATTCAGGCCAAGTATGCGAACTGGACGGTGGATGGAGCCCAGAACGAGGACGTGGGGAATCAGGGATCGCTTCTTACTTACCCGTCCATGGAGGCCCTTGGTGAGTTCCGCATTATGACCAGCAACTACAGCGCGGAGTATGGCACCGCGGGTTCCGGAGTGGTCGCGGTGGTCACGAAGAGCGGCACGCGGGAATTCCATGGCAGTGCGTATGAGTTCCATCGGAATGACGCTCTGGATGCAGCCAACTTCTTCGCGAGAACTCTTCCGGACGGAGAAAAAGAGAAGCAGCCTCTCATCGTGAATAACTTCGGCTGGACGCTGGGTGGGCCTTTTTTTATCCCTGGCAAATATAACCAGGATAAGACGAAGGACTTCTTCTTTTTCTCGCAGGAGTGGAAGAAGCGCCGGGAGGGAACCGTGATTCGGGCGGCCACTCCGACTCTTGCGATGCGGCAGGGAGATTTCAGCGCCTTGTCCAGTCCGATCGTCGATCCGGTTACCGGTGAACCATTCCCGGGGAATATCATTCCGAAGGATCGACTCAACGCCAACGCTCAGATCCTGTTGGAACCGTTCCCTGAACCGAACGTGTTAACCGGGGAGTTCTTGAACTTCAACCTGTCGCCGAAGAAGCCGGTCGACTTTCGCCAAGAGATCCTTCGTTGGGACCACAACTTTACGGATAACGTAAAGGTTATGGCCCGGTACATCCACGACTCTTTCTTCGAACAGCAACCCACCACGCTTTGGGCGGGATCTGCCTTTCCTAACATCACTTCCACCATCGAGTCGCCGGGCAACAATTTCATTGCGAACCTGAGTCACGTACTCAGTCCGACGGTGATCCACGAGTTCAATTACAACTTCGCCGGCAACGACCTGAACATTGAGTTGATAGGTCCCTATGAGCGTCCCAGTAACTTGACGATCCCGGAGTTGTTCCCGGAAAACCGGGCGAACCGGAGACCTGACGTAAACCTCCGCCAAGGATACGGTAGCCTGTATTCGTGGGCCTGGCCGTGGTATAACCTCCTTCGGATTCACACGTGGGACGACAAGTGGTCCTTCACGAAGGGCGTACACACCCTGAAATTCGGAGGACTTGTCCAGTACCAGATCAAAGACCAGGAGGCATTCGGAAGAACCCAGGGATACTTTTCGTTTAACGGCCAAAACACTGGGAATGCCGTGGCGGACATGGTTCTTGGAATGCCCGCCTCGTACCAGGAACTGGATATTCAGCGTTTAGGTGAATACCGCTACTGGCAACTGGAACTCTTCTTCCAGGAGGACTGGAAGATCGCGCGAAACTTCACGCTGAACCTTGGACTGCGCTACTTCTACATCCCTCATTTGTGGGAGAAGAACGACGCGATTACGACCTTTGTGCCGTCGAAGTGGGATCCGGCTCGGGCTCCCCAATTGGATCCGTACTCGGGCGCCATCATTCCCGGCACGGGTGACCTTCTGAACGGCGTGATTCGGGCCGGTACGGAGGGAGTACCTCGGGGACTGACCGACAACAGCAAGAAGGACTTCGCTCCGCGGATCGGCTTCGCCTGGAATCCCACCGGAGCTCCTCGACTTGTCGTACGCGGTGGGTATGGTATCGGTTACTATCGGGTTGAAGGGAATGATACGTATGACTTCATCAACTACCCGCCCTTTGCCCAAAATGTCACCATCAATCGGCCGCCTCTCGACAACCCGGCGGCGGGGGCGGCTGCGCCTGCTTATCCCCCGGCGATGGGTTTGTTCGAGGAGCTGTTCGATCCGCCGCAGGTGCACCAGTGGAGCTTCGGGTTTCAGATCAATACGAGCGAGTGGCTCTTCAACAACAGCATGCTGGAGATCGCTTACGTGGGAAGCCACATCTCCCGGCTCCCCCTCTCTCGGAATATCAATACGCCTTTGCCCGTGGATGGATACGATTTCAGCCCTGAGATCAATGAAGGCGTGAAGTCGACGAACTATTTCAGGCCGTATCGCGGCTTCGCCGGCATCACCCAACGGGAGACCTCGGGGAGGTCGAATTACAACTCGCTGCAGATGAGCTTCGATAAGCGGTATTCGGACGGCCTTAAGCTCGGAGTTGCGTATACCTTCTCGAAGGCCATGAACACGCTGACAAA
>Ga0116147_1000782_pt1 | contig 36767 bp, 35 predicted proteins | sample AD_JPNHG3_MetaG_FD_89749 | JGI IMG/M metagenome (GOLD analysis project Ga0116147, IMG submission 89749) | Active sludge microbial communities of municipal wastewater-treating anaerobic digesters from Japan - AD_JPNHG3_MetaG | ecosystem: Engineered > Bioreactor > Anaerobic > Digestate | place...
ATGGGTCGATGCCCATCCAACCCTTTATCCTCACTATCAAAAGATGACTTAATATGAAAAAAATGAAAGTAATGACCATTGTCGGCACGCGGCCGGAAATCATCAAGTTGAGCCGGGTGATTTATGAACTGGATCAGTACACGGAACATGTTTTCGTGCATACCGGCCAGAACTATGATTACGAGCTCAACGAAATTTTCTTTCAGCAGCTCCATATCCGAAAGCCGGATGTTTTTCTGGACGCGGCGGGCGATACGCCGGCCCGGACTGTGGGGCAGGTGATCGCCGGAGCCGACGATGTGCTTGCATCCCAAAAGCCGGAGGCTATACTGATCCTGGGGGACACCAACAGCTGTCTGGCCGCCTATCCAGCCAAACGCCGCAAAATCCCCATCTTTCATATGGAGGCGGGAAACCGCTGCTTTGACGAGCGTGTCCCTGAGGAAATCAACCGGAGAATCATCGATCACATCAGCGATATCAATCTGCCGTATACGGAACATGCCCGGCGGTATCTTCTGAGGGAGGGGCTGAAGCCAGAGACGGTTATCAAGACGGGCTCTCCGATGAAAGAGGTTTTAGACTTTTATCGGCCGGCCATTGAGCATTCGGATATTATGGATCGCATGGCGGTTCTCCCCCGGGGCTATTTCGTCGTCAGCGCGCACCGGGAGGAAAATATCGACAGCGAAGTCAATTTCCGGGATTTTCTTGACACTCTTTCAGCAATGGCCAACAGATATGACAAAACAATCATTGTTTCCACACATCCCCGGACAAGAAAACGCATAGATGCGATGGGCATTTCCGGAATGGATTCCCGCATCCACTTCCTGAAGCCCCTGGGATTTCCCGATTATGTCAAACTGCAGATGAATGCTTTCTGCGTCGTTTCCGACAGCGGCACCATTACGGAAGAATCCACCATTCTGAATTTTCCGGCCGTCACCATTCGTCAGGCCCATGAGCGGCCCGAAGGCATGGATGAAGGGACGCTGATCATGTGCGGCCTCAACGCGCGGGATGTTCTGCAGGCCATCGATGTGGTGACAGCGCAGGCTTCACCTGACAGAAGGGTTTTCGATCTGGTTTCGGACTACCGGGCGGACAATGTTTCCAAAAAGGTTTTGAGGATCATCATCAGTTATACCGGCTACGTCAACCGCACGGTTTGGTTTCGTTAGAGTCGTCCATGCAGATACTTCTTCTGGTCGTTTACTACTTGCCCAGCCCTATTGCCAGCGCGAAACTGATTCATGACCTTGCCCGTGAGTTTCGCAGCATGGGGCACGAGGTTCTGGTTGCCGCTCCGGATGACTCGATTCTCCGGGATTGCGAAATTAGCGAGGAGTCGGGGATCAAGGTTCTCCGGGTCAGGGCCGGAGAAATCAAATCCGCGTCGCGCTGGCTGCGGGCGTGGCGGGAGGCGAGGCTTTCCTCCATCATGTATCGGAAAGGAAAATCGTTCTTTCTGGAACATTCCTATGACCTGATCGTCTATTATTCCCCGACCATCTTTTTCGGCGGACTAGTGTCCCGACTGAAACGGCTCTATTGCTGTTCGTCGTATCTGATCCTGCGAGACATTTTTCCGCAATGGGCCGTGGATGCCGGCGTTCTTCGCCGGGGAAGTTTGGCTTACCGCTTTTTGAAATGCAAGGAAAAGCAGAACTACGACGCGGCGACGGTTATCGGCGTCCAGTCGCCCGCCAATTTGAAGTATTTTTCCGAACGGCGTCTGGATCGGAGATACCGGTTGGAGGTTCTTTACAACTGGGCGGCGGCAACGGGAACGATGACGGCAGGAAGCGTGTGGCGCGGCCGCCTGGGACTTGCGGATAAGGTAGTTTTCTTTTATGGCGGAAATATCGGCGTGGCCCAGGATATAGACAATATCCTTCGCCTTGCGGAGAGGTTGCACAATGAGCCTCGATCTCATTTTCTGCTGGTGGGCGACGGAACGGAAGTGCCCCGTATAAGGGCGCTGATTGGACAAAAAAAATTAAGCAACGTGACCATTCACCCCCCGGTCGATCAGGAGGCCTATCTTGACATGCTCGATGAATTCGATGTGGGGCTGATCTCTCTTGATCGTGGGTTGAAGACACAGAATTTTCCCGGCAAGATGCTGAGCTACATGGACAGGGGGAAGCCTATTCTTGCCAGCCTCAATCCCGGCAATGATCTGGGGGATCTTCTGGAAAGACACGAAGCCGGACTGGTTAGCATGAACGGCGACGACGACCGGCTGGAAGCGCAGGCAAGACGTTTACTGGCGGATGGGGAACTGCGTGCCCGTCTGGGCCGGAATGCCCGTTCTTTGCTGGAAGAACGGTTTTCCGTAAAGAGCGCCGCACGTCAGATTCTTTCACATGTGGAGACAAAGTCTTGAAAGACGGTGCGCTCGTTCTTGTCACCGGCGCCACGGGCGCCGTGGGGCCGCGCGTTGTCGCGGCGCTGCTTGAATCCGAATACCGGGTGCGCACGCTTTCGCTGGATGCTCCGCCTGAGGGCGCGTGGACTGCCGGTGTGGATGCCCGCCTGGGCGATGTCACAGATCCCGAGGTTGTCCGGGCATCGATGGTCGGAGTTGACGGCGTCATCCATCTGGCGGCTCTCCTGCATATCGTCAACCCACCCCAGGAACTGAAACCGAGCTATGAGCGAATTAATGTCGGCGGCACCTACAACGTAGTCGAAGCCGCGCTTCAGGCGGGTGTCGGAAGGCTGGTTTTCTTCAGCACGATTGCTGTTTACGGTCCATCCGATGGCGGTATCCTGACGGAAGATTCCCCTCTTCGACCCGATTCCTTTTACGCGCAAACCAAGGTGGATGCGGAGCGGATTGTTCTCGCGGCAAAGCGCGCGGACGGCAAGCCAATGGGAACGGTGCTGCGCCTGGGCGCGGTCTATGGCGCCCGGATCAAGGGCAATTACCGGCGCCTGCTGCTGTCGCTGGCGCGCGGACGATTCATCCCGATTGGCGCGGGGACGAACCGGCGCACGCTGGTGTATGAGAAAGACGCGGCGCGGGCGGCTGTGCTGGCTCTGCGGCATCCCGGCTGCGCGGGTGAGATTTTCAATATAACGGACGGACGGTTTCACACAATGAACGCGATTATCGAGACGCTCTGCGGGTCACTCGGCCGCTCGAAGCCCGGATGGTCGATTCCGGTAGGCCCCGTTCGAGCCCTGGCGGGCGTCATCGAAGACACGGGCCGCTTCCTGGGGCGAACCACGCCGATCGTGCGCTCGACGATCGACAAGTACACGGAGGATGTGGCCGTGGACGGAAGCAGGTTCCAAACGCGGACGGGGTTTTCCCCAAAATACGATCTGGCCGCCGGCTGGCGGGAGACGGTCGATGAAATGAAACAGGCAGGGGAGTTATGATCCAGGATATCACCACTGTTTTTAATCAGCTCGTTTCGTGGGTCACGCAGTACCGGATGGCTCTTTTGCTTGCGACCTGTGCGGCTCTGGGCGCCGCAGGCGCCTGGCTGATCGCCGGGATCCCCTTCCGGGAGCACCTGCTCGACGCGCCCAACGAGCGCAGTTCTCACACGGAGCCGACGCCGCGGGGCGGCGGCGTGGGAATTCTCGCGGCCTTCATCGTGGCGGGTCTGACGCTCCGCATTCCGACAACCTTCCTGTTTGCCGCGGTTTTTGTTTCCGCTGTCAGTTTCTATGGAGATTTTTTTCGGCTTTCGGTGCGGTTTCGCTTTCTGGCGCAGTTGTTTGCCGCTTTGGTGTTTTTGTTTCCGATTCTGCCCGCATTGAGCGCCCACTATGCCGCTTCCACCTTCGGTTTTTCTCCGTTCCTCTTTTTCCTGATCCTGCTGCTGATTGTCGTGTTTATGATCGGCACGGCGAATTTTTATAATTTTATGGACGGGATCAACGGCATCGCGGGTTTGAGCGGCGCGATCGCCTTCGGCCTTCTCGGCGCCTATACGCTTTATTATGCCCCCCTGTATGGTTACCGGGAGCAGATGTCTCTGTTGTCCGTCTGCATCGCTTTGGCCTGTATGGGTTATCTTCCTTTTAATTTGCCGCGGGCCAGAGTTTTCATGGGGGACGTGGGAAGCATTCTGCTGGGATTTGTGTTTGCCGCGCTGGTCATCATGCTGGCCCGCAACTATCAGGAGATGGCCTGCTTCGCCGCACTGCTCTTTCCTTTTTACGCGGATGAACTGACGACGATGGCCGTCCGGCTTCAGGATCGTGAAAGTCTTGTGCAGTCGCACCGCCGCCATTTGTATCAACTTTTGGCCAATGAAGCCGGAATGGCCCACTGGAAGGTAACGCTGATTTACGGGGTTGCGCAGCTTGCCGTCGGCGGAGGCGTGCTCTTTCTCAACGCGCATGGCGCGCAGCCGGTTGTACTTTTCCTGACGGCCTGCTTTATTGCCTTTGCCTTGGTCAGTCTGCTGATTCGCGGTCAAATCAAGAAAGCGCGCCCCTGAAGGCGCCTTAAGGAGTGACGGCAGCCATAGCGGGGCTAAAGCCCCGCCCTACATTCACTTTCCACTCATCACTTTTCACTCGTTGCTCTCCACTCATTGCTTTCTTGGCTTACGATGCCGGAAACCGCGGACAGCACCTGTTCGGGCGTGATGGCGGTCATGCATTCCCTGGTCGGACATTTCTTCAGCAGACAGGGACTGCATGGAAGGTTCGCCCGGATGACGGTGTGGCCTTCACCGTAAGGGCCGGTCCGGGCCGGATCGGTGGGGCCGAAAAGGGCGACCACCGGCGTTCCGACCGCCGCCGCCAGATGCATGGGGCCCGAATCCGTGGTAATGACGGCCCGGGCGCTTTTGTAGATTTCGGCCAGCACCGGCAGGCTGGTCTTCCCGCCCAGATTGATTCCTTTTCCTTTCATGCGCGACAGGATATCTGCCGCGTCCCTTCCGTCGTTTCCCGTAAAAATCACATCCAGTTTTAAATTCTCTTTTATCTCGTCGGCCAGTTTTGCGAACTTTCCGTTGTCCCAGAGCTTGGTTTCCCAGAACGCAATGGGACTGACGGCGATGTAACTTTTTTCCGCCAAATGGTATTGATCAAGCAGGCGGCGGGCCTGCTTGCTGGTGCCGTCCGTCAGAGGGAGAACAAATTCAGCCTTCCCGACGTCCGCGCCCAGATGGCGAAGAAAATCCAGGTAGCGATCCACCGCGTGTTTGCTCATGTCTTCCGGGATCTTTTCATTAAGAAACAATCCGCTCATTTCCTGCCAGGAATCATATCCCAGTTTTCTCTTCCCTCCGCTTAAAAAAACCACCACCGCACTTTTCAGAAGGCCGTGAAAATCAATGACGAGATCGTAGCGGCGGCACCTGAGCCGGCGAAGGAACGACCGCACTTCCCGTAAGGTCGCCGCAATTTTTCCCGCCTGAAAATCTGTAATCCACCTTTTGCGCCGGGACACCAGCACTTCATCGAGGTGCGGGTGGCCGAGGACCAGATCCGCCGCCGCTTCTTCGACGACCCAGGTGATGTGCGCGCCAGGATAGAGACGGCGTAGCTCCGCGAGGGACGGGAGTGTGTGAATCACATCGCCGATGGCGCTCAGTTTGACGATCAGAATGTTCATGTCCGGCCCCCCAGGATCAGACGGACGGCCTGAAGAATATCGTCCGCGATGAGATCCGGTCTCCCGGCAGGCGTTTCGGCGTCCGGTCCCTCGCCGGAAAGCGCGTCCGCGCCGTAGCCCGTTTTGACCAGCACGCCCCTGGCGCCTGCGCGGTGGGCCGCCTCGATATCGTTGTACCGGTCTCCGATCATCCAGGATGCGGATAGGTCTAGATTCAGCTCCCGGGCGGCCCTCAGAAACAGGCCGGGCGCCGGCTTTCGGCAGTCGCAGGCTTGCCGGTAGGGAGGCGCGCCCTCGGTCGGATGATGGGGGCAGTAATAAAACGCGTCGATCAAGGCGCCATTCCGGCGAAGCGCCTCCCGCAGGGCTGCGTGAATGGTTTCCACGAGGTCTTCACCGAACAGGCCCCGGGCGACGCCGGCCTGGTTGGTGACGACAATCGTCTTGAGGCCGCTCTGGTTGATCAGACGGATCGCTTCAAAAGCGGAAGAAAAAATCACCAGTTTGTCCAAAGAGTCTAGATAGCCGACTTCTTCATTGATGGTTCCGTCCCGGTCCAGAAAGATGGCTGCGTTTTTTTTCATTCCTCGTCAACTCTTTTGATCATCTCGGCGTGCGGCGGCTGTGCCGTTGAACAGGGTCAGCGCCGCCGCGACGACGTCTTCGACGGTGACCGCAGTCATGCAGCGGAAATCCGTCGGACAGGTTTTTTTCAAACAGGGGCTGCAGGATGTTTCTTTTCGCACCAGGATCGTTTTTTCTCCCGCGGGCGACGTGGTGACCGGATTGGTGGAGCCGAAAATTGCGACCGTCGGGATATTCAAGCCGCCGGCGACGTGCATGAGGCCCGAGTCGTTGCTGAGAAACAGCCGGCACTGTGAGATGAGATATGCCGAGTCCGCAAGCGTTGCGCGGCCCGCCAGGTTGATCATATCCGTTTGCGCTTTCCCGCGTACCTGTTCGGCCGTTTCCCAATCGTCCCTGCCTCCGAAAAGAAGGACCTGCGCGTTCAATATTTTTGCCAGGCGGTCTCCCGCTTGTGCAAATCTTTCCGGAAGCCACCGTTTTGCCGGGCCGTAGGTGGCGCCGGGAGCGATGCCGATGAAGGGCCTGTTGTTTTCCGGCAGATATTTGTGCAGAATTTCATGCGCGGTCGCGGTTGAAATGCGCGTTTCCAGATGCAGCGCACGATCCACATCCGCGCAGCCCAGCGCTTTGACCATTTCCAGATAATAGTCGATTTGATGGACGCGAAGGATTTCCGAGGTTCGCCGGACGGGATGCGTCAGCAGAAAGCCGCGGCCGTCGGAGCTGTAGCCGGCCCGCACGCCGATGCCCGCGGCCAGCGCGATGATGGCGGCTTCGATGGCGTTTTGCAGCAAAACGGCCGCGTCGAACTTTTTCGACCGCAGTGAATACGCCAGGCGAAGGACGCCGGGCGGATTGTCGAATTTGCGTGGATAGGGAAGAATTTCATCGGCGCCGGAAAACATCCGGTAGATGTCGGAGACGGGCGGCTTGGCCAGAATGGACAGATGCGCCTTGGGGTAGGCCGCGCGCATGGACGCGACGGCGGGCAGCGTCATCACGGCGTCGCCGATCCAGTTGGTGCCGCGGATCAGGATTCTGTTCAGGCCCTCCCGCGGCAGTTTATTTTTCGCTTCCAGCATCATCATCCCCAGGCGGGTCTGAAGACCCGCCCTACATTTTTTCTACGAGCCATGAGCTATGAACTTTTTTCTACCATCCACTATTTTCCCTTAAATCTTAATAACTTAATACTTAAAACTTAATACTTACCACCTATGACCTTTTACCCCTAACCTCTTACCCATAACCTTTTCACTTTCCACTCGTCACTCATTGCTTTCTACTTTTCCCTTGCCTGGCATTTCTTGGTCTTCCAACGCTGGTGCATCCAGAACCATTGTTCGGGATATTTGCGGATATGATCTTCAATGATTCCGGTGAAGACCTGGGTATTTTCCCGCACGTCGTCATCGCGGTTTCCCGTATTGCGGATGGCGACTTCCTCCCCGATGTCCAACAGATATTTTCCGTCGGGCATGCGGGTGGTAAAAACCGGCAGTACCGGCGCGCCGGTATGGAGCGCCAGCAGGGCGAGGCCGGAGGTCGTGCAGGCCGGCCGACCGAAGAAATCGACAAAGATTCCATCGTACACGGCCACGTTCTGATCAATTAAAATATTGATGGTTTCTCCCTTTTTCAAGGCGCGGATCATCGGCCGCATGGCGTTTTCCTTGTCCAGGGAAACATTGCCGCAGGATGCGCGAACATAGGTGATCGCCTCTTCCAGAAAGGCGCTGTCCAGAATGCGGTAAATGAAGATCAAAGGCTCTCTGGCGATCGCCAGGGCGGCATTGCCGATTTCCCAGTTGCCGAAATGTCCGCTGAACAACAGAACGCCCTTTCCTTTGAGGCGGGCCTCGTCGTAATGTTCGAGGCCCTGAATGCGAATCCATTGATGCACATTCTCCGGATTCAGTCTCGTGATTTCTGAAAATTCCGCCACGACGAGGCCAAAGCTCCGGTAGGAAGCTTTGGCGATGCGTTCAATTTCAACCGGAGACTTTTCAGGGAAGGCCCGGGTCAGGTTATGAAGAACAATCAGGCGGTGTTTGACCGACAGCCGGTACCCCAGAGAGGCAAGGCCGGAGAAAAAGGCCCGTCGGACCGCAAGGGGAACCATGCGAAAGATCCACAGCCCGATTTGAAGTTTAAGGCTCATAAAGAAAAAACAGTTTTATGTGTTAAGTATTAAGTTTTAAGGGTTAAGTTTTAAGTAAAACAGTCAGCGCCTCTCACCCTTCTTTTCACTCGTCACTCGTCAATCGTTGCTCGTTGCTCACCTTTTTCAGCCGTCGCAGAATAAAGTCGTCAAAGGACGGTGTGGACGGCTGCATTTCCATTTCGATGCGCGCGATGAAAAGCCGGTTTAGAAAATCCGGACTCTCCTCCAGACGCATCGCGTCTTTTTCCGTCGTGATCCAGGCGTCCGCGTTTTGCGCCGAAAAATGTTTGCGGATTGCCTCCAGGTCGTCGCTTTTGTAAGTGTAATGATCCGGGAAGTCAATAAACGAAAGAATGTGCATCCCCGAATCGAGCAGTGATTTTTTAAAGGAGGCGGGGCGGGCGATTCCGCAGAAGGCGCAGACGCTTTTGCCGCGAAAGTCTTCGGGCGGCAGGGAAAGGCGGTCCTGCGGCCGGACCATTTCCTTGAAGCGGTGAACGGAGCGGAAAACGGGGATGCCGGAGGCGTCCGTGATCCGAACGATTTCATCAGTCGGTTTTTCAGCTTTGTCGGCGCGCGTCAACAGGATACAGTCCGCCCGCCGAAGGCTCTCCGTTGGTTCGCGAAGCTCTCCGCGTGGCAGAAGTCGCCCGTTCCCCAGCGGTCTTTCAGCGTCCAGCAAAACGATGTCGATGTCCCGGAAAATCTGCCGGTGCTGGAACGCGTCGTCACAGATCAGCACATCGGCGTTGAATTGCTCAATGGCCGCCTTGCCGGTGATCTTTCTTTTGGCGCCGGTCAGGACCGGAATGCCGGTGAGCGACCGGGCGATCAGCAGCGGTTCGTCGCCCGCGGCGGCTGCGTTTTGCTTCACAACGGTTCCGTCGGAAACGATATTGACGGACTCCTGATTTTTCCCGCCGTAGCCGCGGCTGAGGACCGCCGGCCGGTATCCGTGCCGCGCCAGCATTTTTGCCAGCCCGATCACGCAGGGGGTTTTGCCTGTGCCGCCGACGGTCAGATTTCCCACGCTGATCACGGGACAGGCGAGCCGGACGGACTTCAGAATTTGCCGGTCGTATAGACGGTTTCGGGAAGAGGCGATCAGCCGGTAGATCAGAGAGCCCAGATGAAGGATTGCCCGGGTCGGACTGAAGCGGCGAACCGAATCGTCCTCATTCCACATCCCTGGCCAGTCGATCATTGCCGTTCCCCTCGTCCTTGAACTGCAGGTTGTATAATCGGTAATATTCGCCTTTTTTCTCCATCAAAGTGTCGTGGCTTCCTTCCTCCACGATTTCTCCGTTGACCAGCGCGATGATCCGGTCGGCGTTGCGGATGGTGGAAAGGCGGTGCGCGATGACCAGCGTGGTGCGCCCCTTCATGAGGTTGTCCAGCGCTTCCTGAACTTCGATTTCCGCTTCCGTGTCCAGGGAAGAGGTCGCTTCGTCCAGGATAAGAATCGGGGCGTCCTTCAGCAGCGCCCGCGCGATGGAGATGCGCTGTTTTTCGCCGCCGGAGAGTTTGGTTCCCAGTTCGCCGATGTTGCTGTCGTAGCCGTTGGGCAGCCGAAGGATAAAATCATGGGCGTTGGCCGCTCGGGCGGCCCGGTAGATGTCTTCATCCGTTTTCCGAATGTCGCCGTAGGCGATGTTGTTCCGGACGGTGTCGTTGAAGAGGATGGTCTGCTGGGTCACGATGGCGATTTGGCCGCGAAGCGATTTCAGCGTGACGTTGCGGATATCATGGCCGTCGATCAGGATGCGGCCTTCGGTAACGTCGTAAAAACGGGGAATCAGATTCACCAGCGATGTTTTGCCGCCGCCGCTCATGCCGACAAAGGCGATGACTTCCCCCGCCTTAATGGACAGATTGATGTTTTTGAGCACGGGGGTCGTTTCGTAGCAGAACGTGACGTTTTCAATGTCGATTCCCCGGGAAACCGGCGGCAGGTCGACGGCGCCGGGCCTGTCTTCGATGTCCGGGGCCCGGTCGATGATGTTGAAGATCCGGTCTGCACCGGCGATGCCCTGGTTGATCGTGTTGTTGACGTTGGTGAGCCGCTTGATCGGCTCATAGAGCATCAGCATCGCGGCGATAAAGGAGAAAAACGTGCCGGGGGTGGAGTTGCCCTGTACGACGTTGTAGCCGCCGTAGAAAATCACGGCGGCGATGCCCAGGCCGCCCAGAAAATCCATCAGCGGGCTCGAGATGGCGTTTACGGAAACGGCCTTCATACTGTATTTGAACAGACGCTCGCTTTCCGCGGCGAACCGCTCATTTTCATATTTTTCCATGCAGAAGGCTTTGACGATGCGCGTTCCGGAAATGGTTTCCTGCAAAAGAGAGTTCAGCGTTCCCATGGTGATCTGCGAGGAGGTGGTCACCTTTCTCATCTTCTTGCCGAAGCGGGAAATCGGGTAAATCGTCAGCGGGAAAACGACCATGGCGATGAGAGCGAGCTTCCAATCCGTGTAGAAAATGACGCCGACGAGCGAGATCAGCATAAATGTGTCCTTGACCAGCGCCGTGATGGCCTCCGACGACGCGGTCTGAACGGACTGCACATCATTGGTAATCCTCGACATCAGCAATCCGGTGGGATGTTCGGCAAAAAACGACAAGGATTGCTTCTGGATTTGTGCGTAGAGCTGATTGCGCAAATCCGTAACGATGCGCAGGCCGATGGAGCTCATCAGAATATTCTGCCCGTAGTTGGCGAGCCCCTTAAACAAAAAAATCGCGATGACGGCAAAGGGAATCCACTTCAGGGCGGTTATGTTTTTGCTCATGAAAATTTCGTCGATGGCGGGTTTGGCAATCAGCGGCAGGGCGGATTGCAGGCCTCCGGCGATGACCATGCAAATGGCGGCAAAAATAAAGCGCACGTAATACTGCCGTGCCATCATAAACAATCTTTGAAACGTTTCCATGGTAGTCCTATATCATATTGCAGGCGATTTGCGCAGCCCTTCCTGCGGCGCCGGGTTCGCCGAGTTTTGCGCGAATGTCGCCCAGCTCCTGAATGATCTGTTGCCGTTTTTTCTGGTTTTGTAAAATCGCCAGAGCCTCGAAAGCGATGCGCTCTTTGCAGGCGTCGCGCTGAATCAATTCCGGCGCGACCGTTTTCCCGGCCAGAATATTGACCAGTCCGATGTGCTGCTGCCGGATGATCATTCGGCCGATCAGCTCCGAAAAGAGGGAGACCTTGTAAACGATGACCATCGGAACGCCCATCAGGCCGGTCTCCAGCGTCGCCGTTCCGGAGGTCACGATGGCCAGATCGCAGCAGGCCAGGACGTCGTAAGTCCGCCCGGGGACGATTAGAATATTCGGGCCGGAGCCGGGTAAAAAACCGGCGACGGTTTTTTGTTCCAGGGTGTCCGCCAGGGGCAGAATGTACTGCGCTTCCGGTATGGTTCGGGAAATGATTTGCGCCGCCTCGATCATTTCCGGCAGCAGCTTGCTGATTTCCGAATTCCGGCTTCCGGGCAGCAGGCCGATGGTTGTTTTGTTTTCGGAAAGGCCGAAATGAGCGCGGGCTTCCTGAGCCGTGAACGGCGTTTTCACGATGTCGAGCAGGGGATGCCCGACGTAATGGACATCAAAACCGCGCGCTGCATAAAAATCCACTTCAAACGGCAAAATGACCGCCATCTGATCCACCAGCCTTTTGATTTGTTCGACCCGACCTTCGCGCCAGGCCCACACCTGCGGGCTGATGTAGTAAAAGACCCGAATGCCCCTTTTGCGGGCCGCGCGGGCCGCGATGTTCAGATTGAAGTCGGGAAAATCGATCAGGATGACCAGGTTCGGCTTCAGCCGGTCCATGGATTCCTTCATTCGGGAGACGGTCCTGAGCAGGACGGCGGTTTTTGAGAACACTTCCGACACGCCGACGACCGCAATGTCCGCCGCGTGCGCCAGCAGTTTCACGCCCGCTTCCTGCATTCGATTGCCGCCGATGCCGAAAAATTCCAGAGACGGATTGACGGCCAGCATTTCGCGGACGAGCAGGGCGCCGTGCAGATCGCCGGAGGCCTCTCCGGCGACGATCATCACTTTGGGGGCGCGTCCGCGGTTTTCGTTCATGCTTGCCTTCCTGCCGCCGGATTCAACGGACATGATGAATCACTTCGGCGACCCGCCGGATTTCTTCCCCGGTCAGCTCCGGAAACATCGGCAGGGAGAGAACTTCTCGGGCGCAGGCTTCGCTGACATCCAGATTTTTCTGCGGGCCGTACATTTTGAGGAAGACTTCCTGAAGATGCAGGGGGACCGGGTAGTACACGGCGGAGGCGATCCCCGCATCCGCGAGCGCATCGGCGATCTTTTGGCGGTGTTGAACGCACAGCGTGAACTGATGATAGACATGCCGGCAGCCGGGTCGCTCCGAAGGGAGGCGGAGGTCCAAGCCGGCGAGGGCCGAACCATACCACGAGGCGTTGGCGCGCCGCGCGTCGTTGAATTCGTCAATGAAGGGCAGCTTGACGCGGAGGATGGCGGCCTGGATTTCATCGAGGCGGCTGTTGTAACCGACCTCGCAGTGGTAGTAGCGCGCCCGGCTGCCGTGGTTGCGCAGCATTTTAATTTTGGAGGAGAGGTCTTCGCTTTTTGTGATCACCATGCCGCCGTCCCCGTAGCAGCCGAGGTTTTTGCTGGGGAAGAAACTGAAGCATCCCGCGTCGCCGAAGGTGCCGGCCTTTTGCCCCTGATAGGACGCGCCGAACGCCTGTGCGCAGTCTTCGATCACTTTCAAGTGATGCCCGCGCGCGATGTCCAAAATCGGGGCCATGTCGGCGGGATGGCCGAACAGGTGGACGGGAAGGATGGCCTTGGTTTTCGGGGTGATTTTCGGAGCGATTTTTTCGGGGTCGATGTTGAAGGTGTCCGGACAGATGTCCGCAAACACCGGCCGGGCGCCGGCCAGCGCAATCGTTTCCGCCGTGGCGATGAAGGTAAACGGCGTGGTGATGACTTCGTCGCCCGGGCCGATGCCGCAGGCCCGAAGCGCCAGGAGGAGCGCGTCCGTCCCGTTGGCGCAACCGAGAGCGTACGGCAGGCCGTGATAGGCGGCGACCTCCCGCTCCAGGGCCTCGACGTTCGGCCCCAGAATGAACTGGGTTTCCTCCAGGGCGCGCCCCAGCGCTTCGTCGATCTCTTTTTTCAGGCGGGTGTATTGTCTTTTCAAATCCACCATCGGGATCATAGGCGCAGTCCCTCTTGGGTTTTCATTTTTTGAAGAATGTCGATGGCCAGCGCCAGCGACTTGCGGCCGTCCTCTCCGGACACCCGCGGCTGTGAGCGTTCTTGCACGGCTTTGACAAACGAGCGTATTTCTTCCTCGAGGGGATCGTGGCTGCCCAGTTCGAGGGCGTTCTGAACAATTTGCGGTTTGCCGTCTCCGCCCGTGATTTTGGAAAACGACAGCACTTCTCTTTTCCGGCAGTCCACGGAGTGATAGCCTTCCGGACCGAAAAACCTGATCTTCTGCATGGTTTTGGCGCTGATGCGGCTGGCCGTGATGTTGGCGATGCAGCCGGTGGCAAACGACAGGCGGACGTTGGAGATGTCGATCTTGTCCGAAAGAATGGGAACGCCGACCGCCTCCACGCGGGTGACCGGCGCATCCACGAATTTCAGGATCAGGTCCAGGTCATGAATCATCAGATCCAGAATGACGTCCACGTCGGTGCCGCGCTCGAAAAAGGGATGCAGGCGATGCACTTCAATAAAGGCGGGCCGGGTGATCACCTGCTCGAGGGCCATCACGGCGGGATTGAACCGTTCGACGAATCCGACCTGCAGAATCAGGCGGTTTTTCCGCGCCAATGCCAGAAGCTCGTCGGCCTCCTCAAGCGACGCGCACAGCGGCTTTTCGATGAGCGTGTCAATGCCGGCGGCCAGGAAATCCCGGGTGACGGCAAAATGATCTCCCGTCGGCACGGCGATGCTGACCGCGTCCACGCGATCCAGCATGTCCCGGTGGTCCGCAAAGGCCGGACACCCGTAAAGATCGGCTGCCTTCTGCGCCTTTTCGATTTGGCTGTCGGACACGGCGGCAATGACGCAGGATCCGATCCGGGCGTATTTCTGAAGATGATAACCGCCCAGATGGCCGATCCCGACCACGCCGATGCGTAATTTCTTTTCTGGGGTCATGTTTTATCTCTCAGCGGCAGACGCCTCTTTCCGAGTTTTTGATGAAGGCGAGAAAATGCCGGACCTCCGGGAGATCCTCCACCTCTTTTTGCGCTTTATCCAGGGCGGCCTCCAGAAGCAGATCGGAGCGGAAAACAATCTTGTAGGCGTCCTTGAGCGCTTTGATGGTTTGTTCAGAAAAATTGCGCCGCTGCAGGCCGATCAGATTGAGGCCGAACAGTTTGGCGTGGTTGCCGTTGGCCAGCGTGTAGGGAGGAACATCCCGGGCCACGCCGGAAGCGCCGCCGATGAACGAATGCGCCCCGATGCGCGTGAACTGATGGACGCCCGACAGGCCGCTGATGATGGCGTAGTCTTCCACGTGAATGTGGCCGGCCAGCGTGGCGACGTTGGACATGATGATATGGTTTCCCAGCTTGCAGTTGTGCGCGACATGGCAGTACGCCATGATCAGATTGTGGTCGCCGAGGATGGTGACGCCGATGTCGGCGGACGTCGAGCGGTGGATGGTGACGAATTCGCGGATGGTGTTGAAGTTGCCGATGACCACCCGCGTCTTTTCACCGCCGAATTTCAAATCCTGCGGGGGCGCGCCGATCGAGCAGAATTGAAAGATGCGGCAGCCTTCGCCGATGCGGGTGTAATCGTCAATGACGGTGTGCGGACCGATCACGGTGTTTTTGCCGATGACCACGTCGCTGCCGATGATGCTGTAAGGGCCGATTTCCACGCCTTCTGCCAGTTGGGCGTCGGGCGCGACGATGGCGGTGGGATGAATTTTCATGGTTCACCTTCCCTGTTTTTATGAATGACGGCTTCCAGCTCTTCCACGCGCCGGAGCAGTTTTTCCATTTTGGCGCGGATTTCCGGAAGTTTGGCCTTGCTGACTTCGACCTTCAGCCATTCCCGGAACGGAAGAAACGGCGTGCCTCCGCCGACCATGCCCGCGGGAATGCTCTTGTGAATGCCCGAGGAAGCGCCGATCATCACGGAGTCTCCGATGGTGATATGGCCGACGATGCCGACCTGGCCGCCGATGATGACGCTTTTGCCGATTTTGGTCGAGCCGGAGATGCCGGTCTGCGCGGCGATGGCCGAATTTTCGCCGATGACGACGTTGTGCGCGATCTGCACGAGGTTGTCGATCTTCACGTTGCGCCCAATCCAGGTTTTGCCCAGCGTGGCGCGGTCCACGGTGGTGTTGGCGCCCAGCTCCACGTCGTCGTCGATTTGAACGACGCCGACCTGGGGGATTTTTTTGTTCTGCGACCCCGGCGCGGAAAACCCGAAGCCGTCGCCGCCGATGACCACCCCGGAATGCAGGATGACCCGCCGGCCGATGACCGAGCGGGCGTAAACGGAGACGTTGGCGTACAGGACGGAATCTTCTCCGACCGAAGCGTCGCGGCCGATAAATACGCCGGGATAAAGAACCGCGCCTTTATCCACGCGGGCGCCGCGGCTGATGAACGCCCGGGGCATGACGGTCGCCTCCGGGGAGACCGAAGCCCCTTCTTCGATATATGCGTCCGGGCTGATGCCCGCGGGACCGTGATCGACCGGATAAAAAACCGCCAGCAGCTTGCCGAACGCCGCGTAGGGATCGGCCACGGCAATCAGATTTTTATCCGGCGCGACGGTTCCCGGAGGGACGAGGATCGCCCCCGCGAGCGTGGTTTTGAGCCACTTGAAATACTTCGGATTGGAGACAAACGTCAGATCGTCCGCGCCCGCCTCCTCGATCGGACGGATATCGCCGATCAGCTTCTGGCCGTCTCCCGCAACCGCGCCGCCCACCAGGGCGGCTATTTCCGCAATGCTTTTTTTCATGGTCTTCAGCGAGGCTTACTTTTTTGCGCCCGACGTTTTGTTGAAATCATCGATGACCTTTTTGCTGATGTCGCCGGCCTTGTCGAAGTAGGGCAGCGGCATGGTGCTGATGTCCATGATCACGGTGTATTTTTCCTTTTCGGCAATGGCCCGGACGACTTTCAGGATTTCGGGGATCAGTTGCTGCGAATATTCCTGATCGCGTTTCTGCAGCTCCTTGTTGGTGTCGTCCACGAGAATCTGGTAGTCGCGCATTTTTCGCTGGTAGGCGGTTTCCTTGTCGCCGCGCGCGCTGGCCGTCATCACGGCGCCCTGTTTGTCCAGTTCGTCCTTGAGTTTTTTCACCTCGTTTTCCATGGATTTGATGTTTTCCTGTTTCCGGGCAAACAGCTTTTTAAAGTCTTCGGCCGCTTTCTTGCCCGCATTGGAATTTTGAATGATCGTCTGCATATTGATGAAGCCGATCTTGTCGGCGGCCAGCGCCGTGTTCGTCCAGGCAAAAAGAAGCAGCGTCAGTCCCGCGATCAAAAGCATATTCTTTTTCATCTTAAAATTTCCTCCTTCAGTCGGTTAAATTACTGTTCAGTAATGAAAATTTCTTTCATTGCTCCATCACGAGAGCTTTGCACAGTGTTCAAATTGTCATTTCGACTTCTTTTTTGTCATTTCGACCGAAGGGAGAAATCCATACCTCTTCCAAGGATGAAGATTTCCCGTCGCTTCGCTCCTTCGCAATGACATGATCACGCATTATGCAAAACCTTCCATCACATAAACATGCCGATGGTGAATTCCCAGCGGCCCTTGCTGTCGTCGCTCAGTCCCTTGTTGTCCAGCACGTAGCCGTACTCCAGGCGAAGCGGGCCGATGGGAGAATACCAGCGGATGCCGGCGCCGCAGGTGCTTCTCAGGTCGTCGAGATAATAGCCGCCGTTCCAGGTGTTGCCCGTGTCGTAAAATACGACGCCCTTTATTCCTGCGTCTTTGACGAGCGGAAAAACCACCTCCGCGGTCCCGGTGAGCATGGTGGTGCCGCCGACCACGTCGCTGGTTCCCGGATTGGTCGGCCCCACGTAGCGCAGACCGCGCAGGGAGTTGATGCCGCCCAGCACGTACCGTTCATAGATCGGAATCTTGTCGTCGCTGTCGTCATTATTCTGCAGATACCCGATCTGGCCTTTCAGGGAGAAGACCATGTCCCAGAAGAGCGGAACAAAGCCGATCGTGCTGGCGTTGTATTTGACGAACTTGGTGTTCCCGCCCAGCGGCATGCCGGCATACTGGACGGATGCGGTGGACTTGAGGCCTTTGCTGGGGAACATGACGTCGTTGGTGGTGTCGTAGGACATGGTGAAGGTGACGGCGCTCGTCTTTCGCTCGCCCTCCTGCACCTTGATGTAATACGACGCGGTGGCATAATTGATGTCCTGGATGTTGTCGATGCTGTACTTGTAGCCGACGTAGCCGACGATTTTCCAGAACAGCGGGTGCCCCAGGGTGACCCCCGCGCCCATGGTGTCCAGCGTGTAGGAGTCGTATTCCTTTTTGTATTTCCAGACGTCGGCCTTGAACCACAACGGCAGATCGAACAGGAAGGGTTCGGTGAAGGACAGTTCGTAGTTGTTGGTTTTGGAGCCGAGCGAGGCCTTCAGGCTCATGGTCTGCCCGTAGCCCAGGAAGTTCTGCTGAACGATCTGCGCCATGATCACCGCCTGGTCCACGGCGCTGTACCCCGCGCCGATCATGAACATGCCGGTGTTTTTTTCCTTGACCCGGATGTTGATGTCCATTTGGTTGTCCGGCGCCTTTTCCGTCTGGATGTCCACTTCTTCGAAATAGCGAAGCTGGTTGAGGTTTTCGTAGCTTTTTTTCAACTTGGTGGAGGAATACAAATCCCCCTCCACGATGAACAGCGAACGGCGGATCACTTTGTCGCGGGTGGTGGTGTTGCCGGAAATGCCGATGCGGGCGATGTGGACCAGTTCGCCTTTCTTCAGGAGGAAGTTCAAATCCACCAGCTGCTCCTTTTCATGGGTGGTGACCTGGGGATTGACGTCGGCATTGGCGTACCCTTCGTCGTTGGCCGTTGTCGTGATCATCTCCATGTCCTTCATGATCGCTTCCCGGCTGTAGTGGCTGCCGCTTTTGGTCTTTAACTGCGCGTACAGGTCGGCCCGGGTTTTCTCCAGATAATCTCCGGAGATTTCCACTTTGCCGATTTTGAAGCGCTTGCCTTCGCGGACGACAATCTTGATGTAGATGCCCTTGTCGTCATGCGTGATGACCGGCTCGCCGATCTGGGCGTTCACGAAGCCGTTGTTGAAATAAAAAGCGGTCAGCCGCTGAACATCCTGCTTGAGCTGCTGGGATTGCAGGATGCCCGTGTCCGTAATGAAGCCCAGCAGGGTTCGCTCGTTCGTGGCCATCATGCCGACCAGTTCTTTGGTCGTGAAGGATTCATTTCCTTCAAACGTAATGGAGCGGATATAAACCCGGTCGTTTTCCTTGATGTCCAGAATCAGGACGAAATCCTTCTCGCCGTCTTTTTCCAGACGGTCGGTAATTTCGGCGTTGTAGTAGCCTTTGGTGTCGTAAAGCGCCTTGATTTTTTGCAGGTCCTGCTTGATGTTTTCCGGATTGACGCTTTGCCGCACCTTGACGCTCATGGCTTCCAGAATGTCGTCCTTGTCCACCTTCTTGTTGCCGATCAGGCGGATTTCCGAAATGAGGCCTTTTTCGACCACGTTGAAGGTCAGCACCTTGCCTGCGGCCTCCGTCGCGACGTCGGCGCTGACGTCCAGAAAATACCCCATCTTGAAGATGGTTTTGATGTCGTCGCTGATGTCTTCCTCATCCAGCGGATTTCCGGGCCTGCTTTTGATTTTCTGCCGGATGGCGTCCGCGCCGATCTTGCGGTTGCCCGCGATTTCCACTCGCGCGATTTTATCCAGGAGGCCCGCCCGGTCCAGAATTTCCCGCTTCAGCGCCGCCGCCAGCGCTCGGGCGCCCGCGTCGCCCTTTCCCTGAACCGAAACGGCCGGCAGGATTTTCCCTTCGGCAACGTCGATGATTTGCGCGTCGATGTTCAGGGCTTCGCCGAACTGCATAATGCTGCCGGTGACGACGTAATCGGCGCCCAGCGCTTTTCCCGCCGCGGCCGCTTCCTGCGGGTTGGGGGCAGGGCTGCCCGGTTCGAAGCCCCCCGCGGTTTTTACTTCCACTTTCTTTTCCCGCCCGAATTCCGTAAGCAGGCTGTTGTAAACCGACGCCTGCAGTTCGGCGCTTCCGGAAAGCGCGTAAACCTCAAAGGGGAGAACGCATATTTTTTTGGGGCCGTCCGCCCGCGCCTCCGCCGCAAACAAAAGAAGAAGAACCGCGATGAAGAGCCGGATCGTTTTGAAGTTAAAAATCATAAATTTTCCCGTCGCGCAGACCGATTCTGCCGGACATCCTTTCCGCCAGCAGTCTGTTGTGCGTGACTACAACCAGCGTTATTTTTTTTTCGGCGTTCAAGGCAATCAGAAGGTCTTCTATCTTTTTTCCTGTTTCCGTGTCAAGGTTTCCCGTCGGTTCATCCGCCAGCAGAATTTCCGGTTCCATCGCCAGGGCGCGGGCGATGGCCACGCGCTGCTGCTCTCCGCCGGAGAGCTCCCCCGGTTTGTGCCGGAGGCGATGCTCCAGGCCGACCTCCGTCAAAAGATGCGCTGCCCGGTCCAGGGCTTTTTTTCGCTCAAGCCCTCCGATGAACGCCGGCATCATGGCGTTTTCCAGCGCCGTAAACTCCGGCAGAAGGTTGTTGAACTGAAACACGAAGCCGATGGTTCGGTTGCGGAACGCCGCGATTTTCTTTTCATTCCAGTTGAAAACCGTCTGGCCGGCAATGGAAAGCGAGCCTCCGGTCGGATGGTCCAGCGTGCCGAGAATATGAATCAGCGTGCTTTTTCCCGCGCCGGACACGCCGACGACGGCCAGGGAGTCGCCTCTGGCGATTTCCAGGTTCAATCCCTTCAGGACTTCAATTTTATTGCCGTCTTTGACGAAGGTTTTGGATAAATTTTCCAGTTTAATCATATACGCCGCAAGACCCTGCCGTTATTCGTATCTCAGCGCTTCCGCCGGATCCAGCCGGGAAGCCCTCCAGGATGGATAGATCGTGGACAGAAAACAGATCACGAGCGTGCCCGCGACAATCACGGCCACGTCGCCGTAATTCACTTTTGACGGAAGCTCGCTTAAATAGTACACGTCGCCCGGCAGAATTTTGAAATTAAAAACTCTTTCCACAAACAGGGAAATTTTCTGAAGGTTGAGCGCGACCGCAAGCCCCGCAATACAGCCGAAAAAGGTTCCCACCACCCCGACGATCAGCCCCTGGTAGATGAATATTTTCATGATGTTGGCGGAGGTGGCCCCCATGGATTTCAAAATGGCGATGTCCTTGTTCTTTTCCATGACGATCATGATGAGCGCGCTGATGATGTTGAAGGCGGCCACCAGCACAATCAGGCTCAGAATGATGAACATGACGCGCTTCTCCAGCTTGAGCGCCGAAAACAGATTTTTGTTCATCTGCATCCAGTTCTGGGCGTAAAAGGGGAAGCCCAGCCGGTTCTGGATCTGGCGGGCGATGACGTCCGCCTTGTAGATGTCCCGCACGACAATGTCGATGCCCGAAACGGCGTCGCCCATTTCCAGAAAATCCTGGCAGCTCGTCAGCGAAAGGAATGCCAGTTTGGAATCGTATTCGTAAAATCCCGATTCGTAAATGCCGACCACGACGAATTTTTTCATGCGGGGGACCATGCCCATCGGCGTGGCGATTCCACCCGCCGGAGAAATGATGGTGATCGGGTCGTGCAGAAAAATCCCCAGGTTTCTGGCCATTTCCCTGCCGATCAGAATGCCGGCCAGCTCCCGGTCGGCCGCGGGCAGCTTCCGGCGGACGGCTTCGGGAATCCGGTCGAGATGCCCGACGCTGCCCTGGCGGATTTTGCCCAGGTTGATGACCCGGGGCGCGCTTTCGGTGTCCATGCCGCGGATGATCACGCCGGTGACGCCGTTTTGGCTTCGGATCATGGCTTCCGTGTAAATGAAGGGCGTGGAGGCGACAACGCCCGGGATCCGGTCGATTTCCCGGCGGACGTCCGGGTAATTTTTCATCGGGCTCATGTCCGCCGTCACTTCAATGTGTGAGCGGATGCCCAGAATTTTGCTGCGCAAATCCTCCTCGAAGCCGTTCATGACGGCGAGCACGATGATGAGCGCGGCCACGCCCAGAAAAATGCCGAAAACCGATATGAAGGTAATGATCGAAACGAAGACCTGTTTGCGTTTCGCTCTCATGTACCGTCTGCTGATAAAAAATTCGTAAGGCATCAGGCATTGTCCTGTCGGGAAGCCGTTAATCTTGACGGCTTCGTAAAAAGTCTTTTTCGCACTCTTTTCGTCTTACCGGCGAAGGCCGGTATCCAGTAATTACAATTAGTTATGGACCCCGGCTTTCGCCGGGGTGACGGTTTGGGTTACTTTTTACGAGTTCATCAATCTTTACAATTTTGCAAAAGTTCGCGAATTCGTAAAAAGTCACCACTGTCACCCTGAGCCTGTCGAAGGGTGACGGTAACTTCTTAATATCACATCATGCTGCGACGGGCTCAGCATGACAAAAGTGGAACACAATGGCGTTTAACGAAACCATCAAAGTTGACGCGTAAATCATTCCTGTTTGTTTCTCAAAAGCGGAAACAAGATCACGTCCCGGATGGACGCGGAGTCGGTGAAGAGCATGATCAGGCGGTCGATGCCGATCCCTTCTCCGGCCGTCGGCGGCATGCCGTATTCCAGCGTGCGGATGTAGTCTTCATCCATTTCGTGGGCCTCGTCATCGCCCGCTTCCCGTTGCCTGATCTGCGCCAGGAAACGCTCGCGCTGATCGGCCGGATCGTTCAGCTCGGAAAAGGCGTTGGCGATTTCCCGTCCGGAAATATAAAGCTCAAAGCGATCGACAATGTCCGGGTCGGTGTTGCTCCTTCGGGAAAGCGGCGAGACCGCGACCGGATAATCGGTGACAAAGGTTGGCTGGACAAGCTTTTTTTCGACCCGTTCATCGAAGACCGCCATGAGAATTTTCCCCAGCGGGTCCGCCTCCTTGACTTCGCATCCTATTTTACGTGCAAAATCAAGTGCTTTTGCATGATCAGCCAGGTCGTCGGGCGTCATGCCGGCGATCTCAACAAGCCCCTCTTTGACACAGAGACGCCGCCAGGGGGGCGTCAGATCAATTTCCGTTCCCTGATAGGTAAAGGTCAGTTTCCCGAAGATTTCCCGGGCGATAAACGTGAACAATTCTTCCGTAAAAGACATTAAATCTTCATAGGTTGCGTAACTTTGGTAAAACTCCATCATCGTGAATTCCGGGTTGTGAAACGTGGAGATGCCTTCATTGCGGAAGTTGCGATTGATTTCATACACTCTTTCCAGGCCGCCGGTGACCAGGCGCTTCAGATACAGTTCGGGGGCGATCCGCAGATAGAAGTCCTGGTCCAGGGCGTTGTGGTGCGTCTTGAAGGGCCGGGCAACCGCTCCACCGGCTTTCGGCTGCATCATGGGGGTTTCCACTTCCAGAAAGTCGTGCCGGTCCATGAACTGCCGGATCAGCCGGATGATTCGGCTGCGCCGGATGAAGATTTCCTTCACCGCCGGATTGGAGATCAGATCCAGATGCCGCTGGCGGTAACGGGTTTCGATGTCCGTCAGTCCGTGCCACTTTTCGGGCAGCGGGCGGATGGATTTGGCCATCAGGCGAAGGGACTGGGCCTCCAGCGTCAGCTCGTTGGTTTTGGTCCGGAAAAGTATCCCTGAAACATAAATAATATCGCCTATGTCCATCTTTTTGAAGAGGGAAAAATCCTTCTCGCTCAGAATGTTTTTGGCAAGATAGCACTGGATCTGGCCTTTCCGGTCCTGGATTTTGACAAAAGCCGCCTTGCCGAAGCTGCGGACGGCCATCAGGCGCCCGGCCAGTGAAAATTTCTGCTCAAGCTTTGCCAGACCGTCACTGTCCGTGCCGCCGAATTCCTGGAGGATCTGGGTGGTTGTATTTTGGGGTTTTGCGTCATTGGGGTACAGGTCCACCCCGGCTGCTTTTAAGGCTGCGATTTTTTCCAGGCGAACCTTTAAAAGATCATTGTCTTCCATAATTTCTCCGCTTTTTAAAAGTCTGTTTGACTATATTTTTTTTGGGGATTAGTCAAGCCCGATTCTGGTCGCAATCCATTGTCTCAAGGGCATTAAAATCAAAAAATGTGTTTGCCTCCCCAGGGGTTGTTATGTATGATGCCGCCAACTTACTTCAGGGGGGAAGGCATCATGGTCAACAAGGCGATACTGATCGGCAGGCTGGGAAGAGATCCGGAGGTCCGCTACACGCCGGATGGTACGATGGTGACAAACTTCACCATGGCGACGGATGAAACCTACAAGGATAAAAACGGGGAGAAGGTGCAGAGAACCGAGTGGCACCGGATTGTTGCGTTCGGCAAACTGGCCGAAATTTGCGGCAATTACCTGGTGAAAGGGAAATTGATTTTCGTTGAGGGACGGATTCAAACCAGAACCTGGGAAGACAAGGAAGGCGTCAAGCGAAACACGACGGAAATTATTGCCGGCGACATGAAAATGCTGGATTCCAAAGGGCAGGTCAAGCCCGGCGATGCAACACCCGACGCCCCCTCCGCGCAAAACAGCGGCACGCCGATGGACGACGTTCCTTTCTAGCCTTCACGAACGGATTCTTGGGCCCGCGCAGGGAGGCAAAATTACTTGTCTCCCTCTTTTTTTGCCGGCGGGTTTGTGTCGTTCTTATCGGAGACGGACTTCTTGAAATTCCGGATTCCCTCGCCGAGCCCCCTGCCGATTTCCGGCAATTTTCCGACGCCGAAAATAATCAAAATGATGACCAGGATGATCAGCAACTCCGGCATGCCTATTCCAAACATATCATTTCCTCGTTTCTTTCGTGCACTTTAGGGTAAGCGCAAGTGGATCACCTGACCCGACTTGCCTAAATTTTCTATGGTTTTTCCATCCAACTGGATTCGGATGCCGCCCGCATTCCCGATGTCCATGTTAAAGCGGGATGCTTTTTGCGAGAGCGTTTCTCCCGCTTCCAGCAAAACTTCGTAAGGCTCCTTTTCGTCGACCTGCATCCGGATCCAGGTTTGTTCCGTGGCGCGGATGATCAGGAGAGACGTTTCTTCCGCGCCTGCCTGCGCCGGTGAGCTTTTTCCCTTTTCGGGCGCCTTCTGCGATGCGGCCGTTTCCGGGACAGCGGAGGTTTGCACGGACGGCGATGCCGTAACCGGTTCACCGCCCGGCGGACGGACTCCCGTCAAATCCTCCGGTTTCGGCAGGCCGATCCCGGCGGGGAGATCGCCGGACCCCGGCGCGGTCTGAACCACAACGGCCTGTTTCCCGGGCCGCTCGATGCCCTGCCGGGATTCGGACGAAGGCTTGTTGTAAAGGCTCGCGAAAATGGACACGGCTGCAATGAGAATGACCATCGAGGCGACCGACAGGAAGATTTTATGCCGGCTCAGCATTTCGGCCAGAGGCGCGGGGGGAGGTTTAACCGCCGCCTGCTCCCTTTCTTTATTTTTCAGCGCCTGCAGGTATTCTTCGTAACGCTTAAGAGTCGGCCGGCTGTCCACTCCCAGAGCCTGCGCGTATGTTTTGATGAAATTTCGCGTGTAAATGGGAACGGGCAGCAGATGGAACTGACCGTTTTCGATGGCCTCCAGATTGACCGCACTGATCCGCGTGCGCTCAAACATCTCCTTCAGGGTCCATCCTGAATTTTGCCGCGCCGTTTTCAAATCAGGGATGGGAGTATCCGAATTTTGTTCTGTCGTCATGAACGTGCCGCAAACCAACAGTATTTTTGTTTTGTTTAGCATTAAATATTCTGCAGCGCAATGTCTAAGAATGCTCTACCTTTTTTGCGGGCTTTGTGGTTTAAGCGGACCGGATTGATGATGAAACGGAGGAGTGGTTGGTGATGAGGGAAATAACGGATTTTGCCCTTTACCTGGCGCGAAAGGCCGGAAGTCTGCTGGCTGAAAAATTTACCCGGCACAATCCGGTTTATTACAAGGGGACCATCGATCTGGTGACGGAAGCGGACCGGATGTCGGAAGAGCTGATTCTGGCTGAAATCGCCCGCCGGTATCCCGACCACGGCGTTTTGTCCGAGGAATCCAGGGAGAAAAACGGGCGGGCCGCAATGCGCTGGATCGTCGATCCGCTGGACGGGACGACCAATTACGCCCACGGTTTTCCTTTTTTCTGCGTTTCCATTGCCCTGGAGATAGACGGCGTCGTTGTTCTGGGGGTTGTGTATGACCCGGTTCGGGACGATCTGTTTGAGGCTTCGCTGGGAAAGGGGGCGCGCCTCAACGGGAAGGAGCTTCGCGTTTCTTCCGTGGACGATTTATCCCGCAGCCTTCTCGCGACCGGCTTTCCATACGACATTCGCGAAAGTCCGGACAACAATCTGAACTTTTTCAACGCAATGGCCGTAAAAGCACAGGCCATTCGCCGCGCGGGTGCGGCCGCCCTGGACCTGGCCTATCTTGCTGCCGGACGGTTTGACGGCTTCTGGGAGCTGAAACTGAAACCCTGGGACACGGCCGCGGGATCCCTTCTGGTAACGGAAGCGGGCGGCGTCCTTTCCGATATGGCCGGCGAAAAATGGAACCTTTTTTCTCCGGGGCTGGTCGCGGGCAACGGATTGATCCACGGGCAGATGCTGGAGGTCATAAAAGAAGCTCATCGCTCGTAGGAAAAGCGACGGGCAACGAGCAGCGAGTGAGATGAAGGGCGTGGCTGTTTATGTGAGAAATTTGACCATAACTTTTCGGGATCGCGGGCCGTCGAATTCGCAAAAGAAGATGGATTGCCAGGTGCCCAGCACGAGGCGGCTGTTTTCGATGATGACCATTTCGGACGCGCCGACCAGCGAAGATTTGACGTGCGCGGCGGAATTGCCCTCCGTGTGCCGGTAATTCGCGGACAGGGGCACGGCCCGGTCCAGCGCCGCCAGCACATCGCGGGGAACGTCCGGGTCCGCGTTTTCATTGATCGTGACCGCGGCGGTGGTGTGGGGCGTGTAAACCAGGGCGATGCCCGACTCGATCTTTTCGGCGCGGACCGCCTGCCGGACGGCTTCGGTGATGTCGATCATTTCAAAGCGGGAAGAACTCCGGATGGAAATTTCCTTCATGCGGCACCTGCTCGTTTACGGCATTCTGGCCTTGACCGCCGAATAGACATCGCCGATGATCTCGCGGGAAAGGGCCTGCATGGCCTGGCTTGCTGCGGCGCAGTACCCTTTGGGCGAAACGTCCTGCAGGGGCGCTTCCCGCGTATAGGTCTTTTGATACATCATTCTCTTGCCGGTTTCTTTTTCCAGGGAGTCCTGAAGGGAAACGGCGATGACCAAGCGGGCGGTTTTGTTTTTCTTCTCCGTCCGCAGAAAAAATTCTTCGATGCCGCCCGAGAGAATAAAGCGCCCCTCTTCCAGATCGTATCTTGAGAGGACCGCCTGAAAAAGATTGCCGGCTCTCATGTCGGCCAGGAGGAGATCGCCGATCATGTCGGCCGGGTTGACGGCCCAGCGCGAGTAGTTGAAAGTGTCCAGACCGTAAACATCATCACGGAAGATCATGCCGGTCGAATTATACGCGGCGGCAATGGAAAATCGGTTCACCTTGACCGATACGGGAAGCTTCCCTGACGCCTCGAAAGAGGGAGACTCATAGGTCAGCAGGTATTTCTGAACGTCGTATGGCGGTTTGCCGCTGCCGGCGCATCCGGCCGCGCATAACAGGAATATGGCGATAACGATCAGCGGCATCAGGGACGGTTGTTGCCGGAAGCAGGACTGTCCGGGTAAGGATCTTTCCATTGCTCGTTCCTTTCTTTATTCCATGGGCTTTCGCGGCGGCGCCGGTTTGCTGAAAATCAGGTCCGACGGCTCCCGGTTCAGGCTTTCGGAAAGCCTCTGCAGATTTTCCGACGTGACCCGCAGATTTTCCGACGTGTCCTGAAGGCCGGTGGTGATGGTTTTTGTCTTTTTGTCGATGTCTTCCAGGATAGCGTCCATTTGCGCCGATTTTTCACGCAGGTTCAGGGCGGAGATTCCATCCCTGGCCTGACCGACCAGCCTGCGGGCGTCGGTCAAAACGCCCAGGGTTTCCGTGACGGCCTGGTCCACCTTGCCTTCGGCGACGGTCTTGCTGATTTTGGCGATCGTTTCATCCAGATTGGCGGAGGTGTTTTCCAGGTGGGCCATCATGTTCGTGATGCGCTTGCCTTCCACAAAATTTTCGATGGCCTGCGAAGTGTTTTTCAACTGGTTGGAAATGCCCTCGAAGTCGATCTTTTTAATGTTTTGCATGATTGCGTTCGTGTCGGTGATCAGCTTGCTGATTTCCGAACGGTGCGACGGGATGACCGGGTAATCCGGCTTGAAGGAAAGTTTGGGAGAATCAGCCAGTTCGCCGGGTTTGATCCGGTCGAGTTCGATAAAGACAATGCCGGTGATGCCGGCGGTTTTGAGCGAAGCGATGGTCTGCTTCTGCAAATCTCCTTCCAGGTCGATTTTCATGGTGACTTCGATCAGGCGATAGTCGGGCGCCACGTCAATGCTCTGAACTTTCCCGATTTCGACCCCCCGGTATTTAATCGCCGAATCCACCTGCAATCCCTGGACGGACTCGTCAAAATAGACGTTGTAGAGGGCGCCCTTGGTGAAAAATTTGGCCGCGCCGACCCAGATGATCACGCCGGCGCAGATCAGCGCGCCGATGATGACGAAAAGGCCGATTAAAAATTTAGAGCTTCTAGTTGGCATAAAACCTCTGTTCGTCCTGATGTTCGGGCAACTGCCGCAGGAAGAAACTTCTGACCCGCGGGTCCGTCGCCTGTTCCTTTAGTTCCAGGGGCCGGCCTTCCGCGATGATCCCCCGGGCTTCTTTGTCGAGCATTAGCACTCTATGGGCTATTTTGTAAATAGATTCCAGTTCGTGGGTGACGATCACCATGGTGGTTCCCAGGGCCTCGTTCGTCTTGATGATCAGGTCGTCGAGCTCCACCGCGGTGATCGGATCGAGGCCGGCGGACAGTTCGTCCAGGAAAAGCACGCGCGGATCGAGGGCCATCGCGCGGGCGATGCCCGCTCTTTTCTTCATGCCGCCGGACAGCTCGGACGGGTTGTGATTTTCGTAGCCGGCCAGGTTGACCATGCCCAGTTTCATCCGAATGACCAGGTCGATGGTTTCGGCATCGAGGTCGGTGTATTCCTGCAGCGGCAGCGCGATGTTTTCCTTGATGGACATGGAGCTGAACAGCGCGCCGGACTGAAAGAGAACGCCGATGTTTTTACGGTAATCGTTGAGGGCCTCATCCGACGCCCGGATGATGTCGGTTCCCTGATACAGGACCTGGCCGGCGTAAGGCTTCTGCAGGCCGATCATGATTTTGAGCAACGTCGATTTGCCGCAGCCGCTGCTGCCCACGATGACCAAAACCTCCCCCCGGCACACGTCGAAGCTCACGTTTTCAAAGACGATGTTGTCGCCGAAGCGCTGCGTCAGGTTTTTGACCGAAAGGATGGGCATTTTTTCCGTTGGTTCCGGCATGGCGCTCCTTATATCCGTCTTCCTAGAAAATCCCGTATCTTTTGACATAGTACAGCATGACGGCAAAAATGGAATCCGCCAGCACGATTAAAAAAATGGCCGCCACCACGGCGGAGGTCGTAAACTTGCCGACATCCTGGGCGCCGGCGCGCACCTGAAATCCCCGCTGACAGCCGATGGCGGAAATGAGTCCGGCAAAGACCGCGGCTTTGATCAGGCTGGTGACCACATCAAACACCTGGATGGTTTTGATGGACTGGGAAATATAGGTTTTGAACGTCAAATCGAGAGTCGTGACGCCGATGATCAGGCCGCCGAGAATGCCGGCGACGTCTGCGTAAACGGTCAGGATCGGCACGACGATGACGGCGGCCAGAACCTTCGGAACGGCCAGAAAACGGACCGGGTCAAATCCCATGGTCTGCAGCGCGTCCACTTCTTCGTTGACCAGCATGGTGCCGATCTCCGCGGCAAAGGCGGAGCCGGAGCGTCCCGCGACCAGAATCGCCGTCATGATCGGCCCCAGTTCCTTGATCATGGCAAAGCTCACCAGTGTAGGGACGTAAATATTCGCGCCGAACTGCTTGAACTGCAGATAGGACATGAAGGCCATGATCAGGCCCATCAGGGCGCCGATCATGGCGACAATCGGCAGGCCGTCCACACCCGCGCGCTGCACATAAAAAAGAACATCCTTGCCCCGAAGCGTTCCGGGATGCATCAGGGTGTAGGCCAGGGCGATCAGCAGATCGCCGATAAACGTGATGAAATTCACGAAGTCCCTGCCGATCGATAACGAGGCCTGGCCGATCTGAGAAACCAGTCCTTCGCGGCTGTACTCCGATTTGAAAGGCCGCAGGGTCAGAGCGTCGGGGTGGATCACGCTGAAAATACCTTTGGCCTCCGCGCTCAGGTTGACCAGGCTGCAGGTGATTTTCCGTTCTGCCGCCTCTTTTTCAAGTTGAACAAAAGCCAGCGCCGCCGCGCTGTCCAGGTAGCAAACTTGAGAAAAATCGACCGTTACACCCTGAATCGATGGATCGGAAATGGCCTGTCGGATATCGCGGGCGAAGGCCGAAAGATTTTTCAGGCTGAACTCTCCTTTCAGGCCAACGAGAAGATCCGGTTTTCCCTTTTTGAAAGAAACCTGGTAATCGGCTTGACAATCTTGGTTTGGCGGAGTCGTCATGGCATTCTTTTCTCGTCTGGATACAACATGCCGATATTGAAAAGGATGTATTTGCAGAGGCATTTAAGCCGTTTGGCCGGTGCTTGTCAATGAAAATCGTGGGATGAAAAACCAAAGGCGGCCTGAGCGAACTGAAGACTTTGCATCTTTACACTTTGTTCATCGCGAGAAGCGAAGCGACGTGGCGATCTCCTCACATATAAAATGCTGATGAGATTGCTTCACTTCGTTCGCTTTTGACGAAGAGACATGATGCAAAGGATTTCTTTCAGCCGGGCGACAGAGCAAGGGCCGCGCCGTTGTGCCGCCGGTTCATATCTTCTTTTGGGCGACCAGATCCGCGAAATGCTCGAAGGAGCGGTCAAAGGTTCGTTCGGCGTCTTTCGGGAAAAAGCAGCCCGGCAACTGCCTCTTTTTCAGGTGGTAGGCGACGCAGTCGCAGCAGATTCCCTTGCGGCTGCAGGGTTCGTAGGTGCAGCCGCAGATGTCCAGGTTTCTTTCTTTTTTGCAGTCCAAGGCAGATATTCCTTCGGAAAGTAACGAGCAATGAGCGACGAGCTAAGAGTTTTTTCCTATCGCCCATAGCCCATCGCCTATAGCCTGTCCCTCACGTCCTTGTAGGGAACGGTCGCGATAACCTAACCACCTGAAGGTGGCGCGAGGTCACAAGCCGTTCCCTACCATTCACCATCCACCATCCACCATCCACCAATTACCGATTACTTCAAAACGATCAGCGCGTCCACGACCACCGGCTTTGACCCGGAGAGAATCACCGGGTTGAGGTCGATTTCCATGACGTTGTCAAAGTCCAGACCGATGCGGCCGACGCTGATGAGCATTTCGGAAAGCAGCTTTTGATCCGCCGCTTCCATGCCGCGCACGGCGTCCAGAATCTTGTGCCCTTTGATTTCCTGCATCATTTCTTTCGTGTCCCGGATTTCCAGCGGCGCGCGGCGGAAGGAAACATCGTGGAGGATTTCCGTGAAGATGCCTCCCAGGCCGAACATTACGCAGGGGCCGAACTGCGGATCGCGCGTCAGTCCCATGACCAGTTCGCGCCGGCCTTTGATCATCTCCTGCATCAGTACGCCGCCTTCGTAACCTTCCATGCCGGCCAGAATTTCACGAAACGCTTTTTTCGCTTCCGCGGCCGTTCGGATATCGACGTGGATCAACCCTTTTTCGGTCTTGTGGGCAATGTCCGCGGAGCAGCCCTTCATCACCAGAGGAAAGCCGATTTTCTTCAGGCCGCTTTCCATGCCGGCCTTGTCTTTGGCCAGAACTTCTTTTGTAATCGGGATGTCGTACGCGGACAGGACCTGTTTGGCCTCGTATTCCGAAAGCGTTTTGCGCCCCTGCTTCAGGGCCTTCTCGATGATCCGGTTTGCCTTATCGTTTTTCATTTTTTTCTTCCTCCGTAATAGGTGTTGACGCGGGCGACAGCCCGAATGGCGTCATGCATTTCATCAAAAACCGGGATGCCGCAGTTGACATATTCCTGTCGGGCCATGGCCATCATTTCGGTCACGTCCATGCTTTCCAATCCCCGTTTCACGTTGGGAAGCACCGCAATCACCGGCTTGCCGGTCCGGTCCACCACGTCGCGGACTGCCTGGGCCAGCTCCCGAAAGGGCGTTACGGTGTTGACCGACAGGTTCATGGCCTGGGCCAGGCCTTGGTAATGGAAAAGAAGGGAAACGATCATCTGCAGATCGATTCGCGGATCTTCCGCCGCGGCCAGCAAAATTTCCCGGAGGGGTTGCGGCCCGACAAACGGATTGGCAACGTCGATGGGGTTGGTCGCGCTGGAGCCGGGTTTGGGAAGATGATTCCCGATGCGCTCCTGGAGTTCCGCGGAAAGCGAAGGAATTTCGATGCCGTGTGTTTCCGCCAGGTCGCAGGCGGTAACGCCGATCGCGCCGCCCCCGCCGATAACGGTAATGTTTCTGAAGGACTTTTGCGGCAGCATGGAGAAGGCCATGGTGACCTGCGCCATTTCCTCCGAGTCGGCCACCTGAATGGCGCCCGCCTGCCTGATCATCGACTGCCAGATGACGCGGCTTCCGCCCATGGACGCGGTGTGGCTGGCGACCGCCCGGGCGCCGGCGCGGGATAATCCCCCTTTGTAAATAATCACCGGTTTTTGACTTGCCGCGGCCTTCATTTCGCGGAAAAAGGCCTCGCCGTCCTTTATGCCTTCAATATACATGGTGATCACTTTGGTCTCCGGGTCGCCGGCCAGGTGGTGGAGCAGTTCCGCTTCGCGCAGGTCCGCCCCGTTGCCGAAGCTCACCATCTTGCTGAACCGGACCCCCATCCATTTTGCCGCGTGCGCAAAATCGATCGACATGCCTCCGCTTTGCGCCAGAAAGCCGACGGGTCCGCTTTCGCGGGAAAGGTCCGGTCCCGGCAGCAGCGTCAGGGCGCTTCTGGGGCAGTAAATGCCGAAGCAGTTGGGACCGACCACGCGGATGCCCTTCGCGGCCACTTCCTGAATCTGTTTTTCCAGAGCCTGTCCTTCCGGGGTTCCCAGTTCGCTGAAGCCGGAGGAGAGAATTTCCGCGCCGGCGGCGCCCTTTTTCCGGCAGGCTTCCAGCGCTTCGGGAACGAACCGGGCCGCTACGGACACGATGGCAAAGTCGATGTCCTCCGGAATATCCTCCACGCTTTTGTAAATGTTCAGCCCGGCGATTTGGCCGCCTTTGGGATTGACGGGGAATATTTTCCCTTCAAATCCCATGGCGAGAATGGATTTTAGAATGCCGGCCCCGAAGCCGATGCTGTTTTCTCCCGAAGAAACTCCCAGGATCGCCACCTTGCGCGGATAAAATAGCCTTTCATAGTCCGTGGCCGGATAGTTTCTTTTGTGGATCTTAGTGTTGCCCGTCCTGTCAAACATTGTTGACCCTCCCGACGAAAAATTTATCTTGCATGCTAAATATGAAGCAAAATCGTCACTTTCGAAGATCTTTCAGCATCCGAATCAGAAGCAGTCTTTCTTCCATACTGAACATGGAAAGGATTTCCTGGTTTAACTCTTCGGTATCATTAATAATTTTGTCACGAAACGACAGCGCCTTGTCCGTCAGCCGGATGTTTAAAACCCGCCGGTCGTCTTTCACGTTCTTGAGGATCCAGCCGCTTTCCGCCATTCGGTCCATAACGCCGGACAGCGTGGCGCTGTCCAGAGACAACCTCTTTCCCAGTTCGCCTGCGGAAAGCCCTTCTTCCTCATAGAGAGCGTGCAAGACAAGGCCCTGCATAGGCGTCAGACCGTAAGGCTGCAAGCGGGACTTGAATATTCCGTAAACCCGCTGGTAGGCTTTGCTGAGAATGAAAATAATAACATCCTGATAGCTGATCATGGAACCCGCCGGTCTGATTATTTTGTATGCTAGATAAATGAACGGCAGAGGCAAGTCAAGAAAAAAGTTGCCTGGTGCAAAAGCTGACGACCTCGTAACAAGTCATTTTCGCACCCTTTTCGTCGTACCGACGAAGCCTGCCCTCGAGAAGTCGGGGGACGGTATCCGGTAAGGGAATAAAGGAACTGGTTCCCCTGCCTCCGCGGGGACGACGCCTGGACTCCGGCGCTTGTGCCCTCGCGCCACCTTCAGGTGGTTAGGGTATTCGCCGGAGTGACGGTTTCAATTGCTTTTTACGAGTTCATCAAAACTGATTGACCCTTTCCGCTTCCGATGTTCCGGCTCTGAAGATTCCGGGGGGCGAAGGGGATTCATTCGCAGACGGCTTTTCGGAGGGCGTCTTCTGTAGAATCAGGAAGGATGGGCTTCCATTCCGGAGAGGATGTTTTTCCAGAAAAAATCACTTTGCCGTTCGTGTCATAAGCGATTAACGAAGCTTTTCGGATCAAATTTTTCCCGCAGTCGATTTCACAGGTAAACATTTTCCTGGACATCTGTTCGTATTCCGCGGCGGGCAACCCCTTTTCTCTCAGGGATTGAAGGGTTTTTTCCCTGCCCCGACCGGAAAGGTTTTCTTTTCCCAATGCCTGGACGATGTGTTTTCCGTTCGTTTTGTCAACATTGAGCTTCCTGTGATAGGAAAAAACGTTTCCGTCCGCGTCCCGAAGGTATTCCACCCAGTCCGCCGAGGCGGCCAGGGGCGCCGGGAAGAGAAAAAAAGCCAGAAGCGGCAGGCAGGCGAATTGAACGATCTTTTTCATGCTATTTTTTTCTCCGGAACGTGCCGCTGTGGGCGCATTCGGCATTGCCGGCCACGCAGCGGTTGACGGCCTTCATCTGCAGGACTTTTCCACCAACCAGCCGCAAAACGCCGACAGAAGCCAGCGCGTCGGTATAAGAAATGGTCCTGTTCTCGCTGATCGTGCCGGACAATGGATACGCCTTATCCCCGATCTTGATATACCCCCGCACAAGACCCTTCTGCTGTTCATCGATGACAATCTCCATCGGTTTCCCGCAGCGGAGACCTTCTTTGGAACTCATCGTGCAATACTCCCCCATCCAGGTTCCTGCAAAATTCGGAGCGCTGCCTCCGGCCAAAGCTTTTCCGCAAATCATGAAACATCCGATCATAACAACGAGTGCGCCGATCTTTTTCATCCCATCTCCTTTCTGAAACAAATTTATGCAATCCCCAAATGGCGGTTCCGTTTCGTTTTCTTTACAGGTCTGCGGGCCTTTCCACTTTTCTCTTATAACTGAAAAATGCGCCTGTGATCAACAGGATATTTTTCCTCCGGGGAATTTGTGCCGGAGGAGATCGTCCGATTCTCCAAAATGGACGGCCTCGTAAAAAGTCGAAAAAATGGATCCTTGAAAAAGGGTGGCCCCAGGCGGAAGAGTCGGGTATGATGCGCGACAAGGAATGCGGCGGGGAAGCGCGACATTTCGAAAAGGCTGAAGCAAGTGTGGGAGAGCTTTGAATAACGGCCATTTCTGTCATTTCGACTTCTTCTTTGTCATTTCGACCGAAGGGAGAAATCTTGAACAAACGGCCATCCTTAAGATTTCTCGTCGCTCACGCTCCTCGAAATGACATTTTTCAAAGCTCTCTGTGTGACGTCAGGAACCGGATGTTCGGGGGAGGGGAACGCATCGTCATGACCGAAAAAGCGAAAACAGCGGCGTTCTACGGATGGGTTTTGATGCCTGTTCTGTGCCTCGTGTATTCGATCCCGATCGGTTTTGCGTTGTACGGGCCGCCCGTCATTTACCGGTTCATGCAGAAAGACCTGTCGTGGCAGCGCGGAGAGATCAGTCTTGGCTATACCATCATCGGATTGACGCTCGGCCTGGGCGCATTCATCATTCCGTGGCTGATGGACCGCTTTGGGCCCCGCAGGACGCTGGCCATCGGCGCGTCTGTGACGTCGGGATCGGTTTTGCTGATGGCATTTGCCGGGCAATCCTATCCTGTCTATTTGCTTTTATGCTTTTTTACCGGCTTGGGAATTTCTTTCGGGTCGGTCGTGCCCGTGCAGGCGCTGGTTCTGCTGTGGTTTAATGTTCACCGGGCGCTGGTCATGGGCCTGGTGCTGGGCGGAGGCGCGATCGGCGGGTTCATTTATCCCCAGATCATCAGCGCCTCCATTGTGGCTTTCGGAGGAAACTGGAGGGTTGGCTGGTGTGTGATCGCACTCGCCTGTGTTATCGGTGCGGTCGTGGCCATGATTGCCGTCCGGAACCGGCCGGAAGACCTTGGACAGCATCCGGACGGAATGGTCCCCTCGGCCGTTCGCGAAGCCATGTCCGACGCCCGCATCGGGCGGTTCAGAACCTACCGCTCGCCGGTAAACTGGAATTTTAAAGACGCCCTGAAAACCAAAAGCATCTGGCTGGCCATCATCGGAATGTCGTTCATCTGGTTTTTGTGGCAGTCCGTGCTGACCCAGACCCCGGCTCATTTGAGCGACCGGGGGTTTTCCATGTCCGATCCGGTTTGGTTTCTCCGGCCCGCCTTTATTTACGGGCTGATCCTGGCCTGCAGCATCGTGGGCCGGCTCAGCGTCTCGTTTCTGGGCGAACGCATGGAAAGCCGTCTGCTGATCGCCATCGCCGGTTTTAGCCTGATCGGCGGGGGCGTTCTCTTCTGGTTTGCCTCCCGGGAGAACCTGTGGGCGGTTTACCTGTACCCGCTGCTGGTCGGCTTTGGTTTCGGCGCGTCGTATGTGTCTTATCCGCTTTTAATGGGAAACTATTTCGGGACGGAGTCTTTTCATAAAATCAGCGCCATCGCCAATCCCATTACGTCGGTTTTTCCGTACTCCGGCGCGTTTTTTGCCGGCTGGCTCTATGACGTGAACGGCGGCTATGGAACGGCTGTCGTCATCGCCTGCGGCATTGCGCTGGTCGGCTCCGTGCTGATGCTGCTGTGCCGGCCGCCCGTCAAGGCCGGCTGAAGATTCGCCGCGGGACCGAATCAGGAAAAGAACGTGAAAATGTTTACAGGAGTGTTACAAAACGATAAAGAGGCTGCAAATGCCAGGCATCTGCAACCCCTTGATTTTACTGGCGCGCCCACCTGGATTCGAACCAGGGGCATCCAGATTCGTAG
>Ga0116147_1000788_pt1 | contig 36652 bp, 28 predicted proteins | sample AD_JPNHG3_MetaG_FD_89749 | JGI IMG/M metagenome (GOLD analysis project Ga0116147, IMG submission 89749) | Active sludge microbial communities of municipal wastewater-treating anaerobic digesters from Japan - AD_JPNHG3_MetaG | ecosystem: Engineered > Bioreactor > Anaerobic > Digestate | place...
ACAAACGCCCGGCCAGATGTCTGGTCGGGCGTTTGTAGTAAAATGGCTCCGGCGGCTGGATTCGAACCAGCGACCAATTGGTTAACAGCCAACTGCGCTACCGCTGCGCTACGCCGGAATGAAATTCGTCGCGCCTGCTCTTCCGCAAGGAAAAAACAGGGGCGTAATGTACTTGATCGGCATGAGGTTGTCAACGGACAAAATCATGCCGATCAAGTAAAAATCGCTTAGACTCGGGTCCAAGCACCCTTTTTCTTCGAGCTTTCGACTGCGGCTTTGAGGAACTTCATGCCGAGCACGCCTTCGTCCACGCCAGGGTGGTCGTAGGCGGGCGGTACGTTCTTCTCGCCCTTGATCTTGCGGATCTTACGCTCGAACGAGGTGTGCAGGTTGCCCAACGCCTCGAGGAAATCCTCGTGGTGCCCGGCCGGGATACGGCCGTAGGATTTGAGCACGTCCGGCACTTCCTTGGTCGGCGCGTTCTGGAAGTAGGTGACGCGCGTGGTGCCGTCGTAGTAGTGGAGTTCCTCGGCGTTCTCCTGGAACCACTCGATCGAGCCGGTCTCGCCGAAGAGGCGGAAGCCGTTGTCGTTCTTGTGGCCGATCGCGATCTGCGAGGCGATCAGAACCAGCGTGCCGCCGTTGGAAAGCTTGCCGAAGACGTTGAAGTCGTCGTCCAACTTGCGGCCAGGAATGGCAGTCAACAACGCTGAGACTGACTTGAGTCCCAAGCCGGTGGTCCAAAGGGCGTTGATGAGCGCATGGGTGCCGATGTCGCCGCCGCAGCCGGAGATGCCGGACTTCTTGGGATCGGTGCGCCATGATGCCTGCTGGTTGCCTTCCTTTTCGGCGAGTGTCGCTAGCCAACCCTGATTGTAGTACGTCTCGATCTTGCGGATCTTGCCGATCTTGCCCTGTTTGACCAACTCACGCGCCAGCATCATCTGCGGATGGCCGGTGTAGGTGTGGGAGAGAGCGAACGGCACCTTGTTCCTCTTGGCTCTGACCGCCTTCTTGATCGCCATGGCTTCTTCAACCGTGTAGCACATCGGCTTTTCGCAAAGGACCGGCAGGCCGGCGTTGATGCAGGCGAGCGCCTGCTCGGCATGCAGGAAGTTCGGCGTGACGATCGTGACGTAGTCCAGCTCGAGCTTGCCGGCTTGCCAATCCGCGATCATGGCTTCGTAATCGGTGTAGCCTTTGATGCCCCACTCGTTGGCGAATTTTGCGCTGAGTGCGGGATCTTGGTGAAGTGCGCCCGCGACGACTTCGCGCGTGGCGTCCAGAGAGATTGCGCGTTGGTGGACCTTACCGAAGAAACCACCGCCGCCGCCGATCATGCCTACTTTTAGCTTCGTCATACTGTCAATTCCGTATTCAGTGTGAGATGCGGAAAAACCTCCGTGGGGTCCTCACCGTATGCCGACTCGCACAGTGATTGATGCCAGTATACGCCTAAATGTGTTTTCTCCGCAAGGCTAAACCGCCGGACGAGGGCGCCCGGCGGAGTTGTCATTTAGGGTTTAGGATTTAGGAGTTGGGATTTTTCCGCTTCTGAGATGTTCTGAGTCAAAAACTTTCAACGTCCAACGCTCAACGCTCAAATAAAAGTTTGGACGGGGATGGGACGATACCGATACCGATCCCGATACCGATAGCGATACCGATAGCGATAGCGATCCCGATACCGATCCCGATACCGATAGCGATACCGATAGCGATACCGATAGCGATACCAATTAACTTTGTGAGAAAATCGGGTTGTTTATGGAGGCGGGGCGGGATACACTGTGGCACATGAAAAGTTTTTGTCTCGTAGGTGCGTCGGCTCTTTTGGGCGTGCTGGCGATCTGCGGTTGCGGTCGGCAGGACGGCGCTGCGGCGGGTGCCGCGAAGCCGATGCGGCTGACCTACAGTGTTTTTTTCCCGCCGACGCATGTGCAGGCCCGGCTGGCCGACGAGTGGGCCAAGGCTGTCGAGGCGCGTTCCGGCGGCAAGGTGAAGATCATGCTGTTCGCGGGCGGGGTGTTGACCAAGGCCGACCAATGCTATGAGGGCGTGGTGGCCGGCATATCGGATCTCGGTATGAGTGCCTTTGCCTACACGCGCGGTCGTTTCCCGTTGCTGGCGGGATTGGATCAGCCGGTGGGATATCCGGACGGCATCAGCGCTACACGGATCGCGAATGCGCTTACCGCCCAATTCGATCCGGCGGAACTGGAGGATGTCAAACTGCTCTATGTCCATGCGCACGGTCCCGGCATCCTGGCTTCGAAAAAACCGGTGACGGGGCTGGCCGATCTCAAGGGCATGAAGATTCGCGCCACTGGTTTCTGCTCAAGACTCGCGGAGAGTCTGGGCGGCTCGCCGATTAGCATGCCGCAGGGCGAGACTTATGAGGCGTTGCAGAAGGGGGTGGTCGAGGCGACCTTTTGTCCGGTGGAGACGCTCAAGGGGTGGAAGCAGGGCGAGGTGATTCAGAGCCTGACGGATTCGCGCTGCGTGGGATACACGACTACCTTTTTTGTGGTGATGAATAAGGAGAAGTGGGATGCGCTGCCGCCGGACATTCAGCGGATCTTTGAGGAGGTCTCGGCTGAGTGGGTGGATAAACACGGCCAGGCCTGGAACGCGGCGGACGCCGAGGGTCTCGCGTTTGTCAAAGAGTTGAAGCGTTCAATCATTGAGCTGAGTGCCGAGGAGCAGGCCGCGTGGACGGCGCGTGTGACGCCGTTGCTCACCGATTATGCCGCCCGCGCGGATGCGAGGAAGTTGCCCGGCACGGCTTTTCTGGAGGCTCTCAAGAAACAGGTGGCGGAAGCGCGCGAGGCGCACGGGAAGTAAAAATTATGCGAAAACCGGTAAGAATGCCGCTGGGGCCTTTCTGGCGAGCGGTGGTGTGGGTCGGATACGTCATGACGGCGATTTCGGTGATCGGTCTGCTGGCGATGATGGTGGTGACGTGCCTGGACGTGGTGCTGCGCGTGTGCGGCGTGCCGGTCAAGGGCGCGTATGATGTGGTACGGGTCGCCGGCGCGGTCACCATCGCGTGCGCGTTGCCGATGACGACTGCCATGAAGGGGCACGTCGCGATTGAATACTTCTTTCAACGCTTGAACCGGCGCTGGCGTCTCGTGGTGGACTCGCTGATGCGGCTGTTGATGATCGTCGGCTTTGCGCTGGCGGCGTATGAGTGTGTCGGCTACGGCGTGCGCTTTCTGAAGAGTGGTCAGGTGACCGATACGATCGAATTGCCAATCTTCTGGGTGCCGTGGCTGATGGCGGTCTCTTTTGCGGTCACGGCGGTGGTGGTCGTGTTTCATTTGATCTATCCGGGACGGGAGATGGTGCGGTCATGAGCCTGACAATGATCGGCGTTTTGGGGGTTATCGCGTTGGTCGTGCTGCTGGTGTGCAGCCTGCCGGTGGCGATCTCGATGGCGGTGGTGGGCGTGGTGGGGTGCGCGCTGATCATCTCTTTCAAATCGGCGCTGGCGTTGCTTTCTGCCGACCTGTACGATGTCTTTGCAAACTACAACCTGACCGTCATCCCGCTGTTTGTCTTCATGGGGCAGGTCGCGTTTCACAGCGGGATCAGCCGACGCCTTTTCGCGGCGGCGAACAGTTGGCTTTCTGGTCTGCGCGGCGGTCTGGCGATGGCGACGGTCGGCGCGTGTGCGGCGTTCGGCGCGATCTGCGGTTCGGGACCGGCCACGGCAGCGACCATGGCGGCGGTGGCGTTGCCAGAGATGCGGCGCTATAAGTACGACGATGCGCTGGCCAGCGGTACGGTCGCGGCGGGCGGCGGTCTGGGGATGCTGATTCCGCCCAGTGTGGTCTTTATCGTGTACGGTATCTTGACCGAGCAGTCGATCGGCAAGCTCTTCATGTCCGGCGTGATTCCCGGCATTCTCGTCGCGGTGCTTTTCTGCGCCGTCATCAGCTTGCAGTGCTGGCTGAATCCCAAGTTGGCGCCGCCGGCCACGAGTGTGCCGTGGCGCGAGCGTTTCCGCAAACTGGGCGGCGTGATTGAGACGCTGATTCTCTTTGTCTTCGTGATGGGCGGCATGTTTGCCGGTTGGTTCACGGCGACGGAAGCGGCGGCCATGGGTGCGGCCGGCAGCGTGGCGATTGCCGTCGCAGGCCGTAACGTGTCCGTCGCCAAGCTTTGGCAGGCGGCGCAGGAAACCGTCAGGACCTCGTGCATGGTGATGGTGATCGTGGCCGGGGCGACGGTGTTTGGCCACTTTCTGGCGCTGACGGGTATGCCCACGCAGTTCGCTGGCTGGCTGGCGCATCTGCCGGTGCCGTCGACCGTCATCATCATCTTGATCCTTTTCTTCTATCTGGCTGCGGGGTGCTTTATCGATTCGCTGGCGCTGGTTTTGCTCACGGTCCCGATCTTCTATCCGGTGGTGATCGGAATGGGGTATGATCCGATCTGGTTTGGTGTTATCATTGTGCTGGTGACGCAAATGGGCGTCATTACACCGCCGGTCGGGGTCAATGTGTATGTCGTGAGCGGTATTGATCGCAGTCTGTCGCTGCAGACGGTGTTCCGCGGCGCCATGCCCTTTCTGCTGGCGTTGGCGGTTGTCTGCGTGCTGTTGATGGTCTTCCCGCAGCTTGCAACGTGGCTGCCGTCGGTATTGGATTGATAACGAACAAGTTGTTTCTCACACGAAGACACGAAGGGCACTAAGGGGAATAGGGTGTTATGGGAAAACCTTTGTGTCCTTTGTGCCTTTGTGTGAGGTTGAATGAGAAAAGGAGGACGTCATGAATGAATCAGTCTTGCGTGTCGGTCATTATCGGAGGATCCTTTTCTGCACGGACTTCTCCGACAACGCGAAGTTCGCCTTTGACTTCGCGATCAATGCCGCGGTCCGCAACGGCGACTGCACGTTGACGCTGCTGCATGTGATTCCCGAGCCGGACGCGCAGTTCTGGAAGGGGTACATCTATGAAGTGGGCGACATGGATGCGAAGGCGCGCGAGGATATTGATCGGACGGTCGATACCGATTACCGCCCGCGTGTGCCGGAGGGCGTGACGTTTGAGGTGGAGATGCGCATCGGCGACGCGGCGCGGGCGATCCTCGATTTCGCGGCCCAGGACGAATCAGAGCTGATTGTACTCGGGCGTCAGGGGCGCGGCGCGATCACGCAGTGGCTGCTCGGGAACGTGACCGGCAAGGTGGTGCGCAGGGCGGGCTGTCCTGTGCTTGTCGTGCCGTACGCGTTCAAGGAGAAACAGCCATCCCGAACGGCGGGATCTCCTGAGGCAATGCCGTGAGGTCCGGTTCGCCTACGCGGTCGTTTTCATTGGCGTAGCGGTAGGTGATTGAAATCGCGTCGTCGACTTGCGCCAGCTCGGGCAGGCTCTCTTCGTCTTCGTCTTTCTGTATTTTGCGGGGCATGTAGCGGATGAGGTGCGCGCGCGTTACACGTCCGGATGCGTCGAACTCGACGCCGCGGTGGCCGTGTGCGGTGAAGGTTTCCGTGTTGAAGCCGCGAAGGCGCCGCCAACCGATGAGGTTGCCCTGCGGGTCGTATTCGAACACATCCTTCCAGTGGCGCATCACGCTCAACAGGGGATCGGTGTAAGTCGCTTGCGGTCGCGTGTAGTCAATAGCCAGTGGGCGCCCGTCATCGGCGTAAAAACGTTTTTCATTCGTCAGGAAATAGATGCTGAGTATCGCCGGCATAGAGAATGTCTCGGCTGCTTCGGCGATCACGCCGATGTCTACGCGGCTGGTGCGGATGCGGGTGTCGTCATCGAGCGGAGTATCGAAGGGCGTGTGATGAGCCACGGTAACGGTCATGAGCGCGGCGTTGGTTGGCGAGGGCGTGAAGGTCACCTTGGCCGGGTCGCCGTGCAGCACGACCCAGTGGAGCTTTACGTTGTCCTGTCGGCACAGCGCCTGAACTTCGTAGTCGCGGGTACGGGCGATGCCGCGGAAGATACGCGCGACGGCCACGGGCGTATCGAAAAGCTGTTCTGAGTCGGCGAGGTCAAAGAAGTCTCGATCAGCGTACGTCGGCGTTTCACGATGCACGTTGATCAGCACCAGCGGCGGCAGATTGTTGGTCGTCAGCGCGTGAGCCGCTTCAACCAATCGCGCGGTATCTAAGCGGCTGCCGTCGAAGACAACCGGATGCGCCCGTCCGGTCAGGTAGTCGCCACGGTGGCGCACGGTTTTCTGCGAGGCGCGGAAGAGCATTGAGAGCGTCGGCATAAGCAGGAAGTTCCGTGTCAGCTCGGCGCGCGTTTCCGGACGCATCGCGGCGAGGGCGGCGGCTGCCGCCTCGACGAACGGTCGCTCGGCGCCGCTTTGTCCTGCGACGGCGATGAAGGAGGGTATATTGGCCGGGAAGAGGTCGCCGCCCTGCATGGTATAATCGCTGAACGCGGGATAGAAGAAGATCTGGTTGCCGAACAGTAGGATTGAGTGTCGGCTGGCCTGTTCTAAGTCGCAGCAGACCGCGCGCGGTTGACTGCGCCAATAGGCAGAGTTCAGGTAGCCCATAGCGGAGTGCCCGACGACTGGCACCAACCCCGCGAGTCCCGGCTGCGAAAAGAGTGTGTTCGGCAGGCCGATCGAGAGTTTCCGGTCGACCATCTCCGGCACATAACCGAGGCGTGTCATGCCAGGGAAGCGCGCGAGGTCGAAGGCCCGCGTGTCGTTGTCGCGGTTCACGTAGAGAAGCCCCGCCGTGCCGGCCGCCGTTCCTTCGCGCGACCAGGCGTTGATCCGTTCGGCTTCAGGGCCTTGATACACGGCGTTGGCCGGTGGATTTGATGGCAGGAGCACCCGCGTGTGGAACAAGGCCGCATCGAAACTCCAGAGCGTGTTGGATGCGCTCTGCATGACGGTGCCGTCGGCATCAGGCGCCAGGGCGGCGATCTGACGCGATTTCTCGTCGGTAGTGTCACTCATTTCGCGCATGCGGGCAATGCGTGTGTTCAGCGCCTCGGTGTCGCGTAGAGTGGCGAGATCAGGATCCTGCGTGAGGTGCTCGATGTCGAGGAAGCCGAACGTGATGGCCTGATCGAGCGCTTCGAGGGCTTCCTCGCGCTTGCCCTGCAAGGCCAGCGCGCAGGCCAGATTGTAGTGCCAGAGTTCGTCTGCGGTACCGGCCTTGATCCCTTCGCGGCTGGCGACCTCCATGGTAATGTAGTCGCCTTCTTGATGGGATTTGTCCATCAGCGCCAACAGACGCATGTGCCGCACATGTAGGTCCGGCATTTCAAAGACCGACGCGCCACCGAACACGCTGCCTGCGAGCAGGATGGCGGTCAGCGCGGATAACACGCGGCGAAAAAAGTATGGATGATCAGGTGTCATGGGTGAATGGGGCGACCACGGCAATTACGGTCTCGGCTGAGACGCCGTATAGTTTAACACGTTTGAGGCGCGCGGTACTGCCCGATAAAATTTCGACCGCGCGTTTGGGAACAGAAAAAACCGATGCGAACAGAGCGACCAGTTCGGCGTTGGCCTTGCCGTCGACCGGCGGTGCCTGGAGCCGCACACGCAGCCAGTCAGGGTCGGCCGCAATGATTTCAGAACGGTTCGCGCGCGGAGTCGCTTTGACCGTGATGGTGCAACCGTCAGATGTTGGGGTGAGCCAGGACATGGGATCTCAGTTGAGTAGGGGAGTGTGTATGAGTTGAATCAGGATCCGGCCGATCGATGAGTAGAGCAGGTCGACCACAAAGAAAAAGATCAGCGGCGTGAAGTCAAGGCCCATGCCGGTACCGCCGCGCCGCGCGAAACGCCCGAGCAGCAGTTCCACGCCCTCGCTGCAGATGATGACGGCACCGCGCGCATGTAGCAGCGCCGCGCCGAAGCTGGCAATGATTAACACGAAGAGGCCGCGCGTCAGAAACATCAGGCCGTCAGTGAAGGAGAGCACGGCCAGCCAACCCATTTTCAGTGCCTGCGCGAAAAGAGGCCCGGTCAGGAACGGGTTGAGGGAGCCCTGCGCATCCGGCATTACCGACCGTTTCAGCACACAGACATGCACCAGGACAACGGCCAGCGCACCGTGCAACGCCAGCAGGACGAAGGGCTGGAGCAGGAACGGAAGGTAAGAGAAGGGGCGGACAAAGAAGGCCAGCGCCTCACCGGCGCGCGAGGTGCGGGCAGGGGGGGTGATCAGTCGCACGAGCAGGTAGACGGTCCACAGCCGCAGGATGAACACTGCGGTCTGAAGGGCGCTGAACAGAAACAGCGAGACGGCGTGATGCTTGGCGGGCGGTGGGGCGAACACGAAGCCCTGACCGATTCGTATCAACCACTCGTCGCCGAAGCGCCAGGCGACAACCGTCTTGAAGACCAGAACAAAAAGCAGGAGAAACAACGCCGCTGCGCGCTCCGGCATGAACAGCACCGGGCGCAGAAACGCGAAGATGCTATCCGTCAGCCGAATCGTACCGGAAAGAAAGGGGTTGAAATAAAATTCGCGCGCCGGTGCCGACCACAAACGGACCCAGAAGATCAGTACGGCGACATGAAGAGCGTAAAGGACGATAGGATACATAGAAAACCTACAAAACCGATAGGACAAGCATAGGCTTTGCAGGCGCGTGTATCAAGGCGAAAGCGGGTGTATTTAACGCAGGGACGCAGAGGCGCAGAGGTTTTTTGGGGGGATGGCTGGCCGCAGGTCGCAAGTCGCGGGTCGCGAGTAAAAGCACTGCCCGGTCGTTTCACGCGAAGGCGCGAAGGCGCGAAGATTGGAGGGCGAGTGTCCCCACGAGCCGCCTTCCGTTGCACGGAAGGATGGTCTCAGGTTCCCTCGCAGAGCGCCGGGACGAGCATCGCTCGTCCGCGGGTAAGCAGACACTTGCCCCTCCCAGCGCTTCGCAAACCCGATGACAAGAGTTGGAGGACGGCATCTGGGTGGCGCGCAAAAATGAAAACCTTAGTGCCCTTTGTGCCTTCGTGTGAGGAAACAACCTGTCTTTTATCGCGCTTGTCGAGCCGTAAGGCACTAATGAACTTGGAACGCGGGCTTCGCCCGCGTTAGCGATTGGCTTTATGCGCGGGGTGTTGTATGATCTGAAAAAGACCTAAGGAAGGATAGGAACATGAACAGAAGAGAGTTTATCGGAACGATTGCTGGTGCCGCAGCCACGACGGTGATTGATCCGGCATTCGCGGTATCGCCCGCGAATAAGGGCACGATGTGGGCGTTTCTTGTACACTTCGGGTTCAATAACTGGTACGACACGCCGCTCGATGAAGCACCCAAGGATGCAAAGCCGCATTACCTGACGCGTTGCATGGCGGATCATGTCCGTTTCGACGAAGAGTTGTGGAAGGAAGTGTCGCCGCAACTGTCTAAGGCGGGTATCAACATCGTCATTATCGATCTCGGTGAATTCATGAAATTCCCGAGCCATCCCGAACTCGCGGTGAAGGGGTCGTGGGAACCGGAGAAAATGCAGGCGGAGAAGAAGCGTCTGGAGGCGATGGGGCTTGAGGTCATTCCGAAACTCAATTTTTCAGCGACGCACGATAGTTGGCTCAAGGATTATCAACGGATGCTGTCAACGCAGAAATACTATCAGGTGTGTTCCGACGTCATCCGCGACACGATTGAGATCTTCGGCACGCCCCGCTATTTCCATCTCGGCTACGACGAGGAGACTGCTGGGCACCAAAGCGCCGAACGCTACCGCATGTGTATCATCCGTCAGGGCGATCTTTGGTGGCGCGATTTCCTGTGGTTTGTGAAGCAAGTCGAGGATAAAGGCGTGCGGCCGTGGATATGGTCTGACTACATTTGGGGACATAAGGATGAGTTCCTGAAGCGGATGCCACGCAGCGTGCTGCAGTCCAATTGGTACTATCATGGCTTCAAGGATGTCAAGCCCGGGTCCGCGCGCGAAACGTACATCAAGGCGTACGATTGGCTGGAGGCCGGCGGTTTCGATCAGGTACCGACCGGATCAAACTGGGACAGGAACTGTCCGCAGAACATGCAAGAGACGATAGAGTATTGCAAGAAGGCGGTTGCGCCTGAACGGCTCAAGGGGTTCATGATGGCCAGTTGGGCCCGGACTCAACGTAGTGACGAGGCTGTCTTGAAGGAATCCGTCGACATCTTCAGCAAGTGTATATCAGGCTAGTCCTTCCCCTGCAACTCTTTGAGTTGCGTCACGCTGGCGGCGACGATCATATCGCCTGCCGGAGCGGCGAACCAGGCGGAAAGGCCCTCGTAGCCGCCCTCCTGATGGGCCTGCGTGCTCGGGAAATAACCGTGGCTGCCGTTGGTGAGACAGGAGATGATCGTCGTCGCGAATGGCGATTGTGTCTTGATCGCGCGGCCGATGTCGACGTACGGCTCGCCGGGGACGCCCGCGAATGCGAGCGCGTCGCCAATCGCCAGCGTGCTGATGAGAATGTCCCTGTGATCGGGGCCGTTTTTCAGCCTCCGCGCACGCGACCACTGGCCCGTGAGCGTCTTAAGCTCCATGCCCTTGAGCGGGATTTCGCTCTCGCGTCCCGCGTCGTAGAGTTCGATCCACTTGGTCTCTTCGGCGGTGGGGCGGTTCGTCGGCAACGGGTGCGCCTTTACGAGGCCGCGCACCGGACCGGAGGGCACATCCTCGCAAATATCCCACACAGAGATCGCCGCGCCGGCGACGGCGCGCCCTATGAACGTTGCGATGGCCTTGGGGTTTGTTCCGTCCTGCCGCGCTGCGCGGAGCGCCAGACGCGCCGGCGGCGGGAAGCGCATGGAGTGGTTCACGTCGCCCTGCGCGCCGTTGAGGAAGAGGCACTTCACGCCGCCGCCGATCGCGTTCTCGAACGTCTGGCGCACGACGCCCGGCCAGTCGGCGGAGTACTTCGTGCCGCCGATCGAGTCGGGGTGCGTGCCGAAGTTGACAATGGCGATGTCCGGTGCGCCTTTCCGCTTGAAGCGGACGACGCGAAGCGACTCGTCCGGTGTACCGAGCGCCGCCGCGACATCGGGGTTCGTCTGGCCCGGATTTGTGCGCACGGAACCGTCCTTCATGCGATAGCGCCGGATGAAGGAAATGCCTTTGCATTCGGTCTGGCCGATGGCAATCGTCGCCGGCGCACGGTTGGAGAGCGCGGCACGCCCGGCATCGACGAGTTTAGTGATGCGCAGTTCGGTATGGGCGACGATGGGTTGATTCTCCGGCGCAACCTTTTCTCCCAGCATGGAGGAGACGCCGGTATGCGTATGTGTGGAATGAACGTAGATACGGTCGCGCGGCACGCCCGTCGCCGCCGTGATGGCGGGAAACGCCTTTTCGAAGAACGGGCCGGGGAGTTGGAGGTCGTCCACGGAATAGATCAACGCGTCATTCGTGCCGTCCGAGACGGCAACGCACTCCACGCACAGCGGATCAAGCACGCCGTCGCCGATACGCTTGCTGAAATATCCGGGCATTGGAAGTCCGGGGGGCGGCGTGATGTCCAGCCGCGCGAAACCGGCTGAGAACTCGGCCCGCAACAGCGGGGCCGCGAGAGATGCCAGAGCGATACCAACTAACTTTTTCATTTTTTTACCTCCTCTTTCGCGGAACAACCATTCCACAAGGTGCATACCGGCGACACACCAGTCCCTCATACCGCGACGAACACACGCCATATGGGAAAGGGAGAACAGTCAACCCTAGAAAATTACCTAACAGTAATCGGTTAGCCCGCCGCCCGCGCTTCGCTGGCGGGAGGCCGTATACGTTCACGAAATTTAGTATGCTAGAGTTCCACCCGCCCAGCGGTTTATAGGGTTAGACATTAATGCACCAACGTGGGAGAAACGTCTTCCCGACCAACTTACCGGCCCAACGTAATTACACTCAGCGTATGCACCTCGTCGGGCTTGGTGTTCACCATGAAGGGCGAGGGCGCGTCGATATTGACCACCAGCGCACGGTTCTCATCGATCATCATGATTTCACAAGGTTGATCTAACAGGCCGTCGGCACCGTCGGAGTCACCGTTGGCCCACACCAAGTTCATCTTCTTTTGTGCGATGTCCCAGGCGTAAATCGCGTTCTGTTCTGCGGCGGTCAGCAGGATTTGGCGGCGCGCCGCGTCGTAACAGATGCCGTCGCAGCAGGTGACCGTCCCCGCATGGAGCAGTTCCGGTTTGGCGTAGCACCCGTTGCCCAAAGGCCGCAGGACCCAAAACCGTCCGTCGCCGAACGAGCCGGTGTAGAGATTGCCGTCCCGGTCGAAATCCATGCCGTCGCACCCGGCGGTGTAGATGTGCAGCGAGGGATCCGTGGGCCGGACCTCTGGCTTACTGTTGGCTGTGCCGCGATCGCGCAGAACGGTTTCGACGATCCCCACGCAATAAGGGTCGGTTGCGGCCCGCTCCTTGTCCAGCAACCGCGCCGGTTTATCTGGACGCAAGTCCGCCGCCGGGATACGGTACACACCGCTCTGATATGCGTCCGCCACATCGAAGAATGATTCCGTGAAGTAGAGCGCGCCGTCATGCCATCGCAGCGCGTTGGGCAGTTTGATGTGCTCCACTACCGTTTCGATGTGCCGCGGCTCGCCATCCCGGATCACAACACGCAGGATACGTGACTGGTAGTTGCGGTTCGCGAAGTACTGCGCGTCCGCGTAGTAGAGGTTGCCCTGCGGATCGAAAGCCAACCCCATGGGAGAAGCGGCATGCGTCTCCGGGTGTATTTTGCACGGTGTGAAGACCGACCACCTCCCGGTCGCGCGTTCCATGCGCCAGATGTGTCCGGGGTAGGAGCCGTCTATGCCATTCACTGCAGAAAGGTAGACGTTGCCCGCTGCATCTAAGGCCAGCCCGTCTGGCGTGTTGAGTACCGCGCCGAACTGCTTGAAAAGCGTGGGCCTGTGCCTCGCGTCACCATTGACCCACGGTTCCGCCGCAACAACCAGCGCGGTTCCCACCAACAGCATCGCCATTTCCACAATCCGTTTCATACCTGTTCCTCTCCTCAATGAATTAGCTTTCCTTCGTGCCGTATTGTAGCACGATAAGAACCGCGCAACACCACCAAACATTCCTGCGTTCCTTCTCGGTTTTCTCCGTTGTCATGCTGACTAGAATGGGTATACTGGTTACCGGTTAGTTAAACGAGGCTCTTGCAAAACCCCTTGCTTATAGGTGTGGCACGGGCATCTTGCCCGTGTTTCATGGGCGGGACGCCCATATCACGAGGGGTTTGGCAAGAGGCTCAAACATCATTGATGAGGAAATCCTATGTCAACGTTGACCATCAAACCCGCCGGCAGTTGTCGTTTCGATGAAATCTCTTTGGGCGAGATCATGTTGCGCCTTGATCCGGGTGATACGCGCATCAAAAACGCGCGTTCGTTCACTGTGTGGGAGGGGGGTGGCGAATACAATGTGGCGCGCGGCCTGCGCAAGTGCTTCGGCCATCAGACGGCTGTGGTGACGGCGTTGCCCGAAAATGACATCGGGCACTTGGTCGAGGATTTTGTGATGCAGGGTGGCGTGGACACCTCGCTCATCAAGTGGGTGCCGTTTGACGGAATCGGCGCGGCCACGCGTGTCGGACTTAATTTCACTGAACGCGGTTTCGGCCTGCGCGGCGCGCTGGGTGTCAGTGACCGCGGCCACTCGGCGGCATCGCAGTTGAAGCCGGGCGATATCGACTGGGAATATGTCTTCGGCACGTTGGGGGCGCGCTGGTTCCATACTGGCGGCATTTACGCGGCGCTGTCGGAAACGACGCCGCTTGTGCTTGAGGAGGCGATGGCGGCGGCGCGCAAGCACGGCACGATTATTTCGTATGACCTGAATTATCGACCTTCGCTCTGGAAGGCGTTCGGCGGTCAAGAGGCGTGTCGCAAAGTCAATCGCCGACTGGCCAAGTATGTGGATGTCATGATCGGCAACGAGGAGGATTATACGGCTTGCCTCGGTCTGGCGGTGGAGGGCGTGGACGCCAATCTGAGCGCCTTGCCGATCGACGGCTTCAAGCGCATGATCGAACGCGCCTTGAAGGAGTTCCCCAACTTCAAGGTTGCGGCGACCACGCTGCGCACGGTCAAGAGCGCTTCGGTGAACGACTGGAGTGCGATCTGCTGGTATGACGGTTCTTTCCATCAGGCGATGGAAATGAAAGACCTCTGGATTTACGACCGCGTGGGCGGCGGCGACAGTTTCGCTTCGGGATTGATCTACGGGCTCCTGACTTTCAACGACGCGCAGAAGGCGGTCAATTACGGCTGCGCCCACGGTGCACTGGCGATGACCACGCCCGGCGACACCTCGATGGCATCGAAGGCAGAGGTCGAAAAAGTCGTGGCGGGCGGCAGCGCGCGCGTGGTGCGCTGACGGGGGCACGGGTGCGATTCAACGTCGTTGAATGCGCCTCCAAGAAGAATTTAACCTTCATGCGCCCGCCCAATCTTCGAAACCAATGAGTCCGGCCTGATTTGCTACTTCACTGATGTTGTGCATTTTATCGTGCGACACCAGAATCAGCTTGTGCTCGATCGCTTGCGCCGTGATCCAGATATCGTTTTCATCGACGCCCAAAGCCATTCCTGTCAGCGGATCTTTCAACTGTTCCACGCGACGATCTTTCCGCCGCCTTTCGTGCGGCGCGAACTTCTCGAAAAGACGGATTTTGATTTCAGCATAGGCTTCGCCGGTTTCTTTTGTGACCTTCACTGGGAAAAACCGCTCAAGTTCCTTACGATCTTGTTCCCGCATCCGCTGTTGCGAACTGCTTCGCCACCCATATTCGATCTCGCCCCACGAAATCGCCGACACGAAAAACAACGTATCCGTTCCAAGAAGCGCCAGTTTCTTCTGCACACGTTGACGGTAAAGGTTGTCTAATGGATAGGCGAGATACGAGAGGATGTTTGTATCCAAAAGATATCCATGTCGACTCATACCGTCACCCCTCATCCGAATACAGTTCAACCGCGCGTCTCAACGCCTCTTTCATTTGCGGCGACAATACTTTCGCGAAATCGATCTTACGTATCTCACCCGCTGTGGAACGTTGAAACTCCGAACTCAGATACTCATGCAACGGGAAACACGGCACCAAGTCCCTGGGATAATATTCCGTTTGTTCAAATGGCACGCCGGGGCGCTTATACCCCGTGAACAGGTCGAGCAGCGTCCGCTCGTCACGTGGGGCGAGGTCGTAGAGCCTGAGAACCTCGGCATCCACCTGTAAACGCAAATGTTTCAGTTTTTCTTTATCAGTTCTTGTTGGGTTGCCTGTTTTTTCAAAAGTATCGGCAGATTTAAAATACTCCTCAACCGCATTCACGGTTGCGTCAAGATCACGCGAAGAATAAATATGTGGCACAGGCATCGTCTCAAGTGTCTCTTGAATGATGTGCAACTTACCACTCTTCGAATGGACAAATGCATTGGCGATAGGGCTGTTGAGCAGAGCCCACAAAAACTCGACCGAATATATTTTATTCTTTGGGCGTATTGCGTAGAGATTTGTGGAAATATATAAACCTTTTGTGTCAATCAAAGCCCGAATAGGCCAGATGTTACGGCGCACACGAGCCGCGTTGACGACAACCTGCGGTATTCCAGTATGCATGGCCGCTCCCCAGCGCCTGACATCGTCTTTGGCAAAGACGAGTTTTTCGGGGATGGGTTTTTGATGGTACAGCAGTCTGGAATCAACATTGCGCAGGATCTCGTGCGTCCGCCCCTCGCGCTTGACGGGACACCCTTTCTTGAATTCGATGCCCCTGCCAATGTCCGCGAAATCACCGAGTGTCGGATTACATTTGAGTTTCCGCCAGAGTACGGCCAACAGCGGGACATGCAAGTGATAGGCGGGTGCTTGGGCGATCTCGGCCAGTTGCACTTCTTGAGTGTCATCGAAGAGGTACTGTTCCCGGAAGGACGCAACCCCTTTTTCGGTCACACTGCGGCAGTGGGTAGTGAAGGATTTGCTGGGTGCCCTGCGCCGTGCCAATAGAACACAGGTTTCCGCGCCGGAAAATCGGAAGACTTTATCGGGGAACTGATCAATCTCCCGAATCTCGAACTCAGTAACCAGTTTTTCTCGAATGTTCGCCTCCGATTTGCGCGTCAAGAAACTGCGGGGCGCGATAAAACCAAGAATCCCATTCTCTCGGATATGCGGCAATGTACGTGCAAGGATCTCCGCATATTTCGTATACTGAACGCACTTCCACCGCAAACGCTCTTGCTCTTTGAACGTCTCGTAAGGTGGATTGGTCAAGACCAAAGCTGGAGGCGGAACCCGCTTTGCGAAAGGGTCTTCCGCGAAGAGATCCATCTGATACAACCTCCAACCGTCCGCATTGGGGATGTCCGTCAACGACAGCGACAGCCGGGCGATCTCCAAAGAGAAGGCGTCAATGTCCGCGCCATGCAGCATGTTGCGTAAATAGGGAGCGGTCTTTTCATGCGGAATCTTTTCTTCGAAGGCGAACTGCTGGAGCATTCGCAGCGCGGACACTAGAAACGCGCCATGGCCGCAGGCGGGCTCGTAGACGATCCGCTCTTCGGGATGAATCTTTCTGAACCAGTCCTCGACTTGCCACATCATGTAGTCGGCCAACCAAGGGGGCGTGCTATGCGTGCCCAACCGCCTCCGAGTGACCTTTGAAATGAAGGCGCTCTCATAGATCACTCCCAGCGACTCCGTGCTCATGTGGCGAAGCGAGGACAGCTCAAATATCCGCCCGCCGGCTCCTTCTAGAAGACTTAGGGATTCCCGTCGGATTTCGCCGTCATCAGACACGCCACCGCAGTGTTTTGTCACCCGACGCAGGATGCCGACGGGATCGGACACGTTCAACGTTTTGAACCCCCGAACACCCTTGTCGCGCAGGATCTTGCCGGCCAGCAACCTGAACACGGATCTCAATAGAAGGTCGCTGGCTTGCTGGGAGTCGCCTTGAATGCGTTTCCAGTCGGCAAACGCTTCGCCAACCACATTTGTCAGTAGCTCGCCCAGCTTTTCGCCAACATCCCGCTCCAGAAACGGCATGAGCCCGGCGTCGACGAACTCCATCTGGTAATGCTCGTTGACCTGTCCAAGGTTCTTGGCACGATAAACGGCCTGGGGGGAGAGATTCTTTTTCTGTTTCTCAAAAAAAGAACCTAGATTATTGGCGGGGAATGTCTCTATCTTTGTCGGGTCATCAGACTCCTGTCGCCAGACTTCGACGTTTTCCCTTACGGACAGGATGACAATGGGAGCCCCCGTGTTCTGATAACTCTGTACGATCCGCGAAGACGCTCCCGGCGCGGGTGAATCGCCGATGGCGATCGCGGCGGTACGGACATCGAAAGGGGGGCGACAGTAGGCCAGCAGTCGGGGCATGCCGAGGCTGTCTCCCGATCTTGTTGCCGGTTCGTGCAGGCAGGCGTCCTCATAACCGCACTGGTTGAGCACCTTGCGGAATACAGAACGTGTCATTTCTGATTTGTCGTTTTTCGTGAAGATATCTGCTCCCCTACACAATGAGTCGTCTGTCATTCAGAGGCGTATAAATCATTCCGGGCTGATTGGTTGCGAACCGCGTTACAAAACCATCTTCAAGGTACTAAATTGGAGATCGTGTCGCAAGCCGCAATCGATTGGCAAAATGTTGCCCCGAGGGTAAAAACAGTGCTGTGCCTTTTCGAGTATTTCGTGGTAGGAATTTTGGATTGTGGGCTTCACCCGCGCCAGTTTTTTGTCTAACGTTCAACGCTCAATTTTCAAGTGGTGCGGCTCGCGAAGCGCCGGGAGGGTCAAGCGTCTGCTTGACTGGCCGCGCTGCGCGCGGCGAAAACTCCGTAAGGCTGGCGAAAAATCTGGAGTGCGGCGGCAAGCGGTACTCCGCGCGACGCCGCTTTTTGAGCAGGGGTGCTTCCGCGCGTGGCGCGGAGAGAAAGCGGTGCCGCGACCCGCGCGCAGCGCGGCTCTTGTCACCGCACTCCAGAATACGTTTTTCCATCGGAAAATCGGCGTAATCTGCGGATGAAAATCGATCAGATTTGCGCTTGTATCGTGGGGGGCGATTCGGGTATAGTCTGTATCTTCATGGAGAAACAAGCGTGTTGAGCGCGAAAGGAAAGATCGGAGTCGATATGTCAAATGATGTTACAAACGGAATAGGACCGGACGAAAAAGGTTTTTTTGGCAAATACGGCGGGGCGTTTTTACCGCCCGAATTGGAGGCGGCTTTCGCGGAGATCGTCGAGGCGTACCACCGCATCGCCAATGACGCGACGTTTATCAGCGAACTGCGTTCAATCCGTAAACACTTTCAAGGACGTCCGACGCCGGTGTTCCACGCGCGCAGGCTCTCGCTGGCGAACGGCGGTGCGCACATCTATCTCAAGCGTGAAGACCTGAACCACACGGGCGCGCACAAGATCAACCACTGTATGGGCGAGGGGTTGCTGGCTAAGTACATGGGCAAGCGGCGGGTGATCGCCGAGACTGGCGCGGGCCAGCACGGTGTGGCGCTGGCGACGGCGGCAGCGTACTTCGGTCTGGAGTGCGAGATTCACATGGGCGAGGTGGATATCGCCAAGCAGGCACCGAATGTCAGCCGTATGCGGATGCTTGGGGCCAAGGTGGTGCCGGTCACGCGCGGACTCAAGACGCTGAAAGAAGCGGTCGACTCGGCGTTTGAAGCCTATCTGGCCGATTACAAGAACTCGATCTACTGCATCGGGTCGGTCGTGGGGCCGCACCCGTTCCCGATGATGGTGCGTGATTTCCAGAAGGTGGTGGGCATCGAAGCGCGCGAGCAGTTTATCGAGATGACCGGGAACCTGCCCGATGCGGTCTGCGCGTGCGTGGGCGGCGGCTCTAACTCGATGGGGATTTTCCACGGCTTTCTGAAAGACCCGACGGCGCTTTACGGTGTCGAACCGCTTGGGCGCGGTCCGAATCTCGGCGACCACGCAGCGACGATGAGTTACGGCCACGAGGGTATCCTGCACGGATTTAGGTGCTATCTGCTGCAAAATGAGGATGGCTCGCCCGCCCCGGTCTACTCCTGCGCAAGCGGTTTGGATTATCCGGGGGTGGGGCCGGAGCACTGTCACTTTAAAGATACGGGGCGCGTGCAGTACGTGACCTGTTCCGACGATGAGTGCCGCGACGCCTTCTTCAAGCTGTGCCGGATGGAGGGGATCATCCCGGCGATCGAAAGCGCGCATGCTGTCGCGTTTGCGCTGGCCAAGGCACGTGAGATGGAGCGCGGTGCGATTCTCGTCAACCTCAGCGGACGCGGCGACAAGGATCTCGACTATGTGATTGAAAACTGGGGCGTCGGCGAGGACTGAGGATTGTTTAGCCTACGGCTCTTCATGGGCGGGACGCCCATGCCACGGGGTTGTGTGGCACGGGCATCTTGCCTGTGTGTTTTCATGGGCGGGACGCCCATGCCACGGGGTTGTGTGGCACGGGCATCTTGCCCGTGTGTTTTCATGGGCGGGACGCCCATGCCACGGGGTTGTGTGGCACGGGCATCCTGCCCGTGTGTTTTCATGGGCGGGACGCCCATGCCACGGGGTTGTGTGGCACGGGCATCCTGCCCGTGTGTTTTCATGGGCGAGACGCCCATGTCACGGGGTTGTGTTTTCATGGGCGAGACGCCCATGCCACAAAGGCGCCTCAGCCGTGCTTCAGCGGACGGAAGCGCACGCGCGTCGGGCGGTCTGCCGCATCGCCCAGTAGCTTGCGGCGATGCTCGTGGTAGTCGGCGTAGTTGCCCTCGAACCACGTCACCTTGCAGTCGCCTTCGAAGGCCAGGATATGCGTGGCGATACGGTCGAGGAACCAGCGGTCGTGGCTGATCACCATCACGCAGCCGCCGAAGTCTGCGAGGCCCTCCTCCAGCGAGCGCAGGGTGGCTACGTCGAGGTCGTTGGAGGGCTCGTCCAACAGTAGCAGGTTGCCGCCGCTGCGCAGCAACTTGGCGAGGTGTACGCAGTTGCGCTCGCCACCTGACAGCACGCCCACGCGCTTTTGCTGCTCCGCGCCTCTGAAGTTGAAGCGGCTGCAGTAGGCGCGGCCGTTCATGCGCGCAACCGGTGCGGCTCCGGTGCCCTCACTGCGTCCCAGCGTCACAAACTCTTCGCCGCCGGTGATCTCTTCGTAGACCGTGTTGTCGGGGTTCAGATCGTCGCGAAGCTGATCCACGTAGGAAAGCTGCACGGAGGGGCCGACCGTCAGCGTGCCGGAGAGGGGCTGAAGCTGACCAGTAATCAACTTGAAGAGGGTGGTCTTGCCGGCGCCGTTACCGCCGATGACGCCGACAATGCCGCCGCGCGGCAGATCGAAGCTCATGTTCTCGAAGAGCAGGTTGTCGCCGAAGCCCATCGACACCTCGTCGGCCTTGACCACCAGATCGCCCAGACGCGGGCCCGCCGGGATCTGGATACGCAGGTCGTCCTCGCGCGTGCTGACCTGCTGTGCTGCCAGCTCTTCGTAACGGCGCACGCGCGCCTGATTCTTGGCGCGCCGTCCCGAGGGATTGGTGCGTACCCACGCGAGTTCGTTTTCAATCAGCTTTCGGCGCGACTCGGCCTGCTTGGCTTCGCGCAACATGGCCTCTTGTTTTTGTTGCAGCCACGCTTCATAGTTGCCTTTGTAGGGGTAGGTACGACCGTTGTCGAGTTCGAGGATCCATTCGGTGACGTTGCTCAAAATTGGTGTTTTTCGCGATTTGGCACTCGCCCATGAACTCGGTGTCGAGACCTGCCAGAATTTTCAGCAACGAAGACTTGCCCGAGCCGTTGGCGCCGATCACGCCGATGTGCGCGCCGTGAAAGAAGGAGAGATTGACATCCTCAAGGATGGTCTTCTTCTCGTGTTGTTTGGTAACGTTGATGAGAGAGAATACGTATTCGCCGGCCATAGGGGAGTTAGGAGTTTTCGACTTCAGAGTTCAGAGTTCGACGTTCAGCGTTCAGAGTTAAAAAACTTTTAACGCTCAACGTTCAACTTTTAACGCTCAAGTTATAGGCAAGGAATTGGGGATTGGAAATTATTTGGACGGCTTGGGTGCCAGCGATGTCAGCAGGTGCAGTTTGAAGGCGCAGTCAGAACGGAACGCGGGAATGGGGATCGCGAGTTGTTTGTCTTTGCTGCGTACATCAAAGCGGCGGACCACCTGTCCTTTTTCCGTTTCGTAAAATTCGACGCGATAAAGTCCCGGCGTGAATCCATCCAGTGACACGGTCAAGTGTTCGCCTTTGGGCGGTTCTTCACCTTCCCGCGCGAAACGGACGGGATAGATATAGCCGCGCGCCGTATCCGGCGAGGCCGTACACACTGCCTTAAAGCGGGCGGCGGCATTCTTTTCAGCCTTGGCGTCGGCGCTTAGCGTGGCGTCGATCATCTGCGACGCCGGATTGCGCGGATCGACACCCTCCATGAAGGCGCAGATCGGCGGGTAACGCGTATAGAGATTGTTCTCGTCAATCACCTGCCACCACCAGAACATCGGGATACCTGCCATCGGCACACAGGCGCCGGACCAGATGGCGGCGTGTTGCTCGATCATCAAATTCTCCAGCCCGGTGGCCATGGCCGATCCGCCGAACTCGGTGATCAGGATCGGCTTGTTGTAGGCTGCGCCGGCCTTGGCGGTGCCGACGACCAGATCAACGATGTACTCCGGCGTGTCGGGGTGACGGTTGTTGTAGGCATCAAGCGGATTGAAATCCATCTCCGCCATTTCACAGAGCACGGGATTCAGCAACCGGTAGTCGTTGGAGACGTGGACCGAGACCAAATGGCCGTAGGCATCAATGCTTTTCATGTACGCGCCGAGGATGCGGCACCATTCGACGACAGTGGGTTCAAAGTGGGTCTTGTGGTGGGTTTCGTGTCCGGTCAGGTTGAGCTCGCTACAGAGTTCATATCCCAACACGATCGGCGACCAGCCCCAACGTGCGTGCGTGTAGCGGCAGAAACGGCGCTGCATCTCAATGGCGCGTGCGTCGCTGAAAAACTCCAGCGGCGCTTCCAGCCAGCCCCCCGGCGTCACTTTGTTGTAGGGGTGTAGATGCCACTCCGGGTCGCTCCATGTACTGATGCGCCCGTGGTAGTTGAGCACCAGATTGATATAGATGCGGTGGCGCATGGCCAGATCGAGCACACGGTCCAATTCCCACGCGTTCCCCATGTGGTAGTCGTTGGCGCCATGGTATCCGCTGATCCCTTCGGTCCACTCGAGTCCCAGCGACCATGCGCTCATCCAGACCTCGGCCATGTTTTCGCCGGACTCTTGCATACGTTTGAAGTAACGGCGGTAGGCGGTTGGGCCTTCCTCCTTGCGCAGAACCCAGGGAAACTTGTCATCCATGCGCGCGTCGGTCGCCGAACGCGTGTTGTGCCCGATCGGATAGAAGAGCGTCCCATCATCGAACTCGAAGTAGCGGCGGTCGGTACGTGAGACGCGCACAAAACGCAGGGCGTCAGCCGCGGCCGGCGCTGCGTTGAAGTGCAGGGCATTGGTGGCGACGGTGTGCCCGAACGCATCGCGCGCGTAAAGCGTGACCGTGTAGTCACCCGGTTCGCGCGGACAATAGCGCAATCGCCACTCGGGCAGCCCGTCGGGCTCGACCGGTTGGCCGACCTCGTCTTCGAGGCGGTAGTGGGAGAGGTAGTAAAACGCATGGATCGTGTTGGTTACACCGGACGGGGTGACGATCTGCGCACCGGCATCGATCTCCGTGGGGTCAAACGGATTGGCATAGCGGTCGGGCAGAGTGAAACCAGTTTCGAACAGGGCATAGGCGCGCGGCGTGCGGCTCAGGGTCCGGACCTTCGTAATCTGCGGAGCGCCGGCGGGTGGCTGCACGTCGAGTATTGCCGAAACCAGCGTGCACGTGCCGGTAAAGGCGACGTCTGCGAAGACACGGAATCCGACAGATTGCGGATTTAATCGGACCCGGTGGTGCCAGCCCACGGAGTGCCCCGGCGTCTGCCATCCCTCCGCGCCCGGCTGGAAGGGGATGGTCAGTTCGTTGGTGACGCCGGGTTTGAGGTGACCGGCGACCACATGCTGGTGCCAGAAGTCATCGCGGTCCTTGAGCCAGACCAGTGCGCCGGAGTAGGGCGGCGCACCCTCCGGCCACACAAGGCTGATCCGCAATGCGACAGAAGAGAGCCACTGGGTCGGACTGGCAGTTGACAGCGAAAAGTTGTACTCCCCAGGGAACGTTACGGTTTGCTCACAAGGCAAACTCAATGGCGAACCGTCATCTCCGGAAAGGGTCAGCGGGACGGATTCAGCAGCCCGACAGCACAGGCTACAGGCCAAGAGGGTCAACCCCAAAAAAAAGATGCGCTTACTAACCCGGCCACACATAGTCTTGCGTTTCATATGGACCCTACAAAACTCACTGCTCTCCTTTTCATCCTATGGTGGAACAAGTGAGACAAAATCACGCCTGCCCCCGCGTGGCATCCATGACGCCGCGGAAATAGCCGATCGATTCGGCGATGCCTAACAGAGGGTCGGACATATCCTTTTCGTATTCCAGACTGCACACGCCGCTGTACTTGACCTTGCGCAGGGCGCGCACGAACGCCACCAGATCGATCTTACCGCGCGGCAGTTCGATTCCCCGCCCTTTCTTGGTGGCCTCGGTCACATTCTTGATGTGGATGTCGTGGATACGGTCGGCATACTTCAGCATGGCCTGGACGGGATCTTTGCCGTCGCGGAGTTGGTGGCCGATATCAAAACAGAGCCCCACGCGCACGTCCATATCCTTGATGATTTCCATCCCGCTTTCCGCAGTGGGGAACAGTTCCGGCATATCAGGGCCGTGATTGTGGATCGCGTACTTGATATCGTACTCTTTGACCTTCTCATTGATGAGCGCAAGCAGTTCGGGCGAAGCGACGCGTTTCTTTTCGACCATCTTGAACGGGACACCGACCAGCGTCTTGACGCCTACGCGTTTCGCATAGGCGAAAGCCTCGTTGACCGCCGCTTCGCTCCCCATGTAGATCGGCCCCACGCCATATCCGGTGACGCCGGAACGCTTGCAGGTCTCGTGGAAGGCTGCGATCTCCTCATCCGTGCTCTTCAACGGCAGATGAAAATCCTTGATGCACAGATAGTGGACATCGACGCGCTTCATCATTTCAAGCGTCTGATCCAGCTTGAACTTGTGGAAGGTGTACCCCGCGATGCCGAGGCGGAAAGTGTCCTGCGGGTTGTCGGTTGTCGTATCCGCCGACGTTTGCGCATGAACGCGGTTCGCCAACAGTGTCGGCGTACCGGCCGCCGCCGCCAAACCAAGACCCGCCTGCTTGAAAAATGAACGCCGAGTTGTCATCTTGAACCTCCCGTGTTGTCTGAGCGCTAAAAGCGACATCGCGCAAACTTTCCCCGGCGCGAATCGCGTACCTAAAAAATGGAGCGGGCGATGGGAATCGAACCCACGTAAGAAGCTTGGGAAGCTCCTATTCTACCATTGAATTACGCCCGCCAAAAGAATGGTGCCACTGTATCAAAAATTCACAGGCGGTCAAAGGCGATTTTTTTGAAATCAAAAATCAAAAAATCAAAAAATCAATCAACAAATCCGTTGGGTTCATCGCTGGCGTTGAGATCCGGCACGCAGGCATGGCAGGTCCATGTGCCGTCCGGCGCTTCAAGCAACGCCGCGCCGTGCAAACCCCCGATCCAGTTTTCCGCAGTGTAGGTACGGATCTTGAGCCCCGTCAGAAATGAGGCGATGAAGATGTCGTGGCTGATAAAGACGGGGATGTCTTCACGGGGCGCAGTGTAGCAGGAATATGTGCCGTTTTCAAATGGCGCGGTTTTTAAATCCCTAGAACAAGGGGGGGCTTGAACAACGCATTCGCGAGTGTCATAATGCCTGCGCCAGGTGAGTTGTGGGCGCGCGATTACGACTGGAAGGGAACGGCACCGTTCAGTGAACCCGAGGTGCGCGTATACCGAAAAATCGTGAGCGATCCCGCGCCTTTCTGCCTGCTCGACTTTCACGGTAACTCGGGGGCCAAGGACAACAAGGTGGCGTTCCACGCCTTCAGCGCGCATCCCGACAATGGACTGAAGGCGTGGGAGTTGCAGCGGATCGCCAATGAGCGGTTGCGCGGGCGGCATCTGCCACGGCATGACAATGAGGCATTTGCCTCGTCCTATCTTTTGGAGCGTGTCTATCCCGACGCTCCGCTCCTGATGTTGCAAAACATGGGCGCGCGAGGACGCTTCGGTCGGCTCATTGAGTTGGCCGCCATATATCCGGAATCGTACGGCACATTGCCGCAGACGGACGTGACCTGCGAAATGTGCCGGGCACTTTTTCTGGCCCATCCGCCGCCGTAACAATAAAAAAGGCGGCCCCTCCCCGCAGAGGCGCCGCCTCAGAGCGATAGTCACATTCGCTGAACTACCTACCAGCGGCTACCACCGCGGTCGCGCCCGCGAAATCCGCCGCCACCGCCGCGATCTTCACGCGGCGGCTTCGGTTGCGATTCGTTGACGCGCAGCTTGCGCCCTTCGACCTCGTAACCGTTCAGCGCGTCGATCGCTTGCTGAGCCTGGGCCCGGTCCGCTATTTCGACGAACCCGAATCCCTTCGACCGGCCCGTCATCCGGTCGATAACGACACGCGCCGAGGCAACCTCACCATGTGCCGCGAAAAGACCTCTCAGGTCGTCGTCTGTCGTTGAGTACGGAAGGTTGCCAACATAGATGTCCATGCTTGCGTTCCTTGTGTTTCCACTATCCAGCCATGTTGTTGCTTGCGTCGGTTGCATCAGAACCCATGGCCCGTTCTGCTACAACGGACATGTCACCATGCCCCGGAACCCCACCGCATGCACCACGCGCGCGCGCCGCGCAGGCAACGAGGAACCCCGAAGAGAGCCGAAAACCAGTTATGGGGGCATGATAATGGTATTCTGTTCTTATAGGCAAGGACAAAATGAAAAAAACTGGTAATCGGTTAGCCCGCCGCCCGCGCTTCGCACGGGAACGTAAATGAGGATAACTTTGATGTAAGTTATAGGCAAGTGGCAGGGGGGGGCGAGTCGATCGCGTTTTTTGTGTGTTCGCAGTCGCGGGCGTCCCCCCGCTCTGTGAAAGGCTGCTCGTGATTCCGATGCGCGGTTTGATTCCAAAGGATTGCACTTAAGCGGTTGCTTTCGGTAAAGTGACGGTAATGAGGTGGTTGGATTAAGACCAAATGTGAGCGACGTATGCTCCGGCGCTACGGAGCATTGTATTCCGAAAATGTCAAAACGAAGTGACAACAAAACACGGTGGTTGTTCTGGGGAGTTATTGCCCTTTTCCTAGGGCTGTGCTTTTGGCAGTCAGGCAGGCGGGACGGACATCTACCCGAAGGGGACGGACTGACGATCGTCCATCTGACCGACCTGCATCTGGATACACAGGGCAAGGTCATGCATACACCGTGGACGCACAAGATCGCAGTGGGCGGTTACCGGCTGCATCGGCCCTGCACCGGAAGAGCCTTTGAGTATCTGGAGCAGGCGGTCTCGCAAATTCGGAACACGATCAAACCGGATGTTGTTGTGATCACCGGTGATATTGTGAATCGTGGCGATGACATCGAGGCACTGAAACGCGGTGTTTCAATTTTGAGCCGTCTTCAGTGTCCGGTTGTCGTTACTCAGGGCGACCATGACATTTCGAGACGGAAGGAGAACAGCACGGTCTGGAACGATGTGTGCGGTGCGACGCACGGCTGTACGCTTGTCAATAGCACACGCTTTTTCTTTCTGCCGTTCGCGAAAGACGAGGCTGCCTTTGCCGATATTCTCCAAGCCATACGCACCGTTTCCGACCGGGACGAAGTGCATTTTTTCTGTCTGCACAGGATGCTGTGGGCGCCGCGTCTGATGGATGCTTTGGCCAGACGGTATCACGGGTGTTCTGTTCTTGATCCGGACAGGGAAAAGATCGTCGAGGCGATGGATGCCTCCGGCGCGCGATGGGTGGTGCTCTGCGGACACTCCCATACAGATCACCGCCGGACGCGGGGGAACGTCACTCAACTGTGTGCGCCCAGTTTGGCTGAACATCCACATGCTTTCCGCGTCATAAAGATCAAGGACGGAGAGGTCTTTTACAAGCTTGTGCGACTGGATAGGGGGCAGACCCAATGACAAGACCCGCAGCGCACAAAGTCCTCGTCATTCTGGATTTTGACGGCACACTCTACCGCGGGTTGTGCCCCGCGCTGTGTCGCGGTATCGCGAATGCTGACTTGCTGGTCGCGCTCTGCCTGATCAGTCTGTCACAACCGCGCTGCTTCTTTCGGCTTATGCGTGAAGCCGTGCGGCTCCAGAAGCTACAGCGGCGGCTGACCCGTGCCTACGAGGAAAAGCGACTTAGCCTTTCTAGTGCAGACGGACGACTGATACGCTTTTTCGTACACAGGATAATGCCGTATTGCACGCCCGCCGCATTGGATCGGGCCGCAGCGCTGGTGTCGCGGTTGTGCTATCCGTCGGCCTGGCGTGCGCTGAGTGCTGTTCGTAGTGGTTGCGATTTTGTGGTGGTCAGCAAATCCTTCCATTTTCTTCTGGAGAAAGTTCGGCAGCGAGCGGCGGCGTGTGACGTGCATCTGCGAGTTATCGGCACGCGTGTACGACGTGGCGATGCGGGTTGGCGTGTGGAGGTACCCATGACTCGCGAGGAGAAGGCTTTTCAGGTACGCGAGTTGTTGATGGACGGAGCGTATGGCCGGGCAGTGGTGGTCGGCGATACAGAGGATGACATCGGTATGCGCGATGCCGCAGCAGAGGCGCTGGGTGCCGAGAGCGTTGCGTTTATCGCTTTGAATGCGAAAGACAACGAGATCAAGGGCATCGCCGATGTTTCCTATCCCTCATGGAGACTAGTCGGGGTGTTTCTTAGGAGTTGGGTGGCAGAGGCTTAAAATTAGGAGGATCGTATGATGCGGAGCAGAACCCTGGTGTGTGTGATTGTGCTGAGCGCGGCGTTGGCCGCACAGGCTCAAATTGAGGCGGTCTGGCTGACTCACCGTTCGCCGACGCCTGATAAAACAGTCGTGAGTTGGAAGAGTGCGCGCCCTGGCCCTTCGCAGGTGTGCTACGGCACGGATTCCTCCTGTCCGCACGAGGTGCGCGTAGCCGGTGAGCAAACCATACATCACGTTGAAATCCCGACACCGCAGCGCGGCGCTGCCATTCATTACCGCGTGGCAACCGACGGGCAGCGTTCGGAGACGTTTGCGTTTCAGACCTGTCCGGAGGATGGCGTGCGCGTGGCGGTCGTCGGCGACTGGGCTTACGCCCGCCGGCCGAATTTGACCGCGCTCAAGGCAGACAAACCGCATCTGCTGATGACGGCGGGCGATAACGTGGCGCAGGTCGTCAACCCATCGCAACCGGGCGATACGCGCTACATCCAGCCTTATTTGAACTTGATCCGTTCCGAGGCCGAGCTTTTCGCGACAACGCCCTTTATGCCGATCACGGGTAACCACGATAAGCAGGTCGGTCCGCGCGAGAATAAACGCCCGGGCACCAGCACCGAGGTCTACGATATTGCGGCGACGGCTTTTCGCACGGTCTTTGCACTGCCTGATCCAGGCTGGCGCTGGGCTTTCACGATCCCGCAAGCTGACGCCACCTTTCTCGCGCTCGACCTGCATCATGTCAGCGACTTTGGCACCACCTTCCAGTCGTGTCACGACTACCACCGCGGCTCGGAGCAGTTCGACTGGTTTGATGCGCAAACCCGCGCGGCCTCTACCGGTTTTCTCGTGACGTTGATGAACGAGAAGAGCAGTTGCCGCTCACTGGAGCAAGGCGCATGGCACACGATGATCAGCCGTGGTACCTTGTGCATCACCGGTTTCGGATACTTCGCTGAACGTGCCGTGGAGAGCGATGGCTTCCCTTACTACAACACGTGCATGGCTGGCCCCGGCGATGTCTACCGCGATGCCAAGGCCGTGGTTTGCGAGCGTGTCTCCAGTTACCTGTTGCTCACCTTCGACCGGGCAGCCGGTCGCCTGACTGTGGAGTTGAAGCGCCTCGACGGCAGCGTGATCGACCGCCAGACCTATCCGCGACGGCGTTAGGGCGCGAGCCGTGAACCTAAAAGAGCGGTCGAACACCTTTCGGCGTTTGGCGTTCTGCATTCGTTTCACTTGTCAATGCCGCGTTTCGTGTGTTACAGTGCGACATCCTCTCTGCGTAATGGCAGGACGGATCGGCCATACGCAGACCACCAGAACAGATCCGTGATTAGGAGACCGTGAAATGAGTGATGTAACGAAGACAGCATGCTGTACCGCCGCGCAACCGTTGATGCAGGTGGTCTACGACCGGAACGTACACACCGTGGCGTCACATCGGCCGTTGCAGAAAACGATTCCGCTGGAGGGGTGCAGTGCCTTTGGCGGCAAGGGTGCCGACCTCAACCCCATCGATTTGCTTGCGATGGGACTGGCCAGTTGCCTGATGATCGTGATGGGGAAGACGGCTGAGGCGGAAGAGTTGGATATTGTCGGGGCGAAGGCCGACGTGAGTTATGACCTGGTAAATTACCGGATCGCCGCCATCAAGGTGGATATTCGGTTGCCCAAGAAGCTTGCCGCTGATGATCAAACCAAATTGGAGGTCGCCAGCAAGAAATGCCCGGTCTTCCTGGCGATTAACTCCGATGTCAAAGTGACCGTAAATTATCTCTGGCCCGAGTAAAAACTACTCGGCAGCCGCTTCAATGGCAAGCCGCGTGCGCTGCACCAAGGCGGACAGGGCTGCGTCGTCCATTTTGCTGGCGCGTTTGAAGTCGAACTCGGTCAGCGCGTCACGCAGGTTCGGAGCGAGGTCGCCCTTCGCACGCAGTACGCGGATCTTTTCGGCCTCTTCGATGCCGTCGCGCAGCATCTCCCAGCGTATCGACGAGCGCGGGCCGGGATAGATCAGGAAGGTGTCGCCGGCGGGCCAGGGGCCGAAGCTGGAGTCGAAGAGGGGATCGCGCGGCCAGTTGACAAAGGACCAGCGCAGAAAGCCGTCGAGGTTGTTGGCGGCTGCGTACAGTCCGAGCCAGACCGGTTCGGCTGTGGGGCTGAAGGTGAAGGTGTTGGGTCGGCGCGGACCGCAGCAGACGTAGAAGGTGGTGGTTTTACCTTGGGCGCGGCGCTCTACGACTTCTTTCAGGAACGGTTCGTCAATGTGCCCGATGAACTGGCAGTAGTTGGCGAGATCGATGCCTTTGAATTTACTTGGAGGCTGGTTGCCGGGCATGGCGATCTTGATACGCGGCGCGAATTTCTTGACGCAGTCCGCCGTAGCGCGGGTGTCTTCCGGTCCGCGCTCATCCATCGCGATGTAGGTGTCGTCCACCCAGCCTTTGCGTTTGAGGTGGCGCTCGAAGTCTTGTAGGAACGGCCCCCAGTATGCCTCGTGTTCGGGCGTGCCGGGCCGGACGACGGGGCGCACGATGTCGCCGGTCTCGCCGTCGGTGTAAGAAACGCGGTTGCCCCAAGTCGCCATGGTGTAACAATGGATGTGCGGCCCGACGCCGCAGCGCCGTCCGAAGGCGACGTACTCATCGAACAGCGTGTAGTCGAATGTCCAGCTTCCGTCCTTGTTTTTCAGACGCGGAATCATGGTGTGGTAGGCATCGAAGTTCTGGTGGTTCCACGGCAGGTCGGTGATGGTGACGGTCAGCGTCTTCTGACCGGCGTTACCTAGCTCGCGGTAGATCGGTTCGAGAAAACGGTAGTGTTCAGGCGAGAAGGGCTCGACGCCGTGATAGCGCGCAACGGCCCACGGATGCTGCCAGAGGTCGAGATAGAAGGCCCACTCCGCCGGGTCGGGCAGACGGGCATCGAGCACTTTCAATTCGAGCGGGAATGGGAGGTGGCGACCGCCTGCGCCGGTGACGGTGAGGGTGCCGCGATAGAGACCCGGCTTGGCGCGGGCGGGCACGGAGACGGTCAGCCAGACGGGGCGGAATCCTCCCGGTGGCAGATCGACCCGATCGGCGGTGTCGAGGATGTCGCCCATCGGTTTTTTGTCGGCCAGCACATAGCGGACGAAGCGCGGCATGACGGCCGACGCGGGGATTTCGGCGCCGCGCTCGTTCCGCAGCGCGGTGGCGCTCAGGCGCAGTTGCGGGATCGGGTCGGAGGACCAGACCACGAACTGGCCATGCACGCGCTCATTGCGCCAAGCAGTGGCGCGCCAGCATGTGTTCGACTCATCGCTTTGTGCGTTTTCTGCGGTGATGCGCTCCAGCGTTGCGCAACGGCCACGCAGGCCGGGCGAGACAGAAGCGGAGAAGACTTGGAATTCAACGATGTGGCCGCCGGCACCGCGCACGCTGCTGTCGGTGATGGTCACGCGCAGGTGGCGCGCCTCGACCGGCTGTTTGAACGGGACAATGAAGCCTTCTGCGGTTGCCGGTTTGTCGTTCTTCGTCCAGTCGGCCACGCGCGTCCAGTTGGTGCCGTCCGGTGAGGTCTCGATGAAGAAGGCGTAGACGCGCGGCTCGCCGTAGTAGAACCAGATGCGCGCGGCTTGCAGCGATGCGGGCTTCTGCATCTCGATCGTCAAGACGGCGGGGAGCTGTTCACAGGCCCAGTGGCCGTTCGCGTCGATTTTGCCATCGACCACAAAGTGGGGGCCGCGGTCACTCCATTGCCCCGAAACACTGAGCTTGGCATCGCGCAGTGGATTCGCCAGTTGCGGCGTGACCGCCTCATAGGTGAAGTAACGCCAGTCGAGCAGTGACGGGTCGGCAAGCCCTGAGCAAAACCATCCTGCCGCGAGTGCCAAAGCCAGCAATCGCCCTATACGTTGAATCGCAATCCGCATCAGATACCTCCTTCGTTTTGTTTTAGACGCCCCAGTACCACCATTAGACAAACGCGCAGACTGCCAGCACCGCCGCAATCGTGGAGGGACGCTAATCGACATGAAATCGCGAAAAAGTAATAGCATAACCGCGTTTTCACAGAATGCCAAGAGGGCAACGAAATATGTGCGCTTGTCTATAACCGTCAGAACGAATATCATTTCCAACGTGTGCGGGGGCTGTCCGCCTTCGCGAGGACAGGCTCGACAACACTATTGGACAAGAAGATGAAAATCATAACGGTAGTTTTAGGTCTTGCATTGCTCGTCGGGTGCGCTTCTCCTCAGGTCGGGCTCATTCAGTTCGACATGGCACAAATCCTTCGTGTCGCGGAACGTGAGATTGCAACCAAGTGTCCCGAGTTCAAGATGAATGAGTTCGAACCGCGGTGGGTGGACTACCGTGCCCGCGTGAATCCACAAGCCGAGGGCACCATTGGCATCTCTTATATATCCCGAGAACCAACGGGTGTGAAAGACTGGTGCTCGATCACCGGCGGACCGCCGTGCATTGCTCGCACCCACCGTTCAGCGAGCTTCGTGTTGACAGTGCAAGGTGAATTGGAGAAGCAGGACGTAAGCGAGTGGCGCGAATTTCAGGAATGGACGTACGTACGGTATTCAGAAGTTACCATCGTAGAGCCAAAGGAAGAGAAACCGTCCAATAAGGGTAAGGAGTGATTTTACGGTAGCCCTGAAGGGCGTGATAATCTTCTATGTCACGCCCTTTCAAGGCTCATAACGTACGGGGTACTCGCCGCCCCAAGCAGCGATGTTGGCGTTGTGTTGGACGGGCAGGTGGTTATTCGGCGCGCAACAGGAAGAAGCTCTTCTTGCCGCTGCGCAGGACGGCGAGACGCCCTTCAATCAAGTCGTCTGCCGTGAAACAGCGGTCGAGGCCGCCCGCCTTCTGGTTGTTGATGCTGAGGCCGCCCTGTTGTACGAGGCGGCGCGCCTCGCCTTTGCTCGTGGTCATGCCGGCTGCGGCGATGACTTCGAAGGCCGGTTTGCCGAGCACTTCGGCGGCCGGCAGGGAAGCAGAGGGGACGTTGGCGAAGATCGCTTCCAAGTCGGCGGCGGCAAGGCCGTCGAGCGAGCCGCCGAAGAGCACCTGCGTGGCTTGCTGCGCCACGGCAAGCCCTTTTTCACCGTGAACGGCACGGGTCAGTTCCTCGGCCAGCACTTGTTGCGCCTCGCGCTGTTCTGGCGCAGTGGCGACCGCCTGCTCCAACTCGGCGATGCGGGACAGCGGCAGGAAGGTGAAGATCTTGAGGTAACGGATGACGTCCGCATCCATCGTGCGTAGGAAGAACTGGTAGAAATCGTAGTAGGAGGTTTTGCGCGCGTCGAGGAAGATCGCGTTGCCCTCGCTCTTACCGAACTTTTTGCCGGTGCTGTCGCAGACCAGCGGGAAGGTCATGCCGAACACCTCTTGCCCCTCGATGCGCCGGACCAGTTCAGTGCCGGCCGTGATATTGCCCCACTGATCGGAGCCTCCGAGCTGCAGGGTGCAACCATAGGTCTTGTAGAGGTGGTAGAAGTCATAGCCCTGCATGATCTGGTAGCAGAACTCGGTAAAGCTCATGCCGTCCTCGGACTCCATGCGCTTCTTAACGCTGTCCTTGCTGAGCATGGTTCCCATGCGGAAGTAGCGGCCGATATCGCGCAGCAGGTCGAGAAAGGTGAATGACTTGAACCAGTCGTAGTTGTTGACGAGGATGGCCGGATTGGGAGAGGCCGGATTGAAATCGAGGAAGCGCGAGAGGTTCTCTTTGATGCCGACGAGATTGTGTTCGACCTGTTCCGCGCTGAGGAGGTTGCGCTCGGTGGATTTTCCGGAGGGGTCGCCAATGAGTCCGGTGGCACCGCCGACGAGTGCGATAACCTTGTGGCCCGCGCGTTGCAGGTGGGCCAGCGCCATGATGGTCACGAAGTTGCCGGCCTGCAGGCTGTCGTTAGTGGGGTCAAAGCCCGCATAGGCGGTCAGCGGCTTGTCCAGCGCTTTGGCCAACTCCGGGCTCGTCATGTCTTCAAATAGGTGGCGGGCTTTAAAGGTATCGAGGATGTTCATAGGGGGAGGGGATTGTAGTTTGTTGTCGAGTGAATCGATGGATTCGAAGGAATCGATTTAATCGAATTGTCGATTCTATCGATTCACCCGAAAAAAGGACGGGGCGCCTGTTGCCAGACGCCCCGCATGGCTTATTCGTCGGTGCCCGGACGCCACTCTTCGCTCTGCGCGAAAGCGTCGTCGAAGGCAGCCGCCAGACCCACCAGATTCTCGCCCGGCTTGAGGTCTGTGATGCTCAGGTCGCGCGTCAATTCGGCGATCTGGCTCTCGTTCATGGTGACCGCCCTGATGCTCAGGCCGATGCGGCGTTCGTCGCGATCGATCTTCACGATGCGCGCCTCGACATCCTGCCCGACCTTGAGGGCGTCCTTGACCTTCTCCACGTGCTGGTCACTGATCTGGGAGATGTGGACGAGCCCGTCCACGCCATCCTCGAGTTCAACGAACGCGCCGAAGGAGGCGATCTTGGAGACCTTGCCGGTGACGATCTGGCCGATGGCGTAGCGGCTGGCGATCGTGTTCCACGGGTCGTCGCTGGCCTGCTTGAGGCCCAGACTGATGCGCTGATCGGCCGGATTGACCTCGAGCACCACCGCGTCGACCTGCATCCCCTTCTGGAGGACTTCGCTCGGGTGGTTGATCTTGCGCGTCCAAGACATGTCAGAGACATGGATCATGCCGTCGATGCCCTCTTCCAGTTCGACAAAGGCACCGTAGGTCGTAAAGTTGCGGACCTTGCCGCTCACGCGGCTGCCGACCGGGTAACGATCCTGCACCGTGTCCCACGGGTTGGCCTCGGTCTGACGGATGCCCAACGCGATCTTTTGGTTTTCGGCGTCGATGCTGAGCACTACCACGTCGACCTCGTCGCCAACGCTGAGCATGTCAGAGGCGCGGGCCACGCGCTTGGTCCAGGAGAATTCTGAGACGTGCACCAGGCCTTCGATGCCGGGTTCGATCTCGACGAAAGCGCCGTAGGGCACCAGATTGACTACCTTGCCGCGCAGACGGCTGCCGACCGGATAGGTGTCGCCGATGTTTTCCCACGGATTCGGTGTGGCCTGCTTGAGGCCCAATGACACGCGCTCGCGCTCCATGTCGACCTCGAGGATGATCACGTCGAGTTCATCGCCGACCTTGAGCATCTCGTTCGGGTGCTTGATGCGGCCCCAACTCATATCGGTAATGTGCAACAGACCGTCCAGCCCGTCCAAGTCCACGAACGCACCGAAATCGGTAATGTTCTTGACGCGGCCGTGGCGCATCTGGCCCTTCTCGATGGTGCCGAGCAGTTCGCGCTTCTTTTCTGCCAGACGCTCTTCGATCAACTCACGGCGCGACACAATGATATTGCGGCGTTCGTTGCTGATCTTGATGACTTTAAATTCGCTGGTCGTGCCCAGATAGGGGTCGGGGTCATGCACAGGCGTGACATCGACCTGCGAACCGGGGAGGAAGGCGTCCACGCCGTCCACGTTCACGATCAAGCCGCCACGCACCTTGTTGCGAATGGTGCCTGTGACCACGCCGCCTTCCGTGTATTTGGCCAGAACCGCATCCCAGCGCAGCTTCTCATCCGCGCGGGACTTGCTCAGCACCACCATGCCGGAATCGCTCTCAAGCTGTTCCAGCAGCACATCGATTTCATCGCCCGTCTTGATCTGGGTCGGGTCTTCAAACTCGTTTATTGAAACCACGCCCTCTGATTTGTAACCAATATCAACGAAAACTTCGTTGCCTTTGATACCGCTGACTGTACCCTTGATGATGGAGCCGACCGTGAACTGATTCATCGTCTGGTCCAGTGCTGCCGCCATTGCGTCATAGATCGGACCGGTCTTTGCTGTTGCGGTCGTGGGTTTACGGATTGCCATGTGGATTGTGTTCCCGTCCGCCGGAGAATTTATTGTGCGAGGCACGTTGCGCGCCGTTGCGGCGTCGCGATGTCCGGCTGACGTTTGTTTTGAGGTTAGTTAGTCTGTGACTGTTTGTGAGGGCCGCGTGACCGGTCACCCGACCGGGACGTACCACTCGCTTCTGCCCGAATCACGGGCAAGAGATAACTATATTAGCAAAAACGAACCGCGCCAACAAACCGAAAAAATGAAAAATCGGCGCGTAGGGTATTCTGTTTCAAAGACGGTCGGTTCCCATTGACTCATTGTCTCATCCTCCCGCATACTAAAGGGGCGTCAGACGAGATAAGGAGCGGCGGATGAGACGGTTTCGGAGAAAAATGGTTTGCGGTGGCTCTTGCAAAACCTTTCGTGGCATGGGCGTCTCGCCCATGAAACACGGGCAAGATGCCCGTGCCACACCTGCAAGCAAAAGGTTTGGCAAGAGCCTTTACGTGATGATGATAGGGGTTCTGTTGTTCGCGGGGTGTCGGTCTGACAAGGGTGGGGACTTTCAGGCGGATGCGCCTAAGGATGGCGTCACGTTTTATGTCTCAACCAAGGGTAACGATGCCTGGTCCGGCAGTTTGCCCAAGCCGAATTGGACGGGAACGGATGGGCCATTCGCCACAGTGACCCGCGCGCGCGATGCCGTCCGTGCGCTGAAAGCGTCAGGACCGCTCTCGGTACCGGTGACGGTTCTGTTGCGCGGGGGCCGCTACTACGTCACCGAACCGCTCCGGTTCGGGGCGGAAGACTCGGGAACCGAATCGTGTCCGGTCACGTACGCCGCATACCGAGGGGAAACGCCCGA
>Ga0116147_1000804_pt1 | contig 36313 bp, 25 predicted proteins | sample AD_JPNHG3_MetaG_FD_89749 | JGI IMG/M metagenome (GOLD analysis project Ga0116147, IMG submission 89749) | Active sludge microbial communities of municipal wastewater-treating anaerobic digesters from Japan - AD_JPNHG3_MetaG | ecosystem: Engineered > Bioreactor > Anaerobic > Digestate | place...
AAAAAATTATCTTTGCCACGCTTTCTGAACTCGAATAACTGAGCCGGAGAGACATGAATCTTATTTTGAGAAGAGATATATGATTACATCTGAACAGTTGAAAGGGCTTTTTGAACGCCGCGATGCGTTGAGGAGGTATCTTTGACATTGACGGCAAAAGAAAAGAAATTGAAAACCTGGAAGCCGTAACAAGGGAGAACGGCTTCTGGAACGATCCCAAAAAAGCCGAGACAATCCTTAAAAAGATAGCCGGATTAAAATCGTGGGTGACTGAATATGATAAAATTTCATCCGCCCTCGACGACCTTACAGTATTGTATGACTTCTTCCGCGAAGGTGAGGCCCCGGAGACCGAAGTGGACAATCAGTACGAAACATGTGTTTCCCTTGTCGAAAACCTTGAGCTGAAAAATATGCTCAGGAACGAGGAGGACCAGATGGGGGCTATCCTGAAAATAAATGCAGGAGCCGGCGGAACGGAGAGCAACGACTGGGCTGCCATGCTGCTGCGGATGTACCTGCGGTGGGCCGAAAAAAACGGATATAAAATCAAACAGCACGATTTTCAGCCAGGCGATGAGGTGGGCATTAAATCGGTCACTGTTGAAATAGACGGCGAAAGAGCCTACGGGTACCTTAAAAGCGAAAACGGAGTCCACCGCCTGGTGAGAATTTCACCTTTCAATGCACAGGGCAAACGCCAGACTACCTTTGCATCGGTATTCGTTACCCCCCTTGTCGACGATGAGATAGAAATAGAAATTAATCCCGCCGATATAACATGGGAAACCTACAGGTCGAGCGGTGCCGGAGGGCAGAATGTCAATAAGGTGGAAACTGCCGTGAGGCTAAGGCACCATCCAACCGGTATAGTCATTGAAAACCAGGAATCGCGTTCCCAGCTCGCCAACAAAGAGAATGCACTCCGTATACTTAAATCCCAGCTGTACGAATTGGAACTGCGCAAAAGACAGGAAGAACAGGCAAAGCTCGAAGGTCAGAAGAAAAAGATTGAATGGGGCTCCCAGATAAGATCGTACGTGATTCATCCGTATAAACTGGTGAAAGACCTGCGTACGGGTTATGAAACCGGAAACGTTCAGGCTGTTCTCGATGGAGAGATAGACGGATTTATCAAGTCTTACCTTATGGAATTCGCCGGAAAAGAAAATTAATTGTAAATGCCGCCACTGCTTTGTGGAAATTAAACCGATAAAAACCTGATGGCCGAAACCAGAAAACTGTTTGAAGATTTTCCTCCTGTCACCAGGCAGGAATGGATGGACAAAATAATTGCAGACCTCAAAGGCGCTGATTTTAATAAAAAACTTGTATGGAGGCCTGCCGAAGGATTTGAAGTTTGGCCCTTTTATATGAAAGAAGACCTTGACGGGGTCCCTTTAAACGATGTCGCACCCGGTGAATACCCTTGGGTGAGGGGCGGCCGCAGATCGGGAAATGACTGGCTGGTGCGACAGGAAATTATGGTTAATGACTACACCGGGGCAAACAGAAAGGCAAAATGGCTGACCGAAAGAGGTGTGAACTCCTTCGGCTTCGTCCTGTGCAATCCTCAGTCTGTCAGCCATGATAATATAGCAACGCTTATCAACGGCATTGACCCTGAAAGGGTGGAAATAAATTTCGTCCCCGAAGGCAGAGCGATAGAATTGGCTGAAAGCCTCATCAGAATTTCTGCAGAAAGGGGAATGCATCCTTCGGCATTTAACGGCGCCATCGAAACAGACCCGCTCGGCAGGCTGATGATTAACGGCAGGCTGTGCATTCCCCTGAACGAAGGGCTCGATTATCTTGCTTCCCTGTTCAGGGCCGCCTCACCCCTCGGAAAATTAAGACTCGTAAAAGTTAACGCCTCACTCTTCTCCGATGCAGGCAGCGACACTGTTCAGGAGCTTGCCTTCGGACTCTCGATGGGAAATGAATACGTCGCGGCTCTTGCTTCCAGGGGCATAAGCATTGATACAGCGTTTTCGCGCATAAAATTTGGTTTCGGTACAGGGTCAAACTACTTCTTCGAAATTGCAAAACTGAGAGCCGCCCGGATGTTATGGTCGGTCATTGCCGGAAAGTGGGAAACACAGGACAAGGACTCTGCCAGGATGTGTATTCATTCGAGGACCACAAGGTGGAACAAAACACTCTTCGACCCCTGGGTAAATATGCTGAGAACGCAGACCGAGGCAATGTCGGCTGTTTTAGGCGGCGCTGATTCCCTTACCGTGGAACCGTTTGATACAGTGTTCAGGGAGCCTCAGGAATTCTCCGAAAGAATCGCCAGGAATCAGCAGCTTCTCTTAAAGGAGGAAGCCTATTTCTCGAAGGTCGCCGACCCCGGGGGCGGCTCATACTATATCGGGCAGCTTACAGGAAAACTGGCAGAAAGCGCATGGAAGCTTTTCGTGGAAACCGAAAACAGGGGAGGTTTTCTGTCCGCTCTTAAAGATGGTTTTATCCAGCAGAAAATCAAAGAGACAGCATCGGCAAGACGGAAAAACATTGCAGCCAGCAGGGAAGTGTTAACAGGCACAACCCGGTATCCCTTGCCTGAGGAAGGCATACCTGACGGTTTTTCAGCCGCCAGGGCATTTCCGGAACACCCCGTGCAGGCTGATACAGAAGTGGAACCTCTCATAACCGCCAGAGGAGCAGAGGAAATTGAAAAACTGAGAATAGCCGCTCTCAATTCGGAAAGGAAGCCGGTTATCTTCCTTCTTCCTGCCGGCAATCCGGTAATGGCTATGGCCCGTTCGCAGTTTTCCTCAAATTTCTTTGCCTGCGGCGGATACAATATAACCGTTAACCCTCTGTTTGAAACCGTAGGTGAAGGCGTTAAAAAGGCAGTCGCCGCAAAGGCTTCGGTTATTGTGCTCTGCAGTTCAGACGATGATTATCCCAGCCTTGCAACGGAACTTGTCCAGGCAGCACCGTCCGGAACCATACTGGTTATCGCAGGCAACCCGCCCTCAGCAGAGGAGCTTAAAAAACTTGGAATAAAATATTTTATAAGCATCCGCTCCGATCTCGCGGAAACAATAAGGATGTTTCATAAACTAACCGGTGTTACTGATTGAAATTATGAAAAGACCCCATTTCAGCATAAATGATCCTGATAAATTCACAAAGGAATTTAAATCGCAGCCTTCAGGAGGAAGCGATTCTTTTCCCTCATGGATGACGCCCGAACAAATAGAGGTTAAGGGCGCTTACGGACCGGAAGACATCAAAGATGCCGAACATCTGGGTTACGCTGCAGGCATCCCCCCGTTTCTCAGAGGCCCATATTCAGGCATGTACACCATGGTTCCATGGACTATCAGGCAGTATGCAGGTTTCTCAACGGCCGAAGATTCCAACGCCTTTTACAGGAGAAACCTTGCTGCAGGACAGAAAGGACTTTCGGTTGCCTTCGACCTGGCAACCCACCGCGGGTATGACTCCGACCACGAAAGAGTGATAGGAGATGTGGGCAAGGCGGGAGTTGCAGTCGATTCGGTACTTGACATGAAGATCCTTTTCGACCAGATACCCCTCAACGCTATTTCCGTTTCCATGACCATGAACGGCGCTGTGCTGCCGGTAATGGCATTTTACATCGTAACGGCGCTTGAACAGGGTGCTAAACCCGAAGAACTTTCCGGAACCATTCAGAATGACATCCTTAAGGAGTTCATGGTGCGGAATACTTATATCTATCCGCCTGAGTTCTCCATGAGAATAATTGCGGATATCTTCAGGTATACCGCCGAAAAGATGCCGAAATTCAATTCAATCAGCATTTCGGGATATCACATGCAGGAAGCAGGCGCTACCTGCGACCTGGAACTGGCGTACACCCTGGCCGACGGACTTGAATACCTGAGGACAGGAATCAGGGCAGGTCTTGATATTGACGATTTTGCACCGAGGCTCTCATTTTTCTGGGCTATAGGTATGAACCATTTTATGGAAATAGCAAAGATGAGGGCAGCCAGGATGCTCTGGGCAAAAATCGTAAAAGGGTTTAATCCGAAAAATCCGAAATCGATGGCACTGAGGACACATTGCCAGACATCGGGATGGAGCCTTACAGAGCAGGACCCGTTCAATAATGTGGGCCGGACGTGCATTGAAGCCATGGCAGCCGCCCTCGGCCATACCCAGAGTCTCCATACAAACGCACTCGACGAGGCGCTGGCCCTTCCGACAGATTTCACCGCGAGGATCGCGAGAAATACGCAGATTTACCTCCAGGAAGAAACCGGTATATGCAGACATATTGACCCGTGGGCCGGTTCATGGTATGTTGAATCTCTTACCAGACAGATAGCCGAAAGGGCATGGGACCATATTATGGAAATAGAAAGCCTCGGAGGCATGGCGAAGGCTATCGAATCAGGCGTCCCCAAAATGAGAATAGAGGAGGCCGCTGCAAGAGCTCAGGCAAGAATAGATTCAGGTTTGCAGACAATTGTTGGTACCAATAAATACAGGCTTGAGAAGGAGGAACCTCTCAAGACACTCGAAGTCGATAATACTGCCGTAAGGGAGGCCCAGATTAGAAGGCTTGCCCTGCTGCGGTCGCAAAGAGACGGGAAAGCATGCCAGGAAGCGCTCGACAGGCTTACTGAATGTGCCAGGACAGGAAACGGAAATCTCCTTGAACTGGCTGTCGAGGCTGCCTCTGCCCGTGCTACTCTCGGTGAAATTTCGTACGCTATTGAAAAAGTTACAGGGAGGTACAAAGCAGTGATACGTTCAGTTTCCGGCGTATATTCGTCGGAGTATAAAAAAGACGAGGATTTCGAGGCCGCCAGAATGCTGGTCTCAAAGTTTTCCGAAATGGAGGGCCGTCAGCCAAGAATAATGATTGCCAAAATGGGGCAGGACGGACACGACCGCGGAGCAAAAGTGGTAGCCACAGGTTATGCCGACCTGGGGTTCGACGTCGATATCGGACCACTTTTCCAGACCCCCGCCGAAACAGCCAGGCAGGCAGTGGAAAACGACGTCCACGTGCTCGGCATTTCAAGCCTGGCTGCCGGACACAAAACTCTTGTGCCCGAAGTGATCAGGGAACTTGCAAAGTACGGACGCGAAGATATAATGGTGGTTGCAGGCGGGGTGATCCCTCCGGGCGATTACCAGTTCCTTTATGACGCCGGTGTAGCGGCAATATTCGGCCCGGGAACCTCAGTTGCAAAGGCGGCAAGACAAATACTCGAAATATTGCTGAAAAAGGCCGGTTAAAGAAAGGAAGTTTCAGTCTGAAAATACCTGAGCAAGCTGAAGTTCTCATAAATATTCATTTATTTTGAGAAACAAAACCTGCCGGTTATGATAAGAAAATACACGTTAATTCTTAGTCTGCTGTTGCTTTACAGCGCGTGTGCCAGGCCGCAGGTGCCGGCAGCTACCGAAAAAAAGGACAAAGTCAGTTTTTCCGCACCGGAAACCTGGATTCTTGGTTATTTCAGACCCGACAGGTTTACCCGGTCGCCGCATTCCGAATGGTACTACGAGGGCTTCGATAATTACAGATACAACGAAGAGACGGTCTCACGCCTTCTTAACACCGACATGAAAGATCTTACCGTCAAAATTGTGATGGGTTCATGGTGCCCCGACAGCCGCAGGGAGGTTCCCCGATTTATGCGTATTATGACAGCAATAAACTTTCCCGTCGAAAAAATCGAATTTCTCGGGGTCGACAATAAAAAATTCTCGCCGGTGACAGGCTATGAGGAGCTGGGTATTGAAAGAGTGCCCACATTTATTTTTTATATCAAAAATGTGGAGGCCGGACGCATCATTGAGAATCCTTCCACGTCTTTGGAACAGGATATGCTTAATATCCTCGAAAGAAAAAAATGAAAACGGAATATTATGGAAGAAGTTAAAAACAATTCAGGCCAGGCTCTTGGAATAGCCGCTCTTATTACGGGGATAATATCTTTTATCCTGGCATCAATTCCCTGTGTGGGTATTATTGCCATAGTCCCGGCAATAATGGCAGTTATCATGGCCGCTATAGGTCTGTCGCAGGCAACACGCGACAGCTCGCCCCGCGGTCTTAACATCGCAGGCCTTATAATAGGAATATTGGCTTTTCTGTTATCATTTTCACAGGTTTTCGTGGGAGGAAAGCTGATAAAGCATGCCGATAAGTTTCCTGTGGAGGTAAGGGACGCCATCAAAGACATAAAACGGGATGTTCTGAAAGACCTCGAAGACGCAAATGTCAACATTAGGGTTGAAAGCGACGGGGATGTGGTTGAGATAAGAGCCTCAAAACAGGGAAGCGATGAGAAGGTAAAACAACTCGAGGACCTTGAAAAGGAAAAAGCCGATACCCTGCCGGCTAAATGAACCTTGCGGATAAAATAAGGGTATCGCTCAGGGAACCGTATATCTTTATAAACACGGTTTTTGCCGGGGTGATACTCATGGTTTTCCTCTACTCTATAATTTTTTCTCCCGAAAAAAACAGCTACCCTTTAGTCTGCATACATGAAAAGCTTACCGGAGAGCCCTGCGTTTCGTGCGGACTCTCGCACAGCTTCTCGCTTATTTTAAGAGGCAGGGTGGCCGAAGCACAGAGATGGAATATATACGGACTGAGGGTTTTCCTCTTCTTTGCAGCCCAGCTGGTTATGAGAATATATTTCTCAGTGCTTTATGCAGGTCTTCTTCCGGGCATCCGCAGAAATCTTATTCTTTACGATATTAGCGGGTCACTGATTATCTTTCTGCTTTCCTTCAGCCAGTTTCTTAGATGGATCGTCTGATCAGTCGCTGTTATCATTTATAAGTTCATTTACAGCGTCATAAACAAGGTCGGTTTCAAATCCTTTTGATACTGCAAACCTGATCAGTTTTCCGCGCAATTCGTAGTTATTCACCGCCCTAACCTGTTTCTTCTGAGAGGCAATCAGTTTTTTAAGGGTTTCGGCGTACAGATTTTCCTCAAGCGCATTGAGACCCTTTCTGATAACGTCTTCCCCGAGCCCTTTCATCCTTAACATGGCAGATATTTTGATTCTTCCCCATTTATTCTGTCTGAATTTATCGCGGGCAAAAGCAACCGCATATCTCTCCTCGTCAATGAATTTTTCGCGCACCAGTTGTTCGATTATTTTAATTCTCTCTCCGGCATCAAGCCCCCACTGAATTAGTTTTGCTTCAATATCTGCCCTGCATTTCTCGCTGCCGGCGCAGATAGCCATAGCCCTCTGCAGGAATTTCTCAGTTTCCTTACTGTTTGTCATGGTATGTACATGTTACTATTCTGTCCCTGCCGTTCAGGTCTTTGATTATCCTGATATTGCTGAACCCTTCGCCGGTAAGCAGGTTTTTTATTGCATCGCCCATCATTTCATGGATCTCAAAGTAGATTTTAGCTCCGGGGAGCATAAGTTCACCGCCCTGTTTTACGATAGCCCGGTAAAACATCAGCGGATCATCATCAGGGACAAACAGGGCCCCGGCAGGTTCATACTTTGTTACATTGATATGCATGTTCTTTCTTTCGTTTTCCGGCACATAAGGTGGGTTGCTGATTATAATACCGTATTTTGCGGGCGGTTTCCATCCGGGGTTGAGTATGTCGGCCCTGTAAAAGAACACCAGCGCTTTGTTCAGAACGGCATTTTCCCGGGCAGTTTTAAGAATCGTTTCAGAGAAATCAAGTGCATGCACAGTACAAGCCGGGATGTTTAAAGCAACCGGTATTGCAATAGTCCCCGGCCCGGTGCCGATATCAAGCACCATTCCCCCGAATGCACGGTTTTCTTTAATTACAAGGTCGGTAAGCTCTTCGGTCTCGCGGCGTGGGATAAGAGTGTAACGGTTAACTTTCAGCCTGCATCCGTAGAACTCCGTTTCCCCAAGGATATACTGAACAGGCTTCCCTGCAGACAACTCGTCACAAATCTTTAAAATTTTGCGGCCTTTTGCCGGAGGAACAGCAAGTGAAGGATTCATTAACTCCTGCAACCTGTCGGTGTTAAGTATTGTCCTGATAATGAGGCTCGCGATAGCATCCGTTTCATTTACGGGGTAGAGATGACGGAGCCTTTCGCGGAAAAGCTTCCTTACGTCCGTTAATGTGGAAAGATTGTAATTCACATTCCAAATTTACTAATTTCGCACTGATGCGGGAAGAAGAGTACGGGATATACATGAGGCGCTGCCTCGACCTTGCAGTAAAAGCTGAAGGGTTGACCTATCCTAACCCCATGGTGGGGGCCGTTGTGGTTTACAACAACACGATCATCGGGGAGGGTTACCACCTTGCCGCCGGAACTCCGCACGCTGAAGTGAATGCAATAAATTCGGTGAAGGACAAGAACCTTCTCAAAGAATGTACCCTTTTTGTTTCGCTGGAGCCATGTTCGCATTTCGGCAGAACGCCCCCCTGCACCGATCTTATCATCTCATCGGGAATTCCTGTTGTCGTTATCGGGACAAGGGATACGAGTGAAAAGGTTGACGGGAAAGGAATAGAGAAACTGAAAAGAGCCGGGGTAAAGGTCGTATGCGGGGTGATGGAAAGCGAATGCAGAAGGGTGAACAGGCGATTCTTTACTTTTCATGAGAAAAAACGACCCTATATTACTCTGAAATGGGCACAGAGCGCCGATGGTTTCATTGATATCGTTCGCCCTGCCAACTCAACCCCGGAACCTTACTGGATTACGGGGAAGGCCGAAAGAGTGCTGGTGCATAAATGGAGATCGGAGGAAGAAGCCATACTTGCCGGCGGGGAAACAATACGACGCGACCGGCCCAGGCTCAATGTCAGGTACTGGAGCGGCCGTGACCCGATGAAGGTAATCCTGAGCCGGTCCGGAAACATCGGCGATTTTCCGGAAGAAAACGAAACAAAAAGCCTTATTTTTACGTTAAATAATAAAATGTGCCCCCGTGAAAACTGTGAATACATAGTTCTCAGTGAAGGGGATATGCCGGTACAGAAAATATGCGGGGTTCTTTATAATTATGGAGTCAGCTCACTCTTTGTCGAAGGCGGAGCAGCGGTCCACAATATGTTTATTGAGGCCGGGCTGTGGGATGAGGCAAGAATATTTACCGGAAACCGGGTATTCGGCAGCGGAAAAGAAGCTCCCCGCATTGAGGGACAGACAGTTGATGAATTTAATTTTGAAGAGGTTGTATTAAAGCTGGTTTTTAATAACCATCGTTAACCTTTTTGCAGGTTAACTTTAAAAAGACTAATTTTGAGATTGTTTATTTGAAAAATAATAAGACGACAAAGATATGAAGAGCAGATTGTTTATCCTTTCGGTTTTATTGTCACTGTTTACGTTTTCAGTGGTCTCGGGTCAGAGCGGTAAAAAGTTTGTCAAAGCCGGGAACGAGTTTCTGTCCAGCAAAAAATATGATGATGCTGTTGTTCAGTTTACAAACGCAATAACTGCCGAACCGACAAATGCCTCATACTACTATATGAGAGGCAACGCCTACGAACTTGCCGGCAAACTGAATGAAGCCAGGGCAGATCTGGAGAAGGCGCTTGTTTTCAAGGCCAAAGATGTTCCTTCCCTGATAAGTCTCGGCCGCGTTTGCAACAAGATGGGAAGTTACGAAGATGCACTCAACTGCCTTAACAGGGCAAAAGCCATCGAAAAGCTCAACAAGGAACTCTACCCCGAAAAGGTGATTTCTCTTCTCGGCCTCGGACTTTACGACCAGGCCCTCAGGGCTTCCGATACCGCACTTATTATAAAAGAGACGGCGCAGAATTTCTATTACAGGGGCAAGGTATATGTGAAGCTTAACAATTATCCCCTTGCACAGAAGGAGTTCGAAAAGGCAATAGCAAAAGATAAAAATTTTGCCGACGCCAGGCTTGAGCTGGCAGATCTCTTCATCAGAAACAACAAACAGAAAGAGGCTCTCGAGCAGATCAACAATGTTCTCACCGCCGATCCGCGGAATGCCTATGCATATATTGTCAGGAGTAAAATTTATAAGACAAATCTCGATTACCCGAATGCAATAAACGATGTCTCAAAAACTATCCTTATTGACCCTGAGAATGCAGAGTATTACATGATAAGAGGCACATATTACCAGGAATTCAACCAGCACCTTAATGCCATTGCCGATTTCTCAAGATACATCACCCTGAAACCCGACGACCCCGACGGATATTTCGCCAGGGCAAAATCGTACCAGGAAATGATGAACTATGAAAAGGCAATCGAAGATTATAACAAAATAACGGTTCTTTCAGAATTTGACGCCAGGGCAAGAAAGATGCTGAAGGAAGCACAGGACAGGCTGTACGAACTCAACCGTGAAAATGCAGCCCCTGAAATCAATATTGCATCACCCTCGGTAAGTGCTGACGGCAAAATGGAAATAAGAGGGAATGCTGCCAGCATTACAATCTCGGGTAATATAAAGGAAAAAAGCAGAATTGAGGAGATGACTATCAACGGTAATAAGGTCCTCGTGGGTGAGAAGAAAAATGACGTAAGCGAATTTATTGCCACTGTCGACATACGCGACGTTGACAAGATCACTATCTCCGCAAAGGATGAATACAACAACCAGAAGACACTCGAATTCAACCTGGTGAGAACCGAGATCAACCCGCCCAGGATATCAATTGTGGCTCCGTATTCATCCGACGACGGGCAGATTTACCTTGACAATAACTCACCGCGTCTTGCCATTGAGGGTAAAATTACGGATGAAAGCAGGATAAAATCAATTTTTATTGAAGGTGTTACGGCCGGCTATGCCGTCAATGAACTCAACCCGGCTTTTACAGCCACCATCGATATAATGAACAAAAACAAAATTACAGTAGTGGCCGAGGATATTTACGGAAATGTGCAGGAAACCGAATTCAGGCTGAACAGGGAAGGAGCAACGCTCTCCGCTTCGAACCCGATGGGAAAAACATGGGTGGTCTTTATCGAGAACTCGAAATACACCTCTTTTGCTCCGCTCGACGGACCGGTAAAGGATATCAACCTTATGATAAGGGCTCTCTCAAATTACCAGATCCACCAGTTTGTTCACAAAAAAGACCTTACTAAGGCGGAAATGGAAAAATTCTTCTCCATCGAACTGAGAGACCTGATTAAAAGCAACCAGGTTAAATCGCTTCTTATCTGGTATGCCGGACATGGCAAGTTCATCAATGATGTCGGTTACTGGATTCCGGTTGACGCAAAGAGGGATGATGAATTCACTTATTTCAACCTTAACACCCTCAGGGCATCGATGGAAACGTACATCAACTACCTTACACATACCCTGGTGGTTACAGATGCCTGCGAATCGGGGCCAAGCTTTTACCAGGCGATGCGCTCTGAAATCAAACAGAGGAGCTGCGACGATTATACAGCCACCCAGATGAAATCGGCACAGGTTTTTTCATCGGCAGGCTATGAACTGGCAGTCGACGACTCACAGTTCACAAGGACATTCGCAAACACTCTTGCCAACAACCCGAAGTCATGTATCCCGATTGAAGAAGTGGTGGTGAACGTAACCAAGGCCGTGTCGGGTAACAACCAGCAAAAACCCAAATTCGGGAAAATCACCGGCCTCCGCGATGAGGATGGTACATTCTTCTTCATAGCCAAATAATTGTAAATGAAAATAATCTCTATTCCTTTCGCTGAAAGGATCACCAGAAAAATACTGGTGCTCCTTTTTTTGTCATTATTCTGCCTGGCAGCAAGGACACAGACTCTCTTCTTTGAGAAATTCGGAGTGGAGGAGGGACTGGGGTCATCAAAAGTTTATACCGTAATACAGGACAGACACGACTTTGTCTGGCTTGGAACCGAGAGCGGAGCGGCAAGATTTGACGGTAACAGATTCGTGAATTTCGGAAGCCTCAACGGCCTCTCAGCAGGAGGGGTGAAAAGCCTTTTTGAAGACACAACCGGCCGTATATGGTTCGGACATCTGAACGGTGGTATCAGCTGGTACGACGGAATAAAATTCTCGAGAGCCCGTATCGACACCCTCACAATAACCGGCGATATCACAGGGATAAGCCAACTCGGCAACGATTTCTGGATTACGACATCCTCAAACGGAGCATTCCGTACCCAACTGCCCCCGCAGGGAGCCACAGTACTTAAGGGCAGGCATTATACAGGGCAGGAGGGTCTCAGCGACCAGATTTTCAGTCTTTATATCGACAGAAATAATAATCTCTTCTGCATTACGGATGCTTTTATTAAAAAGTATAACCCGGAAAAGGATATCTTCGAAACATATTCGCCTCCCGGCCTCACAACATATTTCAATGTTGTGTCCATGTTCCAGGACACCAAAGGTAACTACTGGTACGGCCTTCATAACGGAGGTCTCTATATGCAGGATGCCGTTGCCGGGGAAATGAAAATATATGACATCCTTAACGGCCTTTCAAGAATGTTTGTTTCATGCTTTGCCGAAGACTACAAAGGAAACGTCTGGATAGGAACATTCGGAGGCGGCGTTACCTTATACAGTGAGGGAAAACTTAAAATCTACAACAGAAGCAACGGCCTTAATTCACTCAATATCCTTAATATTTTTGAAGACAGGGAGAAGAATATCCTTATTTCGGATTATTACAACGGACTTAGTATTTTCAAGGGAGATCACTTCGTAACATATAATACCGAAGATATACTTCCCGACAGGAATGTATGGGCAATATCGCGCGACAATGCCGGGAGATACTGGTTCGGAACCAATAACGGCATTTCGGTTTACGATCCGGCGGCGAAACAGGGCAGCCGGGTGAAAATTTACAACGAGGCAACGAGGCTTATCGGCAACAACGTCAGATTCATCATCCCTGGAGGTGACGGTACCATGTGGGTCGGAACCAAAGGATTCGGGGTTTACAGGTATGAAATGAAAACAGAAAAATTCAATGCCGACCCCGAAATTAATGCTATGCTCCCTGTCGACAGGGTGGTGACAGCCCTCTCTGCCGATCAAAGAAAAAGGATATGGATAGGAACCAACGATGGCCTGGCAGTATGGGATCCTGCCGCCAGGGAGGGCTCCGTTTACACACAGGGCAAAGGACTGGCCGGAAATATGATAAAATCGGTACTGTGCGACAGCAAGGGTACTGTCTGGGCCGGTTCGGAAATGAGAAGCGGGCTATCAAAACTTACCCCCGGTTCAGACAATTTCACAATAGTAAACATAGGGGAAGGTGTAGTTCCCCAGTCGCTGGAAGAATCTCCCGACGGAACAATCTGGATAGGAACAGTAAGCGGACTGCTGGCTCTGAAGAATGATTCGGTCATGTTTACCCTTACTGAAAATGACGGACTGCTGTCGGGAAATATCAAGTCCCTTTTATCCGACAGGGGCAGGTATCTCTATATAGGTACAAACCTGGGACTTAACAGGTACGATACGGAAACTGGAGTAATCTCCTCATTTACCAAATACAGTGGTTTCACGGGCATTGAAGCTCTCCAGAATGCAGCCTTCAGGGAATCTGACGGCAAACTCTGGTTCGGTACCGCCAACGGGGCTACCATGCTCGACCCTGCAAAATTACCGCCGGTGGCCGAATCCCCAAAGGTCTATATTACCGGTATGGAAGTTAATAACCAGCCGAGGGAAATGAAAGCCGGGATGAAACTGAGCTACCGGGAAAAATCAATTAACTTTCACTACTACAGCATCAGCCTTACCGATCCGAAGTCGGTAAGGTACAAGGTGATGCTTAAAGGAGCCGATTCCGACTGGCGGCCCGTTACAGACCAGACGGTGGCATTCTGGTCGGGGCTTTCTCCCGGCCATTATACACTGATGGTCAAAGCCGTTAACAGCTCAGGCGTATGGAGCGAAAAGGCAGTGGAGTTTCCGTTTGTCATTAAACCGCCCTTTTACCTATCCCCATGGTTCATAATCACCATGACCCTGCTTATAATCACAGGTGTAATTGTTTATATAAAGGTAAGAGAACGAAACCTTATCAGGGAAAAAAGAATTCTTGAGGCAAAGGTTGCCGAACGTACTGCCGAACTGGTGCAGAAGAACATTATCATTGAGGAGAAGAACCGCGATATTACAGCCAGTATCCGTTATGCCGAACGCATCCAGAGGGCAATGCTTCCAAGAGATGACACTTTTGAGGAAACATTCGTCCTGTTCCTGCCGAAGGATATCGTGAGCGGCGACTTCTACTGGATGTACGACAACGGGGATGTTAAACTGCTGGCTGCAGTCGACTGTACCGGCCATGGAGTGCCCGGAGCATTCATGTCAATCATCGGACATAACTCACTCAACAAGGTGGTGAGGGAATATGGGCTCATAAGGCCGTCGGCAATACTCGACCAGCTTAATATCGAGGTTATCAGGTCAATTATCCAGAGCCAGGAGAAGGGAATACAGGACGGTATGGACCTTTCCCTCATCGCTTTCAACCGTCAGAAATTCACACTCGAATTTGCAGGTGCCTATAACCCGCTTTACCTTGTCAGAAACGGCGAAGTGATCGTGCATAAGGCCGACAGGTTCCCGATAGGTATGGCAACTCTTGAACAGAAGAAGAGTTTCTCCAACGTGGAGGTGCCCATCCGGCCGGGCGACATGATTTACATGTGCTCCGACGGGTATGCCGACCAGTTTGGCTCCCCCGAAGGGAAAAAATACAAGGTGGGTAATATAAAGAAAATCATCTCGGAGATTTACAACCTGCCGGTAAACGAGCAGAAACAGATTCTTGAAAAGGAGATAATGGACTGGAAGGGCGATCTGCCCCAGGTTGATGATATCCTGTTTATCGGGATGAGATTATTGCCTTAATAGATTTTGGCATATTTTCTGGGATCGTCAAGCCAGCCTTTGTAATCTTTTATGGCAGTAATGACCTCGCCGGGAGTATTTACAACGCTCCAGATGCTGCCATGTTCCCTTCGCAGGAAGCTGCCCTTGATCATATCTTCAAGGAAAAGCAGCAGGTTGGAATAGAAGCCCAGTGTGTTAAGTATCACTACGGGCCCTTTGAAAAAGCCGAGCTGCTTAAGGGTGATGGCCTCCGTCAGTTCTTCAAGTGTCCCTACACCTCCGGGCAGAGCCACAATGGCATCAGCATCCCCTATCATCTTCTTTTTCCTTTCACCCATATCGGAAGTGATGATCATTTCGGTTATTCCCTGATGGCCCCAACCTTCTTCGTACATAAACCCGGGAATCACACCTGTAACTTTTCCCTTCGCACTGATTACGGCATCAGCCAGCACACCCATCAGCCCTATTCCGCCGCCGCCGTATATTACATCCATATTCTCTGATGCAAGAAGGTGCCCCAGGCGGGAGGCAGCCTCAACGTACACGGGATCTATTCTGCTGCTCGATGCAGCGAAGACACAAACAGTCATCCGGTCGGGCTGGGATTTAATTAATATAAGGTAAATTGCCGCTGTTATAGCAGAGCGGTCAGCTTGTTGATGAAAACGCTCTTCGGAACCGCACCCACCTGCTTGTCGGCAACATTGCCGTTTTTAACGAACAGGACGGTGGGAATATTCCTGACATTGTATTTTTCAGGAGTCTGGGTATTGTTGTCAACATTGCATTTGACAACAAGTACCTTCCCTTCGTATTCCTTTGATATTTCTTCCATTATCGGGGCTATCATCCTGCATGGTCCGCACCATTCTGCCCAGAAATCCACCAGGACAAGCTTGTCGGACTTCAGAACCACTTCATCAAAATTTGCATCATTAACTTCCAGTGCCATAGTATTTTAGAATTTATATGAACATTTTATATCTGCAAAAATAGTCAATTTACTTTATAGTCCAGGGCCGGATGATCTTCCAGGAATGTTGTAAGGTCATTATTAAGGCGCACCCTGATGCTTCTTGAGAAAAGGGGTAAAGATATTTTGCTTTCGGGGTCGTAAACAAGAAATCTGAGCTCTGTTTCCCCGGGATTGTTTTTGATGTATTGTTTAATCTGGTTTATAAGTTCCTGGTTAATATCGGCCGCCCGGACTTTTATGGTAACGTTTTTTATCAGCTCGTCCCTGACGCTTGAAAGGAGGTTTATCGATTTTATCTTGAATTCAAGTTCATTTTCGTTGTTTCTTCTTTTCTGCACCCTGCCCTTTACAAGAAGGAAGAAGCCGTTTACAAGGTACTTCCCGAATTCCACTGAATCCTTATCAAAAACGGCAAACCTGTATGAGTCGGTGTAATCCTGCAGTGTGAAAGTATTGAACGGCTTGCCGTTTTTTCCTATTCCGTTCCGGGTATCTGTAACCATTCCGGCAACAGTTACCTCGCGGTCAAGAAAATTTGCCAGCTCTTTCAGTTCCGAGAGGGTGGTGCTGGTGAACGTTTCAATCTCGAGGCGGAAGTCATCCAGCGGGTGTGATGAGAGGTAGATGCCGATCACCTCTTTCTCCCTGTTGAGTTTTTCAAGTTTTGGCCATTCGGGTGCTTCGGGCGGGTCGGGGTATTTCATGCTGAAGCCGTTATCCTCCCCGAAAAGGGTATTCCTGCTGGAGGTGCGCACCGTTTTCACATTGTTTCCGTAGCGGATAAGTGCTTCAATAAAGGTAGCGCCTTTCTGGTCGGTCGCAAAGTATTGTTCTCTCCTGATGCCGGAAAAACAATCTAAAGCTCCTGCCAGTGCCATGGCTTCAAGGTTCTTTTTGTTCAGGGCATTTAGGTTGACACGGCTCACAAGGTCGTAAATGTCCGTAAACGGGCCGTTCTGTTCCCTCTCCTCAATAAGTTGTAAAACAGCATTTTCTCCAACGCCTTTTATTGCCCCCAGACCGAACCTGATATTACCTGCCTTGTTAACCGTAAATTTCACTTCGCTTTCGTTCACGTCGGGACCGAGTACCTCAATGCCCATTCTCCTCGTTTCGTCCATGAACTGCGTAATCTTTTTTATGTCGCTTATGTTTCGGCTTAAGACGGCAGCCATATATTCGGCCGGGTAATGCGCCTTCAGGTAGCCTGTCTGGAAGGCTACAAGAGCATAGCAGGTGGAATGTGATTTGTTGAATGCGTACTGTGCGAAATGCTCCCAGTCGCTCCAGATTTTGTTTATGACTGCTTCGCTGTATCCCTTCTTAAGGCATCCTTCAAGGAAGCGGGTCTGCATTTCATCCATCAGCGACTTCTTCTTCTTGCCCATTGCCTTGCGGAGGGAGTCGGCTTCTCCCTTTGTGAAACCGGCCAGCTCCTGGGATAAGAGCATAACCTGTTCCTGGTAAACGGTAATTCCGTATGTGTCGGCAAGATATTTTTCCATCTCAGGAAGGAGGTACTCGATTTTTTCCTTCCCGTGTTTTCGCCTGATATACTGTGGTATATACTCCATTGGCCCCGGTCGGAAGAGGGCGTTCATTGCAATCAGATCCTCAAATCGGTTGGGCTTCAGCTCTTTGAGGTATTTCTTCATTCCGGCCGATTCGAACTGGAAAATCCCTGTGGTGTCGCCGTTGCTGAAGAGCTCGAAGGTTTTCTGATCGTCAAGGGGAAGGTTATCGATGTCAATCGTGATACCGTGTCTTTTTTTTATGTTGGCGATGGCATCCTTTATTATTGACAATGTCTTCAGTCCCAGAAAGTCCATCTTAAGCAAACCGATGGATTCAACATGATTGCCTTCGTACTGAGTAACAAAAAGGTCGGTGTCTTTTGCGGTGCTCAGGGGGATATAGTTATCGAGCGATTCCTTGCTTATTATCACGCCGCAGGCATGTACTCCCGTTTGCCTCACCGATCCTTCAAGAGCTTCTGCGAAAGCGAGTGTCTGCACTACAAGGGGGTTTGGTGAGTCTTTCTCCTTTGCGAGTTCCGGGACTTCGGTATAAGCTTCGCTGAGTGTGACTCCGGGTTTTTCCGGTATCATTTTCGCCAGCCTGTCGGCTTCAGGGAGAGGCAGTTTCTGAACCCGGGCCACATCGCGTATTGCCATTTTTGCACCCATCGTTCCGAAGGTGATAATATGGGCCACTTTGTCGTGACCGTATTTTTCCACCACGTAATGCAGTACGGCATCACGGCCGTCCTCGTCAAAGTCGATGTCGATGTCGGGCATTGATATCCTGTCGGGGTTGAGGAACCTTTCGAAGAGCAGTCCGTATTTTATCGGATCGATATCGGTGATCCTTAAACAGTAAGCGACGGCAGACCCGGCGGCGGAGCCTCTCCCCGGGCCCACTGAAACTCCCATATCGCGGGCAGCCCTGAGAAAATCCTGCACAATAAGGAAGTACGACGGGAACCCCATTCTTGATATTGTATCAAGCTCAAAATCAATCCTTTCACGCTGTTCCTGTGTAAGATTACCCCATCTCTCCCCGGCCCCTTTATATGTAAGGTATCTCAGGTATTCGTCCTCCGACTTGTATTCCGCAGGGATTTTAAATTCGGGCATTATCGGGTCATGGTCGAGCTTGTATTTCTCAATGCCCGCCACAAGGGTTGAAACATTATCAATAGCTTCCGGGATATCACTGAAAATCGTTCGCATTTCCTCCTCGCTCTTGAGATATTCCTGTTTTGTGTATCTCAGCCGGGTGGGATCATCCAGGTCTTTAGCGGTGTTTATGCAGATAAGCCTGTCGTGGGCATCGGCATCTTCGCGGTTGACAAAATGAACATCATTTGTGGCGATTATTTTAACGCCTGTCTTTTCAGAAAGCTTTCTGAAGGCTTCTATCACTTTTTGCTGCAGTGGAAAAGTTGTCTGGTCAGCTTCAGGGTCGGAGGTTTCATGCCTTTGAATCTCAAGGTAAAAATCATCCCCGAAAATATCCGTGTAGCTTTTCAGGGCCTCCTCTGCAGCTTCTGAGTTGCCATTTAGAATTTCGGTTTGTATTTCCCCGGCTATGCATGCCGAGCTGGCAATCAGGCCTTCCCTGTATTTCATCAGATGGGCTTTGTCGACCCTCGGCTTGTAATAAAAGCCTTTTGTCCATGCCAGAGAGACCAGTTTAACCAGGTTATGATAGCCCCTGAGATTTTTTGCAAGGAGGATCAGATGGTCTCCGCTGCGGTCCTCTTTTCCTGTCTTATCCTCCATTGTTCCCCTTGCAACGTAAATTTCACAGCCTATAATGGGTTTGATGCCTTTTTTCGAGGCATGACTGTGAAACTCCTTGGCTCCAAACATGTTGCCATGATCGGTTATTGCAAGGGCCTCCATGCCGAACGACTTTGCCTTTTCGATGAGTCCGTTGATTGAGGCGGCACCGTCGAGAATGGAATACTGTGTATGTACGTGTAAATGAGTGAAAGGAGGCATGAGGATTTTTTTTCGTATCAAACCATGTAAAAATAGCCAAAAAAAAGAGAAATTTATCAGGATTCCTTTGATCAGTTTATTAAATTATTACATTTACGACCTGCTAATTTTTTATGCTCAAAGAGCTTGATCTGTTAAAAATTTTTTAATCCAAATCAAATTCTATGAGAAGAATTCTAATTGCGTTTTTTGTTTTTTGCAGTATGCTCCTTACGGCAGCAGCCCAGCAGAAAACAATTACCGGTGTCGTAACCGGCGCTGACGACAATCAGCCGGTTATAGGAGCTACTGTTCAGGTCAGGGGTACAGCAACAGGTACCGCCACCGATATGAACGGGAAATACCAGATCAGTGCACGGGAAGGAGATGTTCTCGAATTCCGGTACGTAGGTATGAAGACCCTTGAAGTTGTTGTCGGAACTTCAAATGTCATTAATGTGACACTTCAGACGGAAGAACTCGGCCTGGATGAAATCATTGTAGTTGGTTACGGAACACAGATAAAATCGAAAGTGACCAGCAGTATTGCCAAGGTTGAAGGCGAAAAGCTGATGAATGTACCCGTGCCTACGGTTGAACTTGCGCTACAGGGTAAAAGTGCAGGTGTATTTATCGAAGCTGTTAACGGTAAATCAACCGGGGCCACCAGAATGAGGATCAGGGGCAGTTCATCAATTACTGCCACCAACCAGCCCTTATTTGTTGTCGACGGGATTCCCATAACCACCGAGGCTTCAAACCTGTCCGGAGCATCTGTCAACCCGCTTACCTCAATAAACTTCAACGATGTTGAATCGGTAGAGATTCTTAAAGATGCAGCATCGGCCGCAATTTACGGCTCAAGAGGTGCAAACGGCGTAGTGATCATAACCACCAAAAAAGGTTACAGCGGCGATACAAAAATTAATTTCACCATGCAGACAGGATTTAACGATCCTTCCCACCGCAGGGAGTTTATGAATGCAGAGGAATACATATCATATTTCAGGGATGCCGCCAAAAGAGGTGATGCTTATGAAGACCTTATTTACGGCGATCCTCCCGGAACCAACACCTACTGGCAGGGACATGTTGAAAACAGACTTAAGAGATACTCAGGATGGGCCAAGATACTTGAAGACCCCAACAATCCCAGCTCAAAATATCTGGGTTCGAAGGTCGACACCGACTGGCAGGATCTTGCCTTCCAGAGAGGACGTATTTATTCGGCTGATCTCTCGGCACAGGGTGGAAATGACAAACTGAAATTCTTTGCCAGCGGTTCATACAACAGCCAGGGCGGTATCCTGGTTTCCAACGGAATTGAAAAATTCTCAACCCGTCTGAATGTTGACAACAAGGCCAGCAAAAATGTAGATCTGGGCTTCTCTCTTGCCCTTAACAGAACGGCTATCGACCAGGTATCGGCCGACAATGCCTTCTCCACACCCATGCAGCTTGTTGCATTATCGCCCATAACCCCTCCCCGCGATCTGAACGGTGAACTCTACAATACCCCCGTTACAACTTACTATAACGGACTTCTGGATGTTGAGTACGCTTCAAGAAATATTATTGAATACAGATCACTCGTCAACACATACCTTGTTATAGGCCTCTTTAACGGTATGAAATGGAGGAATGAACTTGGTTTTGATCTCTATAACCTTAAGGAGAATGCCCGTTACGGAGAAAAGACCGAATCGGGAACGGGCGTGGGCGGTTACGGTTTTGCAAACTATGGACAAAACCAGAACATCAGCGGTAAATCATATCTGGACTATCTTAACAGCTTTGGTGATTTCAGCGTAAGCGGTGTTCTCGGTACCGAATTTCAGTATACAACCGTCGAGACTCTTTATGCAGAAGGCCAGCAGTTCCCGCTCGACGCCCTGAAGACCCTGGCAAGCGCCGGTCTGATAACGGGAGCATCTTCCACACTTACACAGTACAGCTTCCTGTCATATTTCTCAAGAGTGAATTTTGATTACAAAACCAAATACCTGGTTACCCTGGCGGGCCGCGTGGATGCCTCTTCACGGTTCGGAAAGAATAACAGGTACGGTTTCTTCCCTGCCGCTTCACTGGGTTGGGTAATCTCTAAGGAAAGTTTTCTTGCAGGCAACCCGCTCCTCAGCTTCCTGAAACTGCGTGCAAGCTACGGACTTACCGGTAATGCCGGTATCTCAAACTTCGGACACCTCGGACTTTACAGCGTAGGTAATTATAACAGCCTGTCGGGTCTTCTTCCAAGCCAGATACCTAATCCTGATCTCGGATGGGAAACAACAAGGCAGGTTGATGCAGGTATTGATTTCGGTTTCTTCAGAAACAGGATCTCCGGTGAGATAGACGTGTACCACAAGAAAACCAACGACCTGCTTCTCCAGGTTCCGGTACCCGCCACCTCGGGTTATCAGACACAGATGCAGAACATCGGATCGGTTGAAAACAAAGGATTTGAGTTTGTGCTTAACACAAATAACCTCACAGGAAACCTTACCTGGAATACAAACATTAACTTCTCAATAAACAAGAACAAGGTGCTTAACCTTGGAGGCCAGGATATTATCGACAACGGCAGCACCAGGTATATGAACGTTGTAAAGGTGGGTCAGCCCATCGGTGTATTCTACGGGGCAGAATATGCGGGTGTTGACAAGGACAACGGCGATGCATTGTGGTATGTTAACGAACAGGACGCCAACGGCAATATCGTTAACCCGGAAGAAACAACTAACGTATTCGAAGATGCCAACTTTGTAATTCTCGGCAACCCGACTCCCGACTATACCGGAGCTATAACTAACACTCTGAGTTACAAGGGTGTTGAACTCTCCTTTACCTTCCAGGGCGTTGCCGGAAACAAAATTCACCTGATCGGCGACCAGTGGATGGGAGCAAACGGCGTATGGTACGACAACCAGCTGAAATCGCAGCTCAGAAGCTGGAAACAGCCCGGCGACATCACTGATGTGCCCGAAGCAAGACTTGCATGGGATAACGGCGATCAGAGCCGCAACAGCAGGTACCTCTCCCCGGGTTCATACCTTAAGCTCAGGAACGTTGTGCTCAGTTACGAATTCCCTTCAAATCTTGTGAATAAGGTTAAACTGAACAGGCTCAGGATATACTTCCAGGCACAGAACCTTCTCACATTTACAAAATATGAGGGATGGGACCCTGAAGTGTCGACCGACTTCCTTGTCAACAACATTTACTCCGGGTGCGACTTTTACTCGGCTCCCCAGCCAAGATCAATCGTATTCGGCATTAACATAGGTTTATAACATTTTAAAAGGAAAGTCTATGAAAAGATATATTTCCCTTACAGCAATAGTCGCATTCCTGGTTTTTACGGCCTGCGATAAATTACTTGATCTTGAACCCTCACAGAGCATTAGCGAAGATATCGCCCTTACCTCGGATGCAAATGTCAAGAGCGTGCTTATCGGAGCTTATGCACTGTTCGACGACCCGGGTATATACGGCGGCAACATACTGAGAAACGCCGAACTGCTCGGCGGCAACGGTGAAATACAGTGGGTGGGAACCTATATTGACCCCCGCCAGATATTCAACAAAACGATGCTTGCCACTAACTCGGAACCTTATGCCCAGTGGAGAGACAGTTACGAGGTAATTAACACATGCAACAATATCCTGAGCGCTCTCGGGGTTGTGAAGGAAGCCGATCGCGACAGGGTGGAAGGTGAAGCCCTTTTCCTCAGGGCTCTGATGTATTTCGACCTGGTAAGGTTCTTTGCACAACCCTTCGATCCGTCAGCAACCAACAACCAGCTTGGAGTGCCCATTGTTCTTACCCCCACAAGAGGTATAAACGAAAGCAGCAATGTAGGAAGAAATACCGTGGATGAAGTGTATGCACAGGTAATCACAGACCTGACAACTGCCGCAGGAAAACTTCCTGAGTCCAACGGCGTTTATGCTTCAAAGGGAGCGGTAAATGCTCTTCTGGCAAGAGTCTACCTGCAGAAGGGCGATTACGACAACGCACGTAAAGCCGCTGATGCCGTCATCGCTTCGGGAAAATACCAGATACTCCCCAACTATGCGGATGTGTTTAACCAGGATAATAACACCAATGAGGATATATTTGCAACACAGATCACCCCTCAGGACAGGTTCAGCTCGATGACGGAATTCTTTTCAATCCCGGAGTACGGAGGCAGAGACGGGGACATTGACATTCTCGACGGGCATCTTGACCTCTATCCGGCAGGAGATAAACGCAAAGATCTCTTCTTCATGGGTAACGGAGCAATGCGTACAGGAAAATGGAATAACCAGTACGGCTGCATAAACCTCTTCCGCCTTGCGGAAATGTACCTCATCAGGGCAGAAGGTAACATCAGGCTGGGAACTCCCTATGTCGGCGATTCACCTCTTAACGACTACAATGTTATTCATACCAGGGCAGGACTGGTTGCTGCAGGTTCGGTGACTCTTGATGATATCATTCTCGAAAGAAGGCTCGAGCTGGCTTTTGAAGGTCATCGTATCCACGACATTAAGAGGCTGAAACAGAGTGTTGCCACATGGGCATGGAATGACCCGAAACTGGTCTTCCCGATACCCGCCAGGGAACTCGAGGCAAATCCCACTCTTAAAACACAACAGAACCCGGGTTATTAAAATATTGCCATAAGAATCAAAAAAGGGCGTCATAATAAAAGGAGACGCCCTTTATTTTTAATATAAATGTTATATCTTTGCACCCACAATTTTTTAAAGTAGGTTTTAAACAAAGCGTAAATTAATGGCAGTTAGAATCAGATTAGCCAGAAAAGGCCGCAGAAAGCTGGCCTATTACCACATTGTGGTAGCAGATAGCAGGTCGCCACGGGATGGCAGATTTATTGAAAAGATCGGTACCTATAACCCTCGTACCGATCCGGCAACTATTGAAATTGATTTCAACAAGGCGCTGGATTGGCTGCAGAAAGGCGCACAACCTACTGAAACATGTAGAGCTATCTTGTCCTATAAGGGTATTCTTCTTAAGAAACACCTTCTTGAAGGTGTTAAGAAAGGTGCTTTTGATGAAGCTGAAGCCGAAAGACGCTTCAGCGAGTGGATGAAACAGCAGGAAGCTAAAATCGAGGCTAAAAAACTTAAGATTGAAAAATCTGCCGATGACGGTGTAATGAAACGTATCGAGGCAGAAAGAAAGATCAACGAAAAGAGAGCCGCCGAGATTGCAAAGAAAAGAGCAGAGGCTGCCGCTAAGGCTGAAAAGGAAGAACAGCCGGAGGCTGTTGAAGAACAAAAAACAGCCGAAGCAGAAACCTCTGAATCAGCTCCCGAAGCTCCTGCCGAATAGCCCCCGGAATTTCATTGCGGGCTGCCTCCTGCAGGTTGCCTCATCTTCATCCGGTAATGGAAGAAAACACTATAACCGGAAGAATCGTTAAAATTCTGCCGGCAGGTTCAAAAGCTGTCATAGCAACCGACAAGCCTGTAACAGGAGAACTTATTTCATCAGTTAAGGTTTACCTTATCGAAATTGAAGGTAAATATGTTCCGTTTTTTCCCGAATCTGCCGAAGCAAAAGGCGACAATACCATACTGGTAAGGTTTGAGGACTATACTGATCCGTTAAGACTCCGGACTCTGTCAGGGTGCAGGGTGATTATCCCCTCAGAAGAAAAGCACGATAAACAGCCTTTCAGCATTTTTGACCTTGCAGGTTATAAACTCACTGACACCGGAAAAAATCTTTCGGGACTTATAACAAAGGTAACCGACAATAACGGAAACATTCTTCTTGAGGTTTCCACGGGGAAGGGAAAAACGATCCTTATATCTTATCATAAAGACTTTGTTGCGGAGATAAATCCGGGAAACCGTGAAATAAAAATGCATCTGCCTGAAGGGATCACAGACCTTAATAACTGAAAGTCTTTCGTTTATACTCTTTATTGCGTTTTGCCGGCATTCCTTCTCACTTATAATATCTTTCCCCATGGCGCCCGGTTAATCTGACCGGCCCCCGAAAAATATGCCTGTTTTGCTGTTTCTTCGTAAAACCCCGTCCAAAAAAGCGAATAGTTGGCGGATATCCTTATTTTTGGAAAATATTAACAGGAAAACACTTTAATCATGATCAGAAGAATTCTTCTTTCACTCCAGGTTATGCTGCTTTTAAGCATGACTGCAGGGAGCCAGGAAGCCATTAAATACATGCTTCCCCCTGATGAGATTGTCAGGATTGTTGATGCTCCGGTGACTCCTTCTGTGCTTGTCAGCCCTGATAAACAGACCATTCTCATAGCCGAAAGGCAGGGCCTGCCCACAATCAGGGATCTGGCCGGTGAAGAATTCAGGCTCGCAGGCCTGAGGATAGACCCTTCGGTAAACGGCCCCAGCCGCAGCACATATTTTACCTCATTCAGGATTATAAAAACTGACGGCTCGGAAGAGAGGACGGTAAAAGGATTACCCGACAACCCGAGACTTGGTTTGCCGGTCTGGTCGGACGATGGCCGGAAACTGGCCTTTACAAACTCAACAGCCGGCACAACCGAACTCTGGGTATGTGACATTACTACCATGACCTCAAAAAAAATCGCGGAAAACCTGAACGGTGTGTTCGGATATATAACTGAATGGCTTCCGGGCGGGAATGGTATCATTTTTTCAGTAACCGACCCGGCAAGAGGAGCAATGCCTGTAAAAAGCAACGTCCCTGAAGGCCCCGTGGTGCAGGAGAACCTCGGCAGTAAGGCCCAGGCGGCTACTTACCAGGATCTGCTGAAAGACCCCTATGATGAGGCACTATTCGAATACCTTGCAGCCTCGTTACTGATGATCTGGGACGGTAATGCCATAAAACCCGTCGGAGAAAAAGGCATGATAACCGATGTCTCTCTTTCGCCCGACGGAAAATATATGCTGGTTTCGCGTATAAAAAGACCCTTTTCCTACCTGGTGCCTTATTCATCCTTCCCCACCGTAACCGAGATAAAAGAGATAAGCGGGAAGCATGTGAAAACATTGCTCGAACGTCCGCTTATTGAGAACAGACCCAGGGGCTATGATGCCGTTCTTCCGGGTCCGAGAGGTTATTACTGGAGAGCCGATGAACCTGCAACCATATACTGGGCCGAGGCTCTCGACGGCGGTGATTATTCAAGGGAGATGGAATATCACGACCAGGTTTTTCTGCTCCGTGCACCTTTCTCGGGAGAACCTGTAAGGTTCCTTTCAACCCGCATGAGATTCGGGGGTATTACCTGGGGCAACAGTAAGCTGGCTGTTTTGAACGAAGGGCTTTCAAAGACCAGGGTCAGGGTCACCAGCCTGTTCGACCCCTCCGATCCTGAAAAAACCGTTAAAAAGATTTTCGAATACAACACCGACGACAGGTACAATGCCCCCGGCTCCTTTGTTACTGAAAGGAACGTCATGGGAAGGAACGTCCTTCTCACCGGTGACCGCGGCAGATCGCTCTATCTGACCGGTGCCGGCGCTTCACCCGAAGGGGAAAGACCCTTCATCGACAGGTACGATATGGCAACCGGGAAAACTGCGAGAATCTTCAGATCGGAAGCTCCATATTATGAAACTGTCACAACTGTGATCGACATAAACAGGGGAATCATTCTTACAAACCGCCAGTCGGTAAAAGAGGTTCCAAATTATTTCATCAGGAACCTTAAAAACGGAAAACTGACACAGGTTACAGATTTTAAGAATCCATATCCCCAGCTTGCCGGTGTTTACAAGGAGCTTGTAAAATATAAAAGGAATGATGGGGTGGATCTCTCATTTACGCTGTACCTGCCGGCGGGCTATGACAGGCAGAAGGACGGGCCTCTCCCGACACTTCTATGGGCCTATCCGCGTGAATTCAACGACGCTGCTGCAGCCGGCCAGGTGAGCGGTTCTCCCTATACCTTCACAAGGATAAGTGCATCCTCGGCCCTTGTTTACGTAACACAGGGCTATGCTGTACTTATGGATGCATCCTTCCCGATTGTCGGTGTTGAAGGAAAGGAGCCAAACGACACCTTTATCGAGCAGCTTGTTGCCAATGCCGAAGCGGCAATTAACAAGGCTGTTGAGATGGGCGTTACCGACAGAAACAGGGTGGCGGTGAGCGGTCACTCCTACGGTGCATTCATGACCGCTAACCTGCTGGCTCATACAAGGCTCTTCGCTGCAGGGATTGCCGAGAGCGGGGCCTATAACCGCACCCTCACGCCTTTTGGCTTTCAGAACGAAAGGAGAAGCTACTGGGAGGCTCCTGAGGTTTATAATAAAATGTCACCCTTCATGCATGCCGATAAAGTGAAGGACCCCTTGATGCTGATCCACGGAATGGCCGATAATAACAGCGGTACATTCCCCATCCAGAGCGAAAGGTTCTACAACGCCCTCAAAGGTTTCGGTGCAGTAACGCGCCTTGTCATGCTGCCTTATGAAAGTCATGGCTACGCCGCAAGGGAATCAATACTTCATAAACACTGGGAGGTACTGACATGGATGGACAAATACGTAAAGAATAAAAAGTAATCGTTTAAAAGTATTCCGGCCTTTTCAGTTAAATTCCTTTAAAAGATTTGCGGAAAAGAAAATCTGATTAGTTTTGCAGGAATTTTAATAAATGGAATTTGCATTAACCTATAATTATAAAATAAACTAAAGTTAAAAATTATGTTAACAGCATTATTCTGGATTGTACCTGTTTCTGCTCTCCTGGCGTTGCTTTTTGCCTGGATCTTTTACAAAAGTATGATCGTAAAGGAAGAAGGAACAGACAGGATGAAGGAGATAGCCCTTTATGTCAGGGAAGGCGCGATGGCTTACCTTAAGCGCCAGTATACGGTAGTTGCCAAAGTGTTTCTGATCCTTGTGGTTCTTCTCACCATCCTTGCCTATATGGGTGTTCAGAACCCGTTTGTGCCGGTGGCATTTCTTACCGGCGGATTTTTCTCGGGCCTTTGCGGATATCTCGGTATGCGCACTGCCACGTTTGCCTCGGCTCGCACCGCGTGGGCTGCCTCTACATCCCTCAACAAGGGACTTCAGGTGGCTCTCCGTAGCGGCGCCGTGATGGGACTGGTGGTTGTGGGATTCGGTCTGCTCGACATTGCCCTCTGGTTCCTGCTGCTCAACTATGCCATCTTTACTCCCGAACATATGGAAGCAGGGTTGAAATTCCTGGGTCTTACATTTGTGGCCCCTGGTACCAACGATCATCAGAAATTGATCGAGATCACCGCGACAATGCTTACTTTCGGCATGGGTGCTTCAACACAGGCTCTATTTGCACGCGTGGGCGGCGGTATCTTCACAAAGGCTGCAGACGTGGGAGCTGACCTGGTTGGTAAAGTTGAGGCCGGCATACCTGAGGACGATCCCCGCAACCCCGCTACAATAGCCGATAACGTTGGTGACAATGTAGGCGATGTTGCAGGTATGGGAGCCGACCTTTATGAGTCGTATGCAGGTTCAATCCTGGCAACTGCTGCTCTCGGGGCCGCTCTGCCCGGACTGGCAGCCGGAGAACAGGTGAAGGCAATTATTGCACCAATGATTATCTCAGCCATAGGTATTATTCTTTCAATAATCGGAGTTTATATGGTCCGTTCAAAAGAGAGCGCCACCCAGAAAAACCTTCTGAGGGCTCTCCTGCTTGGTACAGGCGGAAGCTCCTCTCTCATACTCGTTGCCCTGGCCGTTATGGCGGCTGCAGGAATGATAACCTGGGGTGTGTTCGGCGCCGTTGTGGCAGGTCTGATTGCAGGGGTTATCATTGGCCAGTCGACTGAATATTTTACATCAGATGAATATAAACCAACCCGCGGCATATCAAACATGGCAAAGCAGGGCCCTGCCACTGTCATTATCGAGGGTATGGCCGTTGGTATGTTCTCAACATGGCTGCCTGTTGTGACAATTGTGATAGGTATCATTGCAGCTTTCGGTTTTGCGGGCGGATTTACCGAATTCGCACAGGGAGTTTACGGTATCGGTTTTGCAGCTGTCGGTATGCTCTCAACCCTTGGGATTACCCTTGCAACCGACGCTTTCGGTCCCATAGCCGACAATGCCGGCGGTAACGCAGAGATGTCGCACCTGCCGGAGGAAGTAAGACAGAGAACAGATGCCCTTGACGCCCTTGGCAACACAACAGCCGCAACCGGTAAAGGATTTGCCATAGGTTCGGCTGCCCTTACCGCCATGGCTCTTCTGGCAGCCTACCTCGAAGAGGTAAAACTCTGGCTGGGAAAACTCGCCGATAAGGCCCCGGAAGGATTCAAACAGGTTGGAGATGTGCTTTTCTATAAAAGCCATGCGCCTGCCGTGGTTCAGGAAGGACAGAGGGCCGTTGATGTGGCTCATGCCCAGGTTGCCGACTTTGTTGCTGCTTACAATCTGTCACTTTTTAACCCGATACTGCTCGGTGGTATCTTTATCGGCGCCATGATGGCATTCGTTTTCTGCGCAATGTCGATGAAGGCCGTGGGACGTGCCGCCGGGAGAATGGTGGAGGAAGTGAGAAGACAGTTCCGCGAAATACCGGGCATCATGGAAGGCACCGGGAAACCCGAATATGCAAAATGCGTTGAAATTTCAACACGCGGAGCCCAGAGAGAGATGATGGTGCCTGCACTGATGGCAATCATTGTGCCGGTGGTTATCGGTGTGGTTTTCGGTGTGCCCGGAGTCGTCGGTCTGCTGGCCGGCGGACTAACCGCAGGGTTCACCCTCGCCAGCATGCTTAACAACGCCGGCGGCGCATGGGACAACGCCAAAAAATACATCGAAAAAGGAAACCTTGGCGGCAAAAAGAGCGACCCGCACAAAGCTGCCGTTGTTGGTGATACGGTCGGCGACCCGTTTAAAGATACATCAGGCCCTTCTCTTAATATCCTTATAAAACTGATGTCGATGGTCTCCGTTGTGATGACCGGCCTTACAGTGGCATTTAAGTTATTATAAGCATTGAAAAAATAATATGAGCGCCGGAAATTCATTTTTCCGGCGTTCTTTTTATATTTGAATTATACTTTTGGCTGGCCCTTCAAAGCCTCTCCCCGGGTACCCGCGGCTTCGGCCGGGGCAGAACTCAATGCCGGGAGAGGGATTGAGGTTTCGGAGCATATATAATTACGACATGAAAGTACCTGGTTTATATGACATCAGGGAAGCGCATAAACGCATAAAACCCTTTATTCATATCACACCCGTGATGAGCTCACGGCAGATCAGCAACATATTCGGATGTGAATTGTTTTTCAAATGCGAAAATTTTCAGAAGGTCGGAGCATTCAAATTCAGAGGGGCAACCAACGCCGTTCAGCTTTTAACACCTGATGAAAAAAGAAGGGGTGTAGTAACGCACTCCTCCGGAAATCATGCAGCTGCACTGGCTCTTGCCGCCTCTGACGCCGGCGTGAAGGCAATGGTCGTAATGCCTTCAAATGCACCGGAGGTAAAGAAAAATGCCGTGAGGGGATACGGGGCGGAAATAACCTTCTGCGAACCCACACAGGCGGCCCGCGAATCGACAACGCGCGATATTATCGCCCGCACAGGAGCACTGCTTATCCACCCTTACGACAACTTCAACGTTATTTGCGGACAGGGAACTGCAGCCCTTGAACTCCTTGAGGAGGTGCCATCACTCGACTGCATTATGGCACCGGTGGGAGGAGGCGGCCTGCTGAGCGGAACATTAACAGCAGCCAGGGCCGTTAATCCAAAGATAAAAGTATTCGGCGCCGAGCCTCTCAATGCCAACGACGCATTTCTCTCGTTTACCTCCGGCGTAATTCATCCTGCAAAACCACCCTCAACAATCGCCGACGGCCTTCTTACTTCTCTAAGTGAGCTTACGTTCACAATCATCAGAAAGAATGCTGATGATATCCTTACCGTCACGGAAGAATCCATCATTGAATGCATGAAGCTTATATGGGAAAGGATGAAAATAATCATTGAACCCTCATCGGCGGTTGCCCTTGCAGCTGTCAGAGAGCATAATGAACTCTTCAGGGGCCTTAAGACGGGGATAATATTATCGGGAGGAAATGTCGAGCTTTCGAAACTGCCGTTCACAAGGGCTTCCTGAACACTGCTGTCACGGGATAGTGATCGGAGTATCTGACCCTCGTTATTTCGAATCGAGTGCTTTTAAGAGAATTATCGTGCAGAATGTAATCTATCCTGTTGGGAGGATAGTTGCCCCTGTAGGTGAAACCGGCTCCGTAACCCGACTCTACAAAGGCATCATTCAATCCTTTCCGGATTTTATGGTAGGTGTATGACACGGGAGTGTCGTTGAAATCGCCGGCCACAATCACGGGATACGGCGAACGGTCGATGTAATCCTTTACAAGCTGTGCCTGCAGCGCTCTTGCCCTGAAACCCTGCCGGAGGCTCTTTGAAACAGACATTATCTGGTTCAGGGTCTGTACGCTTTCCTGCCCCAGCAGCTCCTCAAAAAACGACGTTTCCGTTTTCTTAAGCCTGAACGACTGAAGGTGATTGTTAATTATCCTGAAAGTATCCTTTCCTATAATCACGTCGGTATATATCGAAAGGCTTGATGATCCAGGGTGCTGAATTTCCCCGCGGTTTACAATCCTGTATCTCGAAAAAGTGGCAATGCCGTAATGCCTGTTATTACCGCTGCCGAGAAGCCTGGTATGGGAATAGTAACCCTTTCCCAGCCTTTTTCTGATTTCTGCTTCCTTTCTGTCTGCATCGCCGTTAAGGAATAAGTCCTGCAGGCACACTATATCGGGCTGCCTGGACCTGACAAGTGAAATTATGTTTGTTTCGGTATTGCCTGCCGTTTTGTTTTCGAAATAATTGAAAAGCCTGACGTTGTAGCTCATAACGGTGATGGAGCCTTCAGGAACGGACCGTGGTTTAAAAATACGGATGTAATTCGTGAAGTGATTAAATCCGGCCAGAATAACAGCTACCGATATCAGAGCCTCCCACCTGAGCCTGACAGCCCATATAACGGATATCATAATATTAATCAGAAGAAGGTATGGGTAGGCAAGTCCGAAGAAGGCAGGCAGGGTAAAATCGCCGGGGTTGATATGAACAGCCATGTATGCCATGATAAGGGCTGCCGCAAAAAGAACATTAATTGCTAAAAAAAGCCGGTGGATAAATTTCTTCAAGAGCTGAATCTGTAAGAAATGATTATTTCAAAATTAGTTTTTTTTCTGACTCTCCCTGAAAAGAAAATCTTTCTCTTCACGGGTAAGACTGTCGTAACCTCCTTTTGAAATCTTGTCAAGAATTTCATTTATTCTGGCCTGGTGCTCAGCCTTCATCCTGTTGTATTCGCGGTCGTCGCGCGTATTTTTCTTATAGGTTACCCTGAGTCTTTTCCCTGGACGGAAAAGAGTTACTGCAGAGTCGAGAAAATTGTTCAGCCATTTCCCGATATCCCTGCCCTGCCGGTACGAAACAATGTACAGGTACCCGAATAATGCTCCCCCGATGTGGGCAAGTTTTCCCCCTGAATTTACCGAGAAGTCAGCCATTGAGGTAAGAAGAAAAATTACCAGGGCAATGTATTTTATTTTAATCTGGCCGAACAGAAAGAGCAGAACGGTATAGTCGGGAACATAGACTGCTATAGCCACTACAACCGCCATAACCGATGCGCTTGCGCCGAGAAGCGGAATTGACGTACCGGCAAATTCCCTGAAAGCCGGAAAGGTATTGTATGAGATAACATAAGTCAGTGCCCCAGTAATTCCTCCAAGGATATATACGGCAGTCAGCTTCTTCTGGTCGAAATATTCAAGAAAAATCTTTCCGAACCAGTAAAGCCAGAGGAGGTTTACCGCAATGTGCAGTATGTCCTTATGTGTGAACATGTATGTTACCAGGGTCCACGGCCTTGCCAGGAGAACACTGAATGAGGATGGCACTGACAGCAGCCTGATGGTTGTTTCGGGTACAGCCGGGTTGACCAGCAGAAATCCTATTATTCCTGCAATCGTGACTGTAAGGAATACTGCTATATTTATTATAATAAGGCGCCTGAGAATGGTGCCTCTTGTAAAAAGCGCTTTTATGTCGCTCCGGAAATCCATCAATAAAAGGTTTTTGTTGTTTTCCGCCAGATTCTGATCAGGATATAACCGAAGATCATTCCCCCCAGGTGTGCTGCATGTGCAATGGAACTGCCGGGCTGGGTAATGGCAAGATAGAGCTCCAGTCCGCCGTAAATCATCACAAAGTATTTGGCTCTCATCGGAATGGGAGGGAAGAGCAGCATCAGCTGGGTGTTGGGGAAAAGCACCCCGAAAGCAAGGAGCACTCCGAATACGGCTCCCGAGGCCCCCACGGTGGGTGTATAAAGTACTGACTGCAGCTCCCGCATGGCCGGGTTGGTGTAAGCTTTCATCTGAAGAGAGAATGCGTAACCGTTATCGAGCACCTCCTGGAGCTGGTCGGGTGTTACCAGGGCAAGAACCTTATAATACTGAAACGCCATCACGGCCATGTGCGTTGCCATGGCACCAAAACCTGTCACAAAGTAATAAATCAGAAACCTGCGTGGACCCCAGACCTGTTCAAGCACCTGCCCGAACATGTAAAGGGCAAACATATTGAAAAACAGATGCCAGATACCGCCATGCATAAACATGTGCGTGACAATCTGATAAGGCTTGAAGTTCTCAGAGGCAGGAAAATAGACACCGAGCACCCTGTTAAGATCAATATCAAAAACGCTGATGGCAGCATAGCTGGCAAGAAGCATCAGGATGTTAAGGTAGATGATGTTCTTAACCACCGGGGGCATGCCGAAGAAACCTCTGGAATATCCGTTCATTTATTTTGGCGTCAGATTTGCCGGCAAAATTAATCAATCATTTAAAACGGGAACGGGAAAATGATTGTTATTTGAATCTTTTGTCTATTTCATCCATGGTTATGATGCTGACAACGGGCCTGCCCGCAGGGGAGTAATTTGGGGATTTGCATGCAAAGAGCCTGTCGATCAGCTGCTCCATCTCTTCCGTTAAAAGGATCCTTCCGTATGGTATTGCAGCCCCTGCAGCCATGGCTGCTGCAACCCTTTCCTTAATTTCGCCGTGTACATCGGAGAGCTGGCTTTTATATGATTCAATCATCGATATGAAGAAATCGCCTGCATGAGCGTTTATTACTGAAGCGGGGTAACTTTTGACAAGTATCCTGTAGCTTCCAAGGTCTTCAAATTCAAATCCGGAAGCTGTCAGCGACTCGGCAATTTCCTTAAAAAGGTAATAATCGGAGGCTTCGAGAACAACCTCCTCGTTAAAGACCGTCCTCTGGCCTCCCGTAAAGCCGGTTTCAAGACTCTTCAGGTATTCCTCGAAGAGTATCCTCTCATGAGCCCTTCTCTGATCGATAACCATAAGACCTGACCTGACAGGGCAGACTATGTATCTTCCCTTAACCTGAAACAGTCGCCTTCCCGGTGTTGCTGCATCCTCCTTTTTATCTTGTCCCTGTGCTTCGGGTTCGGGTGAATCCTGATACAGTTTTTCCCAGTTGGTAAGCTTTTCCTTCTCGAATCTTTCAATAAGTTCTCTTCTGGGTGCCCGGGTTTCATCTTTAAAGGGGTTGAATGAGGGATCGGTCTTAATCTGCGGAGGAGCCGGGATAAGACCGTCAGGTTTTACCGGAATGTCAAAATACGAATCGCTTCCGAAATCGAGAGCGGGTATGATATTGAACCTGCCCAGCGATTCCCTTACCGACGCGTTCAGTATCTGCCAGATAGCCCTTTCATCCTCAAACTTAACTTCCGTCTTGGTTGGGTGAATGTTCACGTCAATTTTCGAAGGGTCAACGTTAAGGTAAATAAAGTAGGACGGAATGACATCGGGAGGGAGGATCTTCTGGAACCCCTCGAGCACGGCCTTATGAAGGTAGGGATGCCTGATAAATCTGTCATTGGCAAAGAAGAACTGCTCTCCCGCGCTTTTTTTTGCGGCTTCGGGTTTGCAGATGTATCCTGAAATGTTTACGATGGTGGTTGAGGTTTCCACATTCAGGAGATCCTGGCTCATGTTTTTCCCGAAAATTGCCGTTATTCTCTGTTTCAGGTTGCCCTGAGGAAGGGAATGGATTTCCGAATCATTGTGGTGAAGCGAGAATTTTATTGCGGGATGTGCAAGAGCGATTTTCTGGAACTCGTTAATTATATGCCTGAGCTCGGTGTTGTCCGACTTAAGGAATTTCCTTCGTGCAGGCACGTTGAAGAACAGGCTTTTAACTGCAAAATTTGACCCCGTGCGGCATGTGCACACCTCCTGTTTTTCCACTTTTGATCCGCTGATAACCACAAGGGTTCCCGTCTCATCCTCTTTACGGCGTGTACGGAGTTCAACCATTGCCACGGCGGCTATTGAAGCAAGGGCTTCACCCCTGAAGCCTTTTGTTGTGATGGAAAAGAGATCCCCGGCGCTCTTTATTTTTGATGTGGAATGCCTTTCAAAGGCGAGCCGCGCGTCGGTCTCCGACATGCCCGTCCCGTCATCAATCACCTGGATAAGGGTTCGCCCGGCATCCTTGATAATTACCTGTATTTCACCGGCACCCGCGTCAACTGAATTCTCCATCAGTTCCTTGACTACGGATGCCGGCCGCTGGATGACTTCACCTGCAGCTATCTGGTTGGCAACGGAGTCGGGAAGAAGCCTTATTACGTCGGGCATGAACAGAAATTAATATGCAAATATAATTGTCTTGTCATGAAACAGGTTGATAAAAAATAAAGATTACCCGATTTTTCAGGCCGGTATACACTCTCCCCCTTTCCAAGGGGGAGTCTTCCTGCGGCTGCGGGAAGGAGGGGGTTTGAGTTACACAACCACCCCGTCACTGACCGCAGGTCAGTGACACCTTGTATCTGCCCCTCCCGGCCTCCCCAAATGGGGAGGAGCAAAAACGTAATGCATGCTGACGCTCCTTCCCCCACCTGGGGGAAGGCTGGGATGGGGGCAAATAAAAAGGTTTGTCTTGTCATGAAACAGGTTGAAAAAAATAAAGATTACCC